>ERZ773196.1293-NODE-1293-length-14160-cov-3.351152_pt1 | contig 14160 bp, 13 predicted proteins | sample MGYA00581009_ERZ773196 | MGnify/ENA primary metagenome ERZ773196 (study PRJEB29015, sample SAMEA2738162) | human oral metagenome | biome: human oral; feature: human-associated habitat; material: saliva | place: China | collected 2243 ... | reverse complement strand
ATAACATGACTGATCCCTTCAATATCAATCCCTCTTGCTGCTAGATCGGTCGCCACAATATATTCAAATTCCAGATTTTTCACTTGATTCATAATCCGTTTGCGCTCTCGCGGAGGAACGTCTCCGTGAATTTTAGCGACCTTAAGTCCTTGCGCTGTCAAATAACTGTGCAGCTCATCAGCTCGTGTTTTAGTATTAACAAAAATCATGGCTAGATAAGGCTGCAAAAGCTGAGTGATTTGGTAAATTTGCGCATTTTTATCCTGACCTTTAGTCGAAATCAGCCAGTTTTCAATCGTATCAGAGATGACTGTTTTGGTCTTGATCTGCTCTATAACAGGGTTTGATAGATATTTTTTTAAAAATGGCTGTAATTTTTGTGGAATCGTTGCTGAAAAGACTAAAAATTGCAATTCTTTTGGCAAACTGGACGCAATCTTATCCACTGTTTCTAAAAAGCCCATATCCAAGGTCATATCTGCTTCATCTACTACAAAGGTATTCGCCTTATGAATGGCTAAGTCACCTGATTCGACCAAATCATAAATGCGTCCTGGTGTGCCAATGACAATGTGTGGTTGACTGGAACTCAATTTCCCAATCTGACGGTTTTTATCCGTCCCACCGACATAGTTAGCAACTCGAATTTCCTTATCAGAAAAAACAGCAATTTGGCGTGCAGCCTGATAAATCTGCCTAGCCAACTCACGACTAGGAGCTGTAATAACGACCTGAACACTATCTGCATCTTCATTCAGCGTTTGAAAAATCGGCAACAAGAAAGTGTGAGTTTTCCCTGAACCTGTTTTGGACTCTCCCACCAAATCTCGACCAGCAAGCACAACCGGAATGAGTTTTTCCTGAACTTCTGTCGCCTCAACAAAGTTCAAATCCTTGAGTGCCTCTTGGATATAATCTTTAAACTTAAATTCTGTAAATTTCATGTTTTCCTCTATTCGTCTCTTATCCTATCTATTATACCAGAACTTGCTTTAAAAATAAAAATGAATCATGTTTTTCTCTTCTTATTTCCTCCCTTTTCTATGAAGCTCTCCTTATTTTATGGTACAATAATAATAAGTTTACAAAAAAGGGATGACCATGAAAAAATTTATTATTACTCTTGTAACGACTCTCTTGATCTTCCTAGCTCCTACGGTTTTAGCAGACAACTTTGAAGTAGGTGCTAAGCATGCTATTGCAGTTGACGTTGCAACCGGAAAAATTTTGTATGAAAAAGATGCTAATCAGCCAGTTGAAATTGCTTCTATTACTAAACTACTAACAGCCTATTTAGTCTATGAAGCGATTCATCAGGGAAAATTAACTTTACAAACTTCAGTAGATATTTCTGACTACCCTTATCAACTAACCGTTAATCCAGACGCCAGTAACGTTCCTTTGGAAGCTAGAAAATATACTGTCGAAGAACTATTAGAAACTTCTTTAATAGCAAGTGCCAATAGCTCAGCAATTGCCTTAGCTGAAAAAGTCGCTGGCAGTGAGAAAAAATTTGTTGACTTGATGAAAGCTAAATTGCAGCAATGGGGAATCAAAGATGCTACTATCGTTAATGCTTCTGGACTGAATAATTCTGTTTTAGGAGAAGAACATATTTATCCTGGTTCAGGAAAAGAAGACGAAAATAAAATGAGCGCCCACGATGTTGCAATTATTGCTCGGCGTTTAATCCTTGATTACCCAGAAGTTCTAGAAATCACCCAAAAAGCTACGTCTAACTTTGCAGGCATGACACTTACATCGTCCAACCACATGCTCAAAAACATGCCCGCCTTTCGAGCTGGAGTAGATGGCTTCAAGACTGGAACTTCTGATAAAGGAGGCTCTTCCTTTGTCGGAACAATCCAGCAAAGAGGGATGCGTTTGATTACGGTTCTCCTCAATGTTAATCATGCAGATGAGGATGAGAATGCCCGCTTTACGGCTACCTCTAGATTTATGACCTATATTTATCAACAATTCACAGTCCAAACTATTGTGAAAAAAGGCGAAGCCTACAATAAAAGCTCTGCCCGCGTCATTAACGGGCAAAAAGATGAAGTCACTGCTGTTGCTAGTGAAAAACTCACCATTGTGCGGAGATACAATCATAAAAAACCGACTGTTCATTTTACAACTGATAAAAACGGTTATCCCACTCCTTTAAAAAAGGGTGTCGTTGTTGGGAAATTGACCTATACTGATAATGATTTGATTGGAAAAGGCTATCTTGACAAGAAACCACCAACTATTTCCATGCTTTCAGCAGAAAGAATAGAACGCCCCTTCTTCCTCAAATCTTGGTGGAATGAATTCGTCCAATATGTCAATGAAAAATTATAAACGAGCAAAATAAAAATCAGTATTCGTAGATGCTTGATTTCATCGTTCATCTCCACATAGCTCGAAAGACTTGAGAAACCTTTTGCAGTTGGAAAGCAAATGTAACTTGATGACAAAATGGGCTGTAAAAGTTGATATAGCAACATATTATAGCTCATTCAATAGTAATTGGGAATGTGACAAAACTCAAAATCAAAAATTTTTAGTTTGTAGTTTCATTCCCACAAGGTTGCTCAACAGCCTGAGAGACTGTCGAGGTGGCAGATAAAGAAAACAAAGTTTTCGTCAAAAGTACTCTTCCAAGCTTGAAAAGCGAATCGCCTTGAGACTTGCTTTTCAAACTCTATCCGTAACCTCAACGCTGTGCTTTGAGCAATTAGCTACTGCGTCTGTAATGCTAACGATATAAACAAAGAAAGCTGAGCACTTTTGTCTCAGCTTATTTATTTTAGCTTCATTTACTCAACTTTTCAGAATTTCCAGCTTCCTCAATCGCCTTTTTAAGAGCGTTCCAACCTAAGGTTGAGCATTTGATGCGTTGAGGGAACTTAGCAACACCAGCTAAAAAAGCTGCGTCTCCTAGTTCCTTTTGTTGCTCATCGTCCTTACCTTGCACCATTTGGGAAAAAATTTCTGCCAAAGCTAGCGCTTCACCCTTCGTCTTCCCTAGGACTACATCCGTCATCATACTGGCTGAAGCTGTAGAAATACTGCAGCCAGAATTCACAAAGGCAATATCTTCAATCATGCCCTGCTCATCAAATTGAACCGACAAGCTGATGACATCACCGCACGTAGGATTGTTGAGACTAACTTGTTCTACACCCTCCAATCGACCTTGATGATGAGGGTGAGCTGAATGGTCCGTCACAACTGCTTTATAAAGGCTATTTAGTTTAGAAAGTGCCATTGAAAAACTCCTTTGTTTTCTGCAAAGCTTCAACAAGCTTATCACAATCGGCTTTGGTATTATACAGATAAAAGCTAGCCCGAACAGTTGCTGCTACTCCTAGGTAACTCAACAAAGGTTGAGCACAGTGATGTCCAGCCCGTACAGCCACGCCTTCATAGTCCAGAGCTGTTGCTACATCATGAGGGTGAAGCCCAGCTAGATTAAAAGAAATAACACCCGACCGCTGAGCCAAGTCCTCCGAACCATAAATGGTAAGCCCCTCAACAGCTTGTAATTTTGGAAATGCGTAAGCTATCAATTCCTGCTCATACTGATGAACTGTTTCCATTCCAATCTTATCCAGATAGTCAATGGCGGCAGCTAGACCTATAGCACCAGCTATATTGGGTGTGCCTGCTTCAAACTTCCAAGGCAACTCTTTCCATGTCGCTTCTTGTTCATAGACAAAATCAATCATTTCCCCACCAAATTCGACAGCCGACATTCGCTCAAGTAGCTCTTCTTTGCCATAGAAAACACCGATACCAGTCGGACCTAGCATCTTGTGACCTGAAAATGCAAAGAAATCAACGCCCAAATCTTGTACATCAATCTTCATGTGAGGAACTGATTGAGCTCCGTCCACCACTAAAAGAGCATTTGCCTGATGCACTAACTCTGCTATTTCTTTTATGGGATTCACCACACCTAGTACATTAGAAACATGCGCCAAAGCAACAAATCGCGTCTTTTCAGTCAATTTCGACCGAAAGTCAGCGAGATCTAACATGCCGTCTTTCAGATAAGCATAAATCAATCTAGCACCTGTCTTCTTACAGGCTTCCTGCCAAGGAATGATATTGGAATGATGTTCCATAACGGAAATCAGCACTTCGTCACCTGGCTGCAAGACACTTTCGGCATAACGCGCTACCCAATTGAGTCCCGTTGTCGTTCCTCTCGTAAAGAGAACTTCTTTCATTGAAGCGGCATGGATAAAGGAGCGCACTCGTTCCCGCGCAGCTTCATAAGCTGCCGTTGCCCGTTCTGCTAGTGTGTGAACACCACGATGAACATTGGCATTGTCTTTTTCGTAATAAGCTGCAATCGCCTCTAATATCTGAGTAGGCTTTTGGGTTGTAGCCGCATTGTCCAAATAAACCAAAGGCTCATCATTGACGATTTGATCCAAAATTGGAAAATCCCTCCGAAGGATTTCTACATCAAGTTTAGACATTTCTTTTCCTATCTTTTATTTCTTAGCCAAAATTTCATCAATATTTTCAATCATCTCAGCACGGACTTCTTTAACTGGAATTTCAACGATAACAGAGCCTAAGAATCCACGCACGACCAATCGTTCTGCAGTTGCCTTATCCAGTCCCCGACTCATGAGATAGTACATATCTTCTGGATCTACCTGACCGATAGAAGCCGCATGCCCTGCTGTGACATCATTTTCATCAATCAAAAGAATAGGATTGGCATCTGAACGTGCTTGGTCAGATAGCATCAGTACTCGACTTTCCTGTTGAGCATCTGCTCCCTTGGCTCCCTTGATAATATGACCGATTCCGTTAAAAGTCAAAGTTCCCTTTTCCAAAATAACTCCATGTTGGAGGATATTGCCGATTGAATTGCAACCGTAGTTGGTGACGCGACTGTCAATCCCTTGTATCTGTCTACCACGAGAGAGAGCCACCACTTTCATATCCGCATGACTGCCACGACCAAACAAATCACTGTCAAAATCAGCAATCACATTGCCTTCATTCATGACTCCGATTGCCCAGTCAATCATTGAATCATCGTTCAACTTGCCCCGACGACTGATATAAGCTGTCACATTTTCCCCCAGACGGTCAATAGCTGAGAACTTAATCTGAGCACCAGCCTGTGCAATTACTTCCACCGTGATATTCGCAGTCACGGGAACAGTCCCAGAACCATAGGTCTCCAGACGCTCTAAATAGGTAAATTTGGAGTGTTTCCCTGCAATAATTAGAATGTGCTTGTTAAATGGCACGTCGCTCTCACTGTCTTGGTAAAAAATGCCTTCAATGGGCTGATTGATTTCAACATTATCCGGGATATATAGCACCGCTCCACCATTGAAATAAGCTGTATGATAAGCAGCAAGCTTATCTTCGTCATATTTGACAGAAGACATAAAATGTTTCTCAATAATTTCTGGAATTTCTTCAAGAGCAGAATAAAAGTCTGTGAAGATGACGCCCTGCTCCGCCAAGTCAGCCGGCAATTGCTCTAAAGTAGTTTGTGTTCCAACCTGAACCAATGTCAAATGGTCATTCAGTGCTGTAAAATCAGGCACATTTGCAAGAGCCTCACTTTCTGACAGCGTGCCGTCTCCCAAGTTCCAACGATGAAATTTCACACGCTCAATAACAGGCAGTTCCAATTTATCTATTTTATCAAAAGCAGCTTGACGGAGATTTGCCAACCACTCAGGCTCCGCATGCATTTGTGAAAAATGTTTAATAGTTTCTTTTGTCATTTCATTCTCCTATCTTTTTCAAGCAAAAAGAAGGGGTAACTAAACTTCTTCTTGGTAATCAAAACCAAGTTCTTCAGCCAATTTGGCATAACCTTCCTGCTCCAAACGAACAGCTAATTCCGAACCACCTGAAGCCACTATTCGCCCATCCATCATAACATGCACCACATCAGGCGTAATGTAATTCAACAAGCGTTGATAGTGCGTAATAATCATAGCTCCAAAATTTTCACCACGCATGGCATTGACACCCTTAGATACCACTTTCAACGCATCAATATCTAATCCAGAGTCAATTTCATCCAGTAGCGCAAAAGTTGGCTCTAGCATCAACAATTGCAAGATTTCATTGCGTTTCTTTTCACCGCCAGAAAAGCCTTCATTCAGATAACGCTCGGCCATTTCCTCTTTCATATTCAGCAATTCCATCTTTTCGTCCAATTTCATGATAAAATCACGAACAGAGATTTTTTCGTCGTCTTCTTTACCTGCATTCATAGCTGCTCGCAAAAATTCTGCATTGGTAATACCTGGAATTTCACTTGGGTACTGCATAGCAAGAAAAAGCCCCATACGAGCTCGTTCGTCCACATCCAGTTCTAAAACATTGACACCATCAAAGAGAACTTCTCCTTTGGTTACCTCGTAATTTGGATTCCCCATAATCGCTGCTGATAAGGTGGATTTCCCTGTCCCATTTGGACCCATAATGGCGGCAATTTCTCCTGTTTTAAGAGTCAGATTGACTCCCTTTAAGATTTTCTTTCCTTCAATTTCTACATGGAGGTCTTTGATTTCTAACACAGACATGGCAAACTTTCCTTTCTTTGTAACCATTCATTTACCTTATAAGTATAGCAAAAAAAAGCCAAAAAGGCTTTTATTTTGTTTAAGTGCGAGTCTACTTCTTTTTTCTATTGCTGAACTTTGTTCGGATTTCTTCCCGATAAGCAGAATTTCCGATAAAACGAAGGATATTGAGTAGCGGTGTTCGATTTGGCCCCAGAACACCAATTAGTTCTACCAAAAGTTCCACTCCAAAAAGTAGTCCAATAATTAACAGTGTCCCACCGATACGGCTCGAAACATTTAGCAAAAGAGAAATCATGGCAAAAATCATAGAAATGCCATAAATAACCAAGACTGTCCCACGATGTGTTAAGCCCAAGGATAACAGCCGATGATGAAGATGCCGCTTGTCTGGTGTGTAAAACTTTTGCCCAGATAAAGTTCGACGGACAATCGCTAAAAAGGTATCTGTAATCGGCACACCCAGAATAATCATCGGAGTAATCACAGCAACAGCTGTTGCATTCTTCAAACCTTGAAGTGATAAAACCGCAATCATAAAACCGATAAACAGCGCTCCTGTATCTCCCAGATAAATAATAGCGGGGTGGTAATTGTAAGGGAAAAATCCTGCGATAGACATGACCAAGACAAAAATAGTTAAGGTTAGAAAGACATTGTGATCTGGCAAGAAAAAGTAGGAAACAATCCCCATTGTCACCAGCGAAATAATGGATACACCACTCACTAATCCGTCCAACCCGTCAATCAAATTAACAGCATTGGTAATCGAAATAATCCAGATAACGGTTAAGATGAAAGACAACCAAGGAGCAAAGTGCAGCAGCGGCCCACCAAAAGGAATTTTAAAATGATTCAAACGGAAATCCGTCAATAGCCAAATCAAACTGGCAGCTAACACAATTCCTGACATCTTGGCTAAGGGCTTCAACTCTTTTACATCGTCAATCAATCCTGTCAGAGCAATGATTCCGCCTCCTAAGACAACAGGCCAAATATAATCAAAATAACTTTTTCCATGAAAGGTCGCCTGTACAATCATCGGCATAAAAACAAGCGTAGCAACCGAAAAAGCAATGACAATGGCTAAACCGCCACTGCTTGGCATCGGTTTTTTATTGATTCTCCGAGCATTTGGATAATCAACTGCGCCTATCTTAAATGCTAATAGACGCACCAAAGGTGTGAGAATCACACCAATGAAAAAGGTTCCAAGCAACACCAAAATGAATTTTAAGGGGAAGGGAATCATAAGCATTTAACCTTTTTAAGACTGGCAACCGCCTCGTTGACAAGCAATAAATAACCATGCTCTTGTAAAACAGCTCTTGTCACATCTGTGTCTTCTGCATGTTCACGCATAGAAGCCAGAAGCCAAGCTGGATAACGCTTAGGATGCCCTTCAATATCAACCAAGATTGTCAAATAATAGTGGTCGTCCATTTTGTACAACTCCGAAGTGTTGACAGTATAATCTACTGTCTTAGAAAAAACAATCGCTTCTTTCAGGCTGGAAAATTTCAAAATGTAATAGATATATTTTTGTGTGAGCTCGTCACTATTTTCATCTTGTTCTTCCATATCAGAAGTGCTTGTGTTATCGTCTGCTTCCGCCGTTTCCAAAGACCGAACAGCTTCAATATCGTCTTTGCTTTTCTCAAAAATATTTTTTTCTAATGTCTTTAAAAATTCATCTGGAGACATTTGAGACAGCTCTTCTACATCTGGCAAATCTGCCAAATCATCGAAGTTCAGATTCTTATCAATCTTAGACTTGGTGACAAAGACATCCAATCGGTCGGGCTTTGGTGTCACACGAAAACTGAGCATGCCGCTATCCAAAAAGCTCTCTGGCATTTCCAACTCATCTAAAATTGCATAGAAAAACTCTTCTGTTTTTTCTTGTGGAACGAGAAAATCTGCCATTTCCATCCCACGTTCTTCTAAATCCTCTAATTTTATCGTGATCTTAATCGTTGTATCACTAATTTGCTTCATTTCCATCGCATTACCTCATACTCCTAGTCTTTCCATTATACTAAAATTTCGGATTTTTTACAAAAAATAGATAGCCTTTGTCTTCTTTTGTCAATAAAAAACTCAACAATATCTGCTGAGTTTTTGTATGCTTAGAAAATGGCTTTAAAAATGCCGTAAATGATAAGCAAGACACCAAGTCCAATACGGTATTTCCCAAAGATTGTGAAGTCGTGCTTTTTCACATAATCCGTCAAGAAACGAATCACATAGAGACTGACCCCGAACGCAACGCCCATTGCTACAAACAGCAAGAAGAATTGCCCAAATCCAAGTGTGTTTCCTTTGATAATAAATTTCAAAATCTTCCAACCACTGGCACCAAACATGACAGGAATCCCTAAGAAGAAGGTGAACTCTGTCACCACGGAACGACTAGTACCATTTAAAAGCCCTCCTACAATGGTTGCTCCAGAGCGACTAGTACCAGGAAAGAGTGACAATACTTGAAATAGCCCAATGTAAAGCGCTGTTTTATAAGGCAAGCGCTCCAAATTGGTAATCGCAGGTTCCACAGTTTTATTGCGTTTTTCTAACAAAATAAAGGCAACACCATAAATTATTAACATACAAGCAACAGAAATGAAGTTATAAAAATGAGCATCAAACCAATCATCCAAAGGTAAGCCAATAATGGCAGCCGGCGCAGCTGCAATCACTACTTTTGCCCACAATTGCCATGTTTTTTGAACTTCACGCGCTGTCTTACCCGGTTTAAACGGGTTTAATTTATCAAAATAAATCACCACAACCGCCAAAATCGCTCCTAATTGGATAACGACATTGAACATTTCCATAAAGGCAGCATTCTGATTTTTATACTTGATAAACTCCTGTATCAAAATTAAGTGACCTGTACTCGAAATCGGCAACCACTCTGTAATTCCTTCCACAATCCCAAAGATGATGGATTTTAAAATTTCAATGATAAACATTTTCTTCTCCTAAGGTTGATTTGTTTCATTATAGCATAATTTCAAGTGAGAGAATAGAGACACTTTTTAAAAAGCACCTCCTCCTCCGCCTCCGCCACCACCAGAGAAGCCGCCACCGCTACTGCCACTTGATGAAACAGAGAAACTGCTAGCCGAATTAGCTGCTGCCCCATAGCCAACAAAAGCATGTGAGCTCGCATGGAAATCATACACCATATCCTGATAAACAAAAGCATTCATCGATGGATTATCAATTGTGATTTTGCGTAGTTTCATGGTCTTGGTCACCTTATCTGCACAATTAAACATAGCAGCATAAACCAATAATCTGTTCCACAAAATCACTCCTTCCACTTCTGTATCCTTTAAATGAGCAATCTCATGCAGCATATTAGCAAAACTCTTCCAGTAATAATAGTTTTCTGCCCCTTCTTCATTTAAAACGCCATCACGCTTCACCATTTTGCATTTTCTCAAAAGGTAATACAGCATTCCGCCGGCAATGAAGAAGCTAACTACAAATTGATAAAATACGAGTCCATACTCCAAGAAAATCCAAGCTAAGATGCCAAGAGAAGTAAACACAATAAGATTCATAAGGAGCATTGAAAGATATAAACACAAGAGCTCCTTTTTAGCAACAGGGCGATAATTATTTGGTAATTGCTCACGCTCAATAATCTCATGTACATTTTCTGTAATATTTGTTAAATAACATTTCAAGAGGTCCTTCACCCTGTTTCCTGCTTTACGGACAGCTTCTTCACCTCTGTTATACACTTTCTTATCAATTTTAAAATCTGAAAACAAATTTTTCACAAGCAACTGCTTATTGTTTCCCATAGCCATTTTTAAAAATTCTTTTTCAAAATCAGCTAAACCCTTATCTGTCACTCTTTGTAATTTTGGCTGTTTCGTATCATCTGTAAAAACAAGATTACCTCGATCAATCAAATCTAATAAAGTAGCTTGGACAAGATTTTCAAATTTCAGAGATGTAGCTTGTCGCTCAGTCGGATCCAATTCTGTCAAATCTACCGAATAAACATTGGAAGCAATGACCATTGGTGGCAAATCTTGCGGTATTTCGTATAGACGAGCACGCTTAGGAAACGTTACACGGGATTTTGTTCTAAGATGAAAAATAATGTAAAAAGCCAAACTAATTAGGCCAACCAATACCAAAGCAAGTGGTAAGTCCCAGTCTACTAATCTCTGGTATTTTTTTGTACTGGTGGCAACTTCCTTTTCAACTTGACGAAACTCTTGCAACCGATTGCGTTTTGTAACAGCTAAACTATTTTCAGGAACAGTTACTAGCGATCGATCCCAATATGCATGAAATTCTAGTTTTTTTCCTTTACAAATATTGCCCGCATGAATAAAGTAAGTGTTCCCAGAATGCGTCACCTGAGCTGGCTTCATACAATTCTGTCTGCTGAGAACTTTTCGGGACTGAAACCCGAAACTCCACATTGTTTAACTTCTTATCCCAGTTACTAATCGGAATCCAGTGCAACTCCACGATGTCATTGTAGACAAACAACATATTCTTCAACTTCCAAGTAACCGTAATGGTTACACGGTCTCCTTTATTACCAGCATTATAAATTTTATATTTATAACCACCCGCAATGTATTCCTGAACAGCAGTAATATCCGTTTTTGGTTGTCCATTTCTTAAAGCTAGAATCGTCGGCTTTCCTTCCACATCAAAGCCCAGAGGAACTTTACCAGATGTCCCCAAAGTAATGATTTGTCCTCTGTAGCCGCTTGAGAAATGGTAATTGACTGTTTCAACAAATGTCGCTGTATTATCAGAATGAATCTGTAAATTGCCTTTATAGGATTCAATATCGTAACTCACTGCCAAAACTCGCTGGCTAATGAACAAACACGAGAAAAAAATCACCATACTCCAAAAGAACTTTTTCATCTGACAACCTCCTTTTACTGGTTAGATTTATTATACCATTTTTTCAAGTAAGGGTTTCCCCAATATTGAAAAGCATTGCTTTTTTCGATATAATACAAGGAACCTATTTTAAAATTAGGAGAATAATATGAAGAAAATTTGCTTATCTCTATTTACACTTTTTCTGTTCAGTCTAGGATTTGTAAATACCGTTCATGCCGATGAATATTTACGTATCGGAATGGAGGCAGCTTACGCTCCGTTCAACTGGACTCAGGACGATGACAAAAACGGCGCAGTCAAAATCGAAGGTACCAATCAATATGCCAACGGTTATGATGTCCAAATTGCAAAACAAGTCGCAAAAGAATTAGGTAAAAAACCGTTAGTGGTCAAAACGTCTTGGAATGGTTTGATTCCTGCTTTAACATCAGGAAAATTGGACATGATTATAGCAGGTATGAGCCCAACTGCTGAGCGAAAAAAAGAAATCGCATTTTCCAATAGTTATTATACCAGTGAGCCTGTAGTACTGGTCAACAAAGACGGGGCTTATGCTAATGCAAAAACGTTGAAGGACTTCAAAGGAGCAAAAATCACCTCTCAACAAGGTGTCTACCTCTATAATTTGATTTCCCAACTGACAGGCGCTAAGCAAGAAACTGCAATGGGCGACTTCGCTCAAATGCGCCAAGCACTTGAGTCAGGAGTGATAGACGGCTACATTTCTGAGCGTCCTGAAGCCCTCACAGCAGAATCCGCCAACTCGAAATTTAAAATGATTCAGTTCAAAAAGGGGTTTGAAGTTAATGAAGAGGATGCTACGATTGCAATCGGAATGCGCAAAAACGATAGTCGGATAACACAAGTCAATGATGCTATCGCTAAAATCAGCGCCAAAGACCAAGTCGCTTTAATGGACAAGATGATTCAAAACCAACCTGTTGACACTGACGCCAGCAAAGACAAAACTACTTTCTTTGGACAAGTGACAAAGATTCTGAAAGACAACTGGCCACAATTTCTACGTGGAGCTGGCTTAACCCTTCTCATCTCCATTACTGGTACAATTGCAGGACTCATCATTGGACTCTTAATCGGTGTCTATCGCACAGCTCCTATTGCCAAAAATAAAGCTCTAGCGATGTTACAAACCTTATTCGGCTGGTTCTTGAATGTCTACATCGAAATTTTCCGTGGAACACCTATGATTGTTCAATCTATGGTTATTTACTATGGAACAGCGCAAGCATTTGGAGTTTCTATTGATCGGACAATCGCGGCTATCTTTATCGTTTCCATTAACACGGGTGCTTATATGAGTGAAATTGTCCGCGGAGGAATCTTCGCTGTTGATAAGGGGCAATTTGAAGCCGCAACTGCTCTGGGAATGACACATAACCAAACCATGCGTAAAGTTGTTCTTCCACAAGTCGTGCGCAATATTCTACCTGCTACAGGGAATGAATTTGTCATCAATATCAAAGATACTTCCGTACTGAATGTTATCTCCGTTGTTGAACTTTATTTCTCAGGAAATACTATTGCCACCCAAACTTACCAATATTTCCAAACCTTTACGATTATTGCCGTGATCTACTTTGTCCTAACATTTACTGTCACTCGCATTCTCCGCTATGTAGAACGCCGTTTTGACACAGATGATTACACAACGGGCGCTAATCAAATGCAAACGAAAGGAGTAAATGCATGAGCGATACCATTTTAGAAATCAAACATCTTAAAAAATCCTACGGACAAAATGAAGTCTTAAAAGACATTTCTCTCACTGTCCACTCCGGCGAAGTCATTTCTATCATCGGAAGCTCTGGGAGTGGAAAATCTACTTTCTTACGCTCTATCAATCTCCTTGAAGAGCCAAGTGGAGGAGAAATCCTTTATCGTGGTGAAAATGTACTAGAAGAAAACTATAACCTCACTCATTACCGTGAAAAACTCGGTATGGTGTTCCAAAGCTTTAACCTTTTTGAAAACCTCAACGTTCTTGAAAATACCATTGTCGCACAAACGACTGTTCTCAAGCGAGAACGAGTAGAGGCCGAAAAAATCGCCAAAGAAAATCTTGAAAAAGTTGGCATGGGGCAACCTTACTGGCAAGCAAAGCCAAAACAACTTTCTGGCGGACAAAAGCAACGGGTTGCTATTGCACGCGCCTTATCCATGAACCCAGATGCCATTTTATTTGACGAACCAACATCAGCCCTTGACCCTGAAATGGTCGGCGAAGTGCTGAAAATCATGAAAGACCTTGCTCAAGAAGGCTTAACCATGATTGTTGTCACGCACGAAATGGAGTTTGCGCGTGATGTCTCCAATCGTGTCATTTTCATGGACAAAGGCATCATTGCTGAAGAAGGCAAACCTGAAGACATTTTTACTCACCCTAAGAAAGAACGCACAAAAGAATTTTTACAACGTTACTTACAATAATCTACAACCGACGAGACTAGTACACACTTCTAGTCTCTTCTTTATTGTCTCAAACTCTATAATTTTCTCTCCAAAATCTTTAGGAACTCAATTGAAAAACTAATTTTTATTCAAACAAAACAGAATGTTTGAATACACATTCATTAGAACATTTTCTTGTTAAAAATAAAACTCTAATTTTTAAGAATATTCTTTAAAGCAGATTGTATTGTAGAAAGCAATTTATCATTTTTTTGTAAAAATATTCATTCTAAACAATCAG
>ERZ773196.1285-NODE-1285-length-14229-cov-45.125511_pt1 | contig 14229 bp, 15 predicted proteins | sample MGYA00581009_ERZ773196 | MGnify/ENA primary metagenome ERZ773196 (study PRJEB29015, sample SAMEA2738162) | human oral metagenome | biome: human oral; feature: human-associated habitat; material: saliva | place: China | collected 2243 ... | reverse complement strand
GCTCTTTCTGCCTTTGATTTTCCTTTTGGTCAATCTCTACCGTAAAAAATCTGTCGAGGTCATCGAAAAAACCAGAAGTCTCTTGTCAGATATTAACAGTAAGTTGGCAGAAAATATCGAAGGGATTCGCATTATTCAAGCCTTTAACCAAGAAAAACGCCTACAAGAAGAGTTTGATGAGATAAACCAGGAACACCTAGTCTACGCCAACCGTTCAGTAGCCTTGGACTCTCTCTTTTTACGTCCAGCTATGAGTTTGTTGAAGCTGTTGGGATATGCGGTTTTGATGGCTTACTTTGGCTACCGCGGCCTTTATCTAGGAATAACAGCAGGTACCATGTATGCCTTTATCCAGTACATCAATCGTCTCTTCGATCCCCTCATCGAGGTGACGCAAAACTTTTCTACCCTTCAAACATCCATGGTATCAGCAGGTCGTGTCTTTGCACTGATCGATGAGACTAACTATGAACCGGCGCAAGAGAATGGCCAGGCTGAGATTCAAGAAGGGAATATCCGTTTTGAACATGTATCCTTCTCCTATGATGGGGAACACCAAATTCTCGATGATATTTCCTTTACCGTCAATAAAGGTGAAACTATTGCCTTTGTCGGACATACAGGATCAGGAAAATCATCTATCATCAATGTTCTCATGCGCTTTTATGAATTCCAGTCAGGTCGGGTTCTCCTAGATGATGTGGATATTCGAGAGTATAGTCAAGAGGAGTTGAGAAAAAATATCGGTTTGGTTCTACAGGATCCCTTCCTCTATCATGGGACCATTAAGTCCAATATCGCCATGTACCAAGATATCAGCGATGACCAAGTCAAGGCTGCAGCAGAATTTGTCGATGCAGCTTCCTTCATTCAGGACCTTCCTTTGGGTTATGATGCCCCTGTATCTGAGCGTGGTTCGAGTTTTTCAACCGGTCAACGTCAGCTTCTTGCCTTTGCTAGAACTGTTGCCAGTCAACCGAAAATTCTGATTTTGGATGAAGCGACAGCCAATATCGACTCTGAAACAGAAGCTCTGGTCCAAAATTCCCTAGCTAAGATGAGACAAGGTCGGACAACCATCGCCATCGCCCATCGCCTTTCTACCATTCAAGATGCTAATTGTATCTATGTTCTTGATAAGGGACGTATTATCGAAAGTGGAACTCACGAGGAACTCCTAGCATTGGGTGGAACCTATCACAAGATGTATAGTTTGCAAGCAGGGGCTCTTTCCTAGGGAAGAATTCCTTTAAAACACAGATTTCTTGCACTGCCTCTTTCATTTTGTGGTATAATGTAGAATGTTAATAAAGATTATATATAAAAAACAGAGGAGAATGTGCATGCTGAAATGGGATGAACTACCTCAAGAAATGCAATTGAGCGAGGTAAAACCATACTACCAGCTTGTGTCTAGAAGAAAAGGCTCACTGATTTTCAAGCGTTGTCTAGATTTGTTTCTAGCCGTAGTCTTGTTAATCTTGACCTCCCCCTTATTTCTGGTTCTAAGCATCTGGATCAAGCTAGATAGCAAGGGTCCAGTTATTTACAAGCAAGTGCGGGTAACCCAGTACAACCGACATTTCAAGATTTGGAAATTCCGGACCATGGTGACCGATGCGGACAAGAAAGGAAGTCTAGTAACTTCTGCTAATGACAGCCGCATCACTAAAGTTGGAAATTTCATTCGCCGTGTTCGTTTGGATGAATTGCCGCAATTGGTCAATGTCCTAAAAGGTGAGATGTCCTTTGTAGGAACACGCCCAGAAGTACCACGCTACACAGAGCAGTATAGCCCTGAAATGATGGCTACCTTGCTCTTACCTGCAGGGATTACTTCCCTTGCCAGCATTAACTATAAGGATGAGGATGCCATCATCAGTCAAATGACTGCAAAAGGTATGACGGTTGACCAGGCTTATGTGGAAAGAGTCCTTCCAGAGAAAATGCACTTTAACCTAGCCTACCTACGTGATTTTAATTTCTTCGGAGATATCAAGATCATGTTTCAGACTGTAGTTGAAGTTTTAAAATAAAGTAGTCACAAGAGTGAATACAGTAAAAGGAGTAAATCAATGACAAAGTATAATATTCCATTTTCACCACCCGATATTACCGAAGCTGAAATTGCTGAAGTAGCCGATACCCTTCGTTCTGGTTGGATCACAACAGGTCCAAAGACAAAAGAACTAGAGCGTCGTCTGTCCGTCTATACTCAAACGCCTAAGACAGTCTGCCTCAACTCTGCAACAGCAGCTCTTGAATTGATTTTGCGCGTGCTTGAAGTAGGGCCTGGTGACGAAGTTATCGTTCCAGCCATGACTTATACAGCATCATGTAGCGTCATCACTCACGTAGGTGCGACACCAGTGATGGTTGATATCCAAGACGATACCTTTGAGATGGACTATGACAAGCTTGAGCAAGCAATTACTGAGAAGACTAAGGTTATTATCCCGGTTGAACTTGCAGGGATTATCTGTAACTATGAACGTTTGTTCCAAGTTGTTGAGAAAAAACGTGACCTATTTACAGCTACTAGCAAGTGGCAAAAGGTCTTTAATCGTATTGTTGTAGTATCTGATAGTGCCCATGCTTTAGGTTCAACCTACAAGGGACAACCAGCCGGTTCAATCGCTGACTTTACTTCATTCTCTTTCCACGCAGTCAAGAACTTTACAACTGCAGAAGGAGGAAGTGCCACTTGGAAAGCCAATCCAGCGATTGACGATGAAGAAATGTACAAGGAATTCCAAATCCTATCTCTTCATGGTCAAACCAAAGATGCGCTTGCTAAGATGCAACTAGGTTCTTGGGAATACGATATCGTAACACCAGCCTACAAGTGCAACATGACGGATATCATGGCTTCGCTTGGTCTGGTTCAGTTGGACCGTTATCCTGCTTTATTACAACGTCGTAAGGACATCGTGGATCGCTATGACCGTGGATTTGCAGGAACTCCTATCCATCCATTGGCTCATGAGACAGATACTGTTGAATCTTGTCGTCACCTTTACATTACCCACGTAGAAGGTGCGAGCCTCGAAGAGCGCAATCAAATCATTCAAGAATTGGCTAAGGCAGGAATTGCAAGTAATGTTCATTACAAACCGCTTCCGCTTTTGACAGCCTATAAGAATCTTGGTTTCGATATGGCAGATTATCCAAAGGCTTATGCCTTCTTTGTAAACGAAATTACACTGCCACTTCATACGAAATTAACAGATGAAGAAGTAGACTATATCATTGAGACTTTTGTCAGAGTTTCTGAAGAAGTTCTTGCTTCTTCAAAAAACTAATAAAAAAATTAGTAAAAAATGAATGAAAACGGTTGACAAAGAAAAAGCAATAACATATAATTAACTCAACAAATCAGAAAAGTAATTATTTTAAATCTTCAGGGAGCCTGTGGTTGCTGCGAACAGGTGGTTGAAAATAGTGAAATTGGGCTGATTTGAAAAAATGAATTTGAAACAATGAAAATTCGGTAGGCACACCTTACAGTGCGACTTGTTGTTAGACAAGGCAGAGATGTAAAGGGGATATTCTCTTTACAATTGAGGTGGTACCGCGTTACGAACGCCCTCACATGGAAATATATTCCGTGTGTGGGCTTTTTCTATCCGTCATTTTGTTTATCTTTTATTAGGGCGTTAAGTCGCTTTGATGAACTTGAGTTCTATCTACAGCTTCTTGCCTACTACTAAAAGCAAACAAAAAGCCGGATTCATGCAGAAGGAGGAAAAATTTATGACAACTAAAGGATATTTTGGACAATTTGGTGGTAGTTTTGTACCTGAGCCGATTCAGGCTTTGTTGGATGAGTTGGAAGTGACTTTTGATAAATATAAGGATGATCCAGAGTTTTTAGCTGAGTTTCGCCATTACTTGAAGGATTATTCAGGTCGCGAAACACCGCTCTATTTTGCAGAAAGCTTGACAGAGCACTTAGGTGGAGCTAAGATTTATCTCAAGCGTGAAGACCTTAACCACCTTGGATCTCACAAACTTAATAATGTTTTGGGACAAATCCTTCTTGCTAAACGCATGGGTAAAAAACGTGTCATTGCAGAAACAGGAGCTGGTCAGCACGGCGTTGCGACGGCTGCTGCAGCAGCTAAGTTTGGTATGGCCTGTGATGTCTACATGGGGGCAGAAGATGTGGAACGTCAACGTCTCAACGTCTTCCGTATGGAGATGATGGGAGCGACTGTTCACTCAGTTGAAACGGGAACTCGTACACTGAAGGATGCGGTCGATGCAGCCTTTGGAGCATGGATGAATGACCTTGATGCTTTCTACGTTTTAGGTTCGGCTGTAGGTCCGCACCCTTACCCAACCATTGTCCATGAATTCCAAAAGGTTATTAGTGAAGAATCACGTCGTCAAATCTTGGAAAAAGAAGGCCGTTTACCAGACTACGTCATTGCCTGTGTGGGCGGTGGTTCCAATGCCATCGGAGCTTTTTCACAGTATGTAGCTGATGAAGAAGTCAAATTGGTTGGAGTAGAAGCTGCTGGTCATGGTTTAGATACCGACAAACACGCAGCAACAATGACCAAGGGTAGTGTCGGAATTGTCGATGGAATGAAGACCTATGCAGTCTTTAAGGAAGATGGAGAACTCGCGCCAGTTTACTCTATCTCAGCAGGTTTGGACTATCCAGGGGTTGGTCCAGAACATGCCTTCTTTAAAGACTCTGGTCGAGTAGAATATGTAGCAGCAACTGATGAAGAGGCTGTCCAAGCCTTGCTTTTATTAAGTAAAACAGAAGGAATCATCCCAGCAATTGAAAGCTCACATGCTATCGCTGAAGCAGTCAAACGCGCACCAAAACTAAGTAAAGATGAGATTATCATCATCAATGTCTCTGGTCGTGGAGACAAGGACGTAGCTGCCATTGCAGACTACATTGAAGCAAAGAATAACTAATCATTCCAAGATTAAAGGGAGAAAATTGTGATTTTATTGATTGATAATTATGATTCTTTTACCTACAATCTAGCTCAATATATCGGAACTTTTTCTTCTGTTGAGGTCTTGAGAAATGACGATCCTCGTCTCTATCAAGTAGCAGAAAAGGCAAGAGCTCTTGTCTTTTCGCCTGGACCTGGTTGGCCAGCTGATGCTGGAAAAATGGAGGATATGATTCGAGATTTTGCTGGTGAAAAGCCAATTTTGGGGATTTGCTTGGGACATCAGGCTATTGCAGAGGCTTTTGGTGGAAAACTAGGTTTGGCTCCAAAGGTCATGCATGGTAAACAAAGTCAGCTCCAATTTGAAGCTCCATCCATTCTTTATCAGGGTATAGAAAATAACTGTTCAGTCATGCGTTACCATAGTCTTATGGTGGAGGAATTACCCGCAGACTTTGAAGTTACCGCTCGTGCGATAGACGATCAGGTTATCATGGGTTTTCAACACAAGAAGCTCCCTATCTATGGCTTTCAATATCATCCAGAAAGTATAGGGACACCAGATGGACTATCAACCATACTAAACTTCATTGAAAAAGTTATCTAAGGAATAGGACGACAAAATAAAAGCCCTCATAGAGGGCCTGACTATCCTAAAAGCAAAAGCTTACCCAAAATAATCATACAGGTAGCAAATAAGAGGAAAGGCACGAATGGGAGCCTTTCCTTTTTCTTTTGCAGGAGAAAAGCTAGAATGCCAGTTGTAGAAGCGAACTGTATCAAAATTAGTAATTCTGTCAGACTAAAGATAAGCGCACAAGAGGCTAGAAAGAGAAAATCCCCTGCACCTATGCGGATATCGATAAAGTGAGCCAAAATTCCCAGAATAAGAAAGAAAATCATAACTAGATTCCAACCACAGCAAACCATGAGAATTAGGTGAAAGGTCAGCCAGACTAGCAAGGGATATTCTTGATGCTGGAAATCATAGATTCCTAAGGTCAAGCCAGCAGTTATCAGAATAAGTTGTCCTAAGGTCAGAAATTCCCAGGAGAAAGCTAGAAAGAGAAGCCCCAATCCAAACTCAAAGAGAGCATACCAAAAGGGATAGCTTGAGTTACAGTAGCGACAACGAAAGCGATGTACTACTTGAGAGACAATCGGAATCAAATCCAAGGGACGTAAGCGAGTATGACAGGAATCGCAGTGACTAGCAGGAAAGATAATAGACTGCTCAGGAAAGCGGTCAATGACAAGACCTAGAAAGGAAGCAATAATAGCTCCAACAAGAAAAAAGTAAAGATGAATCATACTTATTTATTCGGAAAAAAAGGGGAGAAATAGTATAATGGAGAAACACAGATAAGATGGTGAGGCCAAGATGATAATTCGTTTTGAAGAAAATGTGAGTATAGAAAACGCTCAATTCGTATGCCAATGGTCCAACTCCCTCGGCAAACCCTTTCAAGAACAATGGATGGGTCCCAATATTTCTTACCCCTTGATTGCTCAATCCTTACAAAAGATAGAAGGGATTTTTTCTATTTTCACTGAAGAAGAGTTTGTAGGTGTCATCCAGAAAATCAGGCTAGAAGGCAGGAATCTTCATATCGGGAGATTTTTTATCAATCCCCAGAAACAGGGGCAGGGATTAGGTAGCCAGGCTTTAAGGAAATTTGTTAGTTTGGCCTTTGAAAATGAAGACATAGATACTATTTCTCTAAATGTCTACGAGGCAAATCAAACAGCTTACAATCTTTACCAAAAAGAAGGATTTGAAATCGTTCAAATGGTTGAAGTACCTATACGAAAATACATCATGAAAAAGGTCAGATAGAACATAAATAACTTCGAGGAACTGTCCCCTTACAATTTTTAATTCTCAAACTTGTTGCAGAGAAATTTTCTTGATAAAATAGATACATGACTAGATATAAAGCAATCATTTCCTATGATGGCTACGCCTTTGCTGGCTTTCAACGGCAACCACACGCGCGTAGTGTCCAAGAGGAAATTGAAAAAACTTTAACCAAATTAAATAAAGGGCAGGCCATTACCATCCATGGTGCAGGGCGAACGGATAGTGGTGTTCATGCCTTAGGGCAGGTCATCCACTTTGATCTCCCCTATCAGATGGATGAGGAAAAACTTCGCTTTGCTCTTGATACCCAAAGTCCTGAAGACATCGATGTGATTTCGATTGAGATTGTGGCTGATGATTTTCATTGCCGTTATGCCAAGCATAGCAAGACCTACGAGTTTATCGTGGATAGAGGGCGTCCTAAAAATCCTATGAGACGTCATTATGCCACCCACTATCCCTATCCACTAGATGTGGAACGCATGCAAAAGGCTGTGAAGAAATTAGAAGGAACCCATGATTTCACCGGTTTTACTGCTGCCGGAACAAGTGTGGAGGACAAGGTAAGAACGATCACGGAAGCCAGTCTTAGGGTTGACGAGACCGGTCAATTTTTGACCTTTACTTTCTCTGGCAATGGCTTCCTCTATAAGCAGATTCGAAATATGGTCGGGACCTTGCTGAAAATTGGTAATAACAGAATGCCGATAGAGCAGATTGACCTGATTTTGGAGAAAAAAGACAGACAGTTGGCAGGTCCAACTGCAGCACCCAATGGTTTGTATTTGAAGGAGATTCGTTATGAAGAATAATCGTATTTTAGCACTTTCAGGAAATGATATTTTTAGTGGTGGTGGACTAGCTGCTGACCTTGCGACCTATACTTTGAATGGTTTGCATGGATTTGTAGCCATGACCTGCTTGACTGCTTTGACAGAAAATGGTTTTGAAGTCTTTCCAACTGATGAAACTATTTTCCAACAACAGTTGGATAGTCTCAAGAGCGTAGACTTTGGAGGGATTAAGATTGGTCTCTTACCGACTGTTGGTGTTGCTGAGAAAGCTCTTAACTTTATCAAGGAACGCGCAGGAGTTCCAGTGGTATTGGATCCAGTTCTCGTTTGTAAGGAAACGCATGATGTTGCTGTCAGCGAGCTTTGTCAAGAGTTGATTCGCTTTTTCCCTTATGTGACTGTCATTACACCCAATCTTCCTGAGGCAGAATTGCTAGCAGGTCAAAAGATTGAAACCTTAGAAGATATGAAGTCTGCAGCGCAGAAATTACATGACTTGGGTGCGCCAGCAGTGATTATTAAGGGTGGAAATCGTCTCAGTCAGGATAAGGCTGTGGATGTCTTTTATGACGGAGAGAATTTTACCATTCTTGAAAATCCAGTCTTAGAAGGACAAAATGCTGGTGCAGGATGTACCTTTGCATCAAGCATTGCCAGCCAGTTAGTCAAGGGAGAGGAGCTCTTACCAGCAATTGAAAGTTCCAAAGCCTTTGTTTACCGTGCCATTGCACAAGCAGATCAGTATGGAGTAAGACAATATGAAGCAAACAAAAACAAGTAAAATCGCCCTAGTATCCATCCTAGCAGCTCTATCCGTAGTTTTGGGCTATTTCGTAAAAATCCCAACACCAACAGGATTTCTAACACTTTTGGATGCAGGAATATTCTTTACGGCCTTTTACTTTGGGAGTCGCGAAGGAGCTGTTGTCGGAGGATTAGCGGGATTTCTAATTGACCTGATTTCAGGTTACCCTCAGTGGATGTTCTTCAGCTTGATTTTCCATGGTTCACAGGGATATTTGGCAGGTGTTAAAGGGAAATGGCAGTGGCTAGGCTTAGTCTTGGCAACCATCATCATGGTGGCAGGTTACGCTTTTGCATCGGCTTGGATGAATGGTTGGGGAGCAGCCATACCAGAAATCGTCCCAAATCTTGTGCAAAATATCGTTGGTATGACAGTAGGCTTTCTTCTTTGTCATAGTGTGAAGAAAGCTAGATAATAGTAAAAAGAGCAATCCTCCAAGGGAACTATTGAAAAAATTCTGATTTTTTGCTAAAATGAAAGCTATGAAAACACTCTATGATGTGCAACAATTTCTCAAACAGTTCGGCATTCTTGTCTATATGGGCAAACGCCTCTATGATATTGAACTAATGAAGATTGAACTTTCTCGTATCTATGATGCTGGCTTGATGGATAAGCTGGATTATCTTGAAGCAGAAGCAATTTTGCGTAGAGAGCACAAACTAGAATTAGACTATTTAGAAAAAAATGGAGATTAGATATTATGGTAACTTGGGTATTATGGGGACTTGTAGTGGCGATGTTGGCATGGATGGGATACAACTATCTTCGTATTCGCCGTGCAGCAAAAATTGTAGACAATGCAGAATTTGAATCTTTGATTCGTACAGGTCAGCTAATTGACTTGCGTGACCCAGCTGACTTCCACAGAAAACATATCCTCGGAGCTCGTAATATTCCTTCAAATCAATTGAAGACAAGTCTTGCAGCTCTTCGCAAGGATAAACCTGTCCTTCTATATGAAAACCAACGTGCGCAACGTGTAACCAATGCAGCACTTTTCTTGAAAAAACAAGGTTTCTCAGAAATCTATATCCTTTCTTACGGATTGGATTCTTGGACAGGCAAGGTTAAGACTAGCTAATATTCTGTAAAAAGTTATTGAATTGTAGATAAATCTAGCTTTTTATGATATAATTAATTTGTAATAAATTTAAGGAGTTTTTACTATGCAAGAAAAGAAAAAAGCATCACTTGTTTTAGGTATCCTATCTATCGTCCTTGGTTTGTTATCTCCAATCGTAGGTCTTATTTTGGGTATCATTGGACTTGTTTTGGCTAATTCGCACGAAAAACAATCTGAACTAGTGTATAAAACAGAAAAAATTCTCAATATCGTAGGTATTGTCATTTCTGTACTTAACTGGATTGCAGCCCTCGTAATGATTTTTGGCTAATCAAAAACAAAAAAGCTTTATTTTTAAAGCTTTTTTATTTTATTCACTTTTCTCTAAGTAGTTTTTAATAATTTTCAATTCCTCTTGATTCAAGAGTCGGTATTGACCTTCTGCTAGGTCAGGATCTAATAGAAAATCTCCGAACTGAACTCGTTTGAGGGCAGTGACCTTGACACCAACTGAGAGGAACATTTTCTTGACCTGATGAAATTTCCCTTCAGAGATGGTGATGGTGGCTCGGCTGATACTAGGACTTGAAGATAGAATCTCAAGCTGAGCAGGTTTACAAATAGTTCCATCAAGAAAGACAATTCCGTTTTTGAACTGCTGGATGTGATCTGGTGTGAGCAAGCCGTTCACCTCAACTTGATAAGTTTTCTCGACATGATATTGAGGGTGGAGAAGTTGAAAACCTAGAGGGCCATTGTTTGTTAAGAGGAGGAGCCCTGTCGTATCTCGATCTAGCCGACCGATAGCATAGAGTTGGTCTGATTGGAGGTGTTGAGGTAGTAGGTCCATAACCGTTGGGAGCTTCTTGTCCTTGCTTGCTGTCACGACACCATTTGGTTTGTGAAGCATGAGATAGGTGTGCTCATATCCTTGGATTTTTCTACCCTGAAAAAACAACTCTTGTAATCCCGTATCAACATTCTGTGCAAGGGAAGTAGCAGGGACTCTATCTACTAAGATTTCTTTTTTTAGGAGAGCCTGTTTCATAGCTTTTCGACTGATTTTTTCCTGGGCTAATAAATTATCTAAACGCATACCAGCCTATCTTATCACAAGTCGGCATTTTTGAAAAGAAAAGATAAATCATGAATTTTCTTTTGAAAACATTTACACTTACTTGAGTTAAGTCATTTGCTTAAAATTGTGGTATAATCGTTCAGTTAGAAAATAAATTTGAAATAAATAGAGGAAATCATGACAAAATTAAGAGAAGATATCCGTAATATCGCGATTATCGCCCACGTCGACCACGGTAAAACAACCCTCGTTGACGAATTGTTGAAACAATCTGAAACTCTTGATGCGCGTACAGAATTAGCTGAACGTGCAATGGACTCAAACGATATTGAAAAAGAGCGTGGAATTACCATCCTTGCGAAGAATACAGCAGTTGCCTATAACGGAACTCGTATCAATATCATGGACACACCAGGACACGCGGACTTCGGTGGAGAAGTTGAACGTATCATGAAAATGGTTGACGGTGTAGTCTTGGTAGTGGATTCTTACGAAGGTACTATGCCTCAAACTCGTTTCGTATTGAAAAAAGCTTTGGAACAAGACCTTGTCCCAATCGTTGTTATCAATAAAATTGACAAACCATCAGCTCGTCCAGCAGAAGTAGTGGATGAAGTTTTGGAACTCTTCATCGAGCTTGGTGCAGATGATGATCAGCTTGACTTCCCAGTAGTCTATGCTTCAGCAATCAACGGAACATCTTCATTGTCAGATGATCCAGCCGACCAAGAAAAGACTATGGCGCCAATCTTTGATACCATTATTGACCACATTCCAGCTCCAATCGATAACTCAGATGAGCCACTTCAATTCCAAGTGTCACTCTTGGACTACAACGATTTCGTTGGTCGTATCGGTATCGGACGTGTCTTCCGTGGTACTGTTAAGGTCGGAGACCAAGTTACTCTTTCTAAATTGGATGGTACAACCAAGAACTTCCGTGTTACAAAACTCTTTGGTTTCTTTGGTTTGGAACGTCGTGAAATCCAAGAAGCTAAGGCTGGTGACTTGATTGCCGTATCAGGTATGGAAGACATCTTCGTTGGGGAAACAATCACTCCAACAGATGCAGTTGAAGCTCTTCCAGTTCTTCACATCGATGAGCCAACCCTTCAAATGACCTTCTTGGTTAACAACTCACCATTTGCTGGTCGTGAAGGTAAATGGGTTACTTCTCGTAAGGTTGAAGAGCGTCTTCAAGCAGAATTGCAAACAGACGTATCTCTTCGTGTAGATCCAACAGACTCACCAGATAAATGGACAGTTTCAGGACGTGGGGAATTGCACTTGTCAATCCTCATCGAGACTATGCGTCGTGAAGGTTATGAGCTTCAAGTATCTCGTCCAGAAGTTATCGTCAAAGAAATCGATGGTGTGAAGTGTGAGCCATTTGAGCGCGTGCAAATCGACACACCAGAAGAATACCAAGGATCTGTTATCCAAAGCCTTTCTGAACGTAAGGGTGAAATGTTGGATATGATTTCAACTGGTAATGGTCAAACTCGTTTGGTCTTCCTAGTTCCTGCGCGTGGTTTGATTGGATACTCAACTGAGTTCTTGTCAATGACTCGTGGTTACGGGATCATGAACCATACCTTCGATCAATACTTGCCATTGATTCCAGGGGAAATTGGTGGACGTCACCGTGGTGCCCTTGTTTCGATCGATGCTGGTAAGGCTACAACCTACTCTATCATGTCTATCGAAGAACGTGGTACTATCTTTGTCAACCCAGGTACTGAGGTTTACGAAGGAATGATCATCGGTGAAAACTCTCGTGAAAATGACTTGACTGTTAATATCACGAAAGCAAAACAAATGACTAACGTTCGTTCAGCTACTAAGGACCAAACAGCGGTTATCAAAACTCCTCGTATCTTGACACTTGAAGAATCACTTGAGTTCTTGAATGACGATGAGTACATGGAAGTAACGCCTGAATCGATTCGTTTGCGTAAGCAAATCCTTAACAAGGCAGAGCGTGAGAAAGCAAACAAAAAGAAAAAATCAGCTGAATAAGAGCTAGAAAGAGATAAAGATGGTCTATTTAATCATAGGGATACTCTTATTACTACTCTATGTATTTGCGACACCTCAAAGTATCAAGGGGACGGTCAATGTTGTAATATTAGTCTTTGGACTTGTTGCCCTCGTAATCTTGTTGCTCTTGTCTGCCCTACAGATTTTCCAACTTCCAGCAGAAATATTTATTACATTGGGAATGCTGGCTCTTACTTACTTTAGTTTGAGAGATATTTCCTTAATATCGATTAAAAAGAGGTAGGATTTACCCTCATTCCTCTACACCATTAGAGTCAAAATGTAAAATGATTGAAGCAAAATCTGATTCATGCAGGTTTTGCTTTTTGTTTTCACGAGATAACTTGGTAAGAGGCGATTTCATTTATTTTTCATATCTTTTGAATAGAAGTACGTTTTTTGATATAATGAAAGAAAACGGTTACAAGATTGGAGTTTGATATGAACCGACATTTATTTAAGGAAAAGCAACGTTTTTCTTTAAGAAAATATGCAATAGGAACTTGTTCTGTCTTATTAGGAACGAGTTTGTTTTTTGCGACCTCACCGATTGAAACCGTAGGAGCTCAGGAGGGACAGCCACAATTAGTTTCTCATTATGTTGAGGATAAAGATTTACCTGAAGCAATAAAGGAAGAATTGCGGTGGTTTGAAGATAATGCAATCGAGCTAGAAGAGGGTAAGGACTATTACTTCGTTTATCGTAAATCAGCTGCAAGCTTACCCAATACGGGACTCTTTTCTAATCCTTTAGTGCCAGTACTAGGAATGGGAATTCTTTTGGTTTCGTTAACGTTAATCAAGAAGAAAAAAGGTAGAAGTCTTTTTCTAGTGACAGTTTTGGCAGTTGGGGGAACAGCAGTCTCAGTCTCTGCCCTAGAAGACTTAGTAGAGCTTCGTCCAGCCCTCGTTAAAACGGTAGAAGGGGAGTTTTTGCCAAGACCTGAAAAGATTGAAGGTTATGAATTTACGGGTTACTATTTTGTAAGATGCAATGAAGAGATATCTCAAAGCCTAGTCACACCTTCAAAAACGACTCAGGGAAGTCTGCTTGAACAAACTTTAATTCCAAGTCATCCAGGTATAATTGAAACTCCAGCAACTCCAAGCCGACCATCTTCTGAAGAGTCTACATCGATCCCTCCTCAGGGTCAACCAAGTTTAGTAGAGGTGAAACCGGAATTGGAAATTAGCAAGGAATCCATTCCTTTTGATACCATTCGTCAGGAAGATCCAAACTTACCGAAGGGACAAACGCAAGTTATCCAAGCAGGAGTCGCAGGAGAACGTACCATCTTAGCAGAGGTTACAAGGGATAATGGTAAGGAGAGTCGTCAAGTCAAATCAAATACTGTGACTCAAGAACCAGTTTCAGAAATTATTGCAGTTGGTAGCAAGGTAGAATCCACATCAATTCCTCTAGAAGGTTCTCCAAGCTTGGTGGAAGTGAAACCTGAGTTGCAGACTAGTACAGAAGAGATACCGTATAATACTCTTCATCAAGAGGACCCGGATTTATTAAAAGGTGAGACTCGTATAATCCAAGCAGGTGTGGTTGGCCAACGTACGATTCTAACAGAAGTTACAAGGGTTGATGGTAAGGAGAGTCGCCAAGTCAAATCAAATACTGTGACTCAAGAACCAGTTTCAGAAATTATTGCAGTTG
>ERZ773196.1282-NODE-1282-length-14240-cov-17.168488_pt1 | contig 14240 bp, 8 predicted proteins | sample MGYA00581009_ERZ773196 | MGnify/ENA primary metagenome ERZ773196 (study PRJEB29015, sample SAMEA2738162) | human oral metagenome | biome: human oral; feature: human-associated habitat; material: saliva | place: China | collected 2243 ... | reverse complement strand
GTGCTAATCCAGAGCTAGTAGAAAAATTGGGCTTTGGTAAAACAGCGATTGTAGCAACTATGAAGTTCAGTGATGAAGGTCCTGTAGTGGCATTCCGTGTAGATATGGACTCTAATGATGTTATCGAATCTAAAGAGGCTGGACATGCACCTGTTAAGGGTGGCTATCGCTCTTGTCATGATAAAGCGATGCATGCTTGTGGTCATGATGCACATATGGCAATGGGTCTTGGTCTTGCCGAATATGTAGCAGAGCATAAAGATCAATTCAAAGGTACTCTTAAATTGATATTCCAACCAGCAGAGGAAGGCGTGCGCGGTGCTAAAGCAATGGTTAACGCCGGCGTAGTAGATGATGTAGACTACATGTTCGGTTTGCACATTGGGTTCAATGAAAATTATGCAAATTGCTTTGCTTGTAGTAACCACGGCTTCTTGGCTACTACTAAACTAGATGCGGTGTTCCACGGTTATGCTGCTCATGCTGGTAGCTCTCCAGAGAAAGCGAAAAATGCAATGCTTGCAGGTTGTACAGCAGTGCTTAATTTACAAGCCATTGCTCGCCACGGTAAAGGTGCTTCTCGTATGAACGTTGGCATTTTTGAAAGTGGTACTGGCCGTAATGTAACACCAGATACAGCAGTTCTTAAATTAGAAACTCGTGGGGCTACTACAGAAATCAATGATTACGTAATCGGCCGTGCAGAAACGATTATCAAAGCCGCTGCAGAAATGCACGACTGCTCCTATGAAATTACAAAACAAGGTGAAACTCCATCTTGTCGTATGAGCGATGAATTGGCTCCTGAAATCCAATCTATTATTAAGCCTCTTGGTATCTTTAGAGATGTTCCATTAGATTATAGTGGCGGCGGTAGTGAAGACTGTGCATACTTCTTGAATCGCGTAATTAGCCGCGGTGGCATGGGTACATATATGCTAGTAGGCTCCGCTATCAAAGCTCCACATCACAACCCACTCTTTGATATCGATGAAGAAGATATGCTTAACGGTGTTATTGCATTAGGAACTATTGCAGCTCACTATTTGAAATAATATAAATTGTGAGGTTTGTTATGATTCAACGGGATCGCTTAGTTAACGATTTTGAAGCTATGTCACAGTTTACTGCACCTGGTGAAGGCATTAATCGCCTTGCTTTCACCGATGCAGACTGGGCGGGCCGCCAATATATTATAGACCGCATGGTTGACGCAGGCTTAACTGTAGAAACAGACGGTTTTGGAAATGTCATTGGCTATAAGGTTGGTAAGAATCCTGACTTGCCGGTTGTTATGGTTGGTTCTCATACGGACAGTGTGCCGAATGGTGGCAATTATGACGGCGTGGTCGGCGTGTTATCCGCCATTGAAGCCGTGCGTAGTATGAATGATGATGGTTTTGAACACGATCATACAATTGCTGTTGTGTCCTTTATGTGTGAAGAGTCCGCACGCTTTGGGGATTCTACATTAGGTAGTAAGGCGATGCGCGGTGCGTTGACAGTACAAGACTTACATCGCTTAACAGATAAACAAGGTACTTCTTTATACGAGGTTTTGAAAGGTCGCAGCTTACATCCAGACGAAATTGAACAGGTGGAATACAAGAGACCTGTAAAATCTTTTACAGAAATTCATATCGAACAAGGTAAGGTACTAGAGCACGAAGCGAAACCTATCGGCGTTGTAACTGGTATTGCCGCACCAGAGCGATTCTATGTGACCATACGGGGCAATGCCGATCATAGTGGTGCTACACCAATGAACTTGCGCCATGATGCGCTCTGTGGGGCGTCTAAAATTATCCTTGGTATCGAGGAAATCGCCGCTATGCAGGAGGAGCCTCCAGTAGTAGGCACCGTAGGTATTGTAGAGGTTACACCGGGGGCGATGAACGTCATTCCTGGCGTGGTGAAATTAGGCGTAGATATTCGTAGTATCTCTGAGGTTGCCCGCAACTCGGTAGTGACATTAATTAAAGAATTTATCGATGTTACTGCAGAAAAACGTGGCTTATCTTATACGATTGAACCTGTTGCACAAGATCATCCCGTAGCGATGCATCCTGCTATGATTAGAGAAATTGAAGCGGTTGTTACATCGCTAGGCGTAGAATATATGGCTCTGCCGAGCGGTGCTGGTCACGATGCCATGCACTGGGCTGATGATGTGCCAACGGGCATGATCTTTATTCCATGCCTCAATGGTATCAGTCATAATCCAGCGGAATTTGCTGAGATGGATGATATCGTAATGGGTGCTCAAGTGCTAGATAATGTGCTACGTAAACTTAGCCTAGAGACTACACAACTAGCTTAAGCTTAGGCTGCTAGGTCTCTATATATAGAAGTGTGTGTCAGAATGTGTATGTAGGAATGTATATTTCTAGGATTTTCTCTTGTAGAGTTTCGAATCTACTTGCACTAGGAATATACAGATTGGAGAGTGTATGGTTATTGCAGGTGTTGTTATTGTAGTGGCAACATTTATTGCTATTATTAAACAGTATGAAACGCGGCTCGTATTATTATTGTCGGGCCTCTTGATGTGCTTTATTGGCGGTAAACTAGGGGCTGGTACGACGGCTTTTGTAAAAGAACTGACGAACCCAGGTCTTGTGCCGACCATTTGTACTGTTCTTGGTTTTAGTTATGTTATGGAATACACAAAATGTACAGAGCATATGGTGTATTTCATCTCTGCTGGCCTCAAGAAGATGACTAAGATCATTATCCCTGGCGCCGTTATTATTACGTTCTTAATCAACATTGCGTTACCTACAGCGGCAGGCTGTGCGGCAGCGGTTGGTGCGCTCTTGATTCCAGCTCTTATTCGCTCTGGTGTACATCCGGCAATGGCTGGTTCTGCTATCTTCCTAGGCACGTGGGGTAGCTCTTTGAGCCCAGGCCTTATGTTTAACCCTCAAGTAGCACAACTAGCTGGTGTAGATGTAATGACAGTTATTACGAGCTTCTCTATGCAAGCCATGATTGGCATCGTAGTTGCCGCAATCTTACTTAACATCGTAGCTATTGTTAAGAAAGAGCATACAGGGTATGTGATGAAAAATGATACTGCTGAGGAAGGTAAAGAGTTTAAAGTAAATTATCTCTACGCTATTATCCCTATCATTCCTCTTGTATTGCTTGTACTAGGCAGTAAACAAGTGGCGGTGATTCCAGAAGTTTCCGTTCCTGTATCTATGCTCATTGGTACAGCGATTGGTATTGTAGCGGTTCGTCCTAATGTAACAGAAGCGGTGAAGAAGTTCTTCCGCGGTACTGGCGATGGTATGTGTGATGTAGTAGGTCTTATGGCTGCTGCAGCATGTTTCACAGCTGGTATGCAACTTATCGGTCTTACTAATGCTCTTATTGATGGCATGAAGAACTCTCAACAAATCGCTCAAATCGGTGCGGCCTTTGGTCCATTCTTGTTGGCTGTTATCTCTGGTTCCGGTAATGCAGCAGCCCTTGCCTTTAACGGTGCTGTAACACCACACGCAGCAGACTTTGGATATGGCATTATGGAACTTGGCTCCATGGCGCAAATCGGTGCAGGTATCGGTCGTAGTATGAGTCCCGTAGCAGGCGCAGGTATTATTGTAGCTGGTATTGCGGGAATCAATCCTATGGAAATGGCAAAACGCAATGCTGTACCATGTATCATTGCTACAGTTGTGATCATGCTATTGTTACTCTAATTCAAGATACGTGATTGTGTCATAGTAGAGAAATTATTTTTATAAAAGCTATTATATAAAAGAAAATCCGTCATGATTTTTGTCATGACGGATTTTTTTGCATATACTGAGATACAAGGTATAAGTAAAATTTATGGATACTAAAGAAAAGAGCAATTTGTTTTTATTGCATTTTCGTAATATATTATATGTATTAAAGGAATATATGCTATACCTTTGTGTCAGCCCAGGTTTTCATAAATGAGTAAAAAGCCTGTACTGGCTTGGACTCAAGGGCACTGTTACGGGTGTACATCCACGTATCACGAGTCATGATGTGACCATCAAGATCCTTTAAGGTTTCCTTAAATAGTTTAGGGTAATCGTTGCCACAGCTTTTGGTAAGGATGGTAAAACCAAGTCCTTGGTTGACGAGCTTCATGCAGGTATCGATATCGTTCACTTCGATGATGCGCATCGGTGGTTGTGAGTAGTGAGAATACCACCAATCATCTATAGTTTGCTGTAAATTCGGATCTGTTTGATAGTGAATATAGGGCAGACGAGGTAAGTCCTCAACGGCACAAGGCGTTTTGTTAAAGAAGCAGAATGGTTCGGACCAAATATGTTCTTTCGACTCTGTCCAAGTGTGAGCACCGCGGATGATGGCAGCATGTAGGCGACCTTCAAGGAAGTCATGGTATAGCTTATAGCTAAGTCCCGTATACATAATGATATCAATGTGTGGATAGGCCTCTTTAAAGGTCGATAAAATATGGGGAATGTGATACTTTGCGAATACATTTGAGCATCCTAGGTTTAATGTACCACGTGGTTCACTACCCATAGCTAATAGCTCTTGGCGCACCGAAGTATAGGAATTGAGCAAATCTTCGGCGTATCGCACAAGGCGTTGACCTTGATAGGTAAACTCTACGCCACGAGCTTGTCGGTTGATGATGGGACAGTTAAATTCCTTTTCTAATTTTTTTATTCGTTCACTCAATGCAGGTTGTGTCATAAATAGACGACGCGCCGCATAAGTAATATTATTTTCCTCTGCTAAGGTTTTTAAAATTGTACAATCTTTCGTGTCCATAAACTCTCCTTTACATATGTATTATTGTACTCTATCCCATAGAGTTGGTATAGATGAGGAGATGCTAGGGCTATACAGATTAGATATAACTAAAGGCTAGGTACAGATGAGGGACGCTAGATTTATACAAATTATTAAAGACTAGGTACTAGTAAGAGGAAGGGAACTTTCACCAATACACATGGTGAAAGAATAGTGTTTGTAAAGGTTTACACATGCCTGAAAGTAATAAAGGAGCAAGTCATGGTTGAGTTAATTTCAAATGGTGTATTTTTATATCACGGTACGGATATCGTTCCTGCAGATTCTAGTGCAGCCCTTGATCAGCAAGAAGTTTTTAATAAAGAGCGCGCCTATAAGGAAACGATGGCGTACCGTATTTTAATGGACCACCAACAACATGAAGGGGATCAAGATTTACGCATCAAATTTGATGCGTTAACATCTCACGATATCACCTATGTTGGTATTATTCAAACGGCTATTGCTAGTGGTCTAGATAAATTCCCAATCCCTTACATTTTGACAAACTGCCATAACAGTTTAGCCGCTGTAGGGGGCACAATTAACGAAGACGACCATGTATTTGGCTTATCTGCAGTACAACGCTTCGGCGGCGTCTATGTACCTCCTCATCTTGCAGTTATTCACCAATATATGCGTGAAACAATGGCAGGTTGTGGCAAAATGATCCTCGGCTCCGACAGCCATACTCGTTATGGTGCACTTGGTACGATGGCGATTGGTGAAGGCGGTCCAGAGCTTGTAAAACAATTGCTCGGTCGTACCTATGATGTACAACGTCCAGAGGTTATCGCGATTTATCTCGATGGCAAACCTAAACACGGCGTAGGTCCACAAGACGTGGCTCTCGCTATTGAAAAAGCTGTATTTAAAAATGGCTTTGTAAAAAATAAAGTAATGGAATTCGTAGGCCCTGGTATTGAACACTTGTCCATGGACTTCCGTAACGGCATCGATGTAATGACTACAGAGACTACATGCCTTACAACAATCTGGCGAACAGACAGCAATACGAAAGAGTTCTTAACACTCCATGGTCGCGGTGATGCGTACAAAGAGCTTAACCCTGGTGATGTGGCTTACTATGATGGCCTTGTAAAGGTTAATCTTGGCGAAGTGGAAAGCATGATTGCTATGCCATTCCATCCAAGTAATGTATATACTATTAAAGAAATTAACGAAGGCGGTCGCGATTTACTCGCAGAAATCGAACGTCAAGCAGTGGAGCAATTAGATAATAAATCCTTGTCCTTGCAATTGCCTGAAAAACACTTCGACGGTAAATTACACTTAGATCAAGGTATTATCGTAGGTTGTTCTGGCGGGTTGTATGAAAATATTATGCAAGCCGCAAATATCGTACGCGGTAAGAGCGTAGGCTCCGGCCGTTTCGCATTCAGCGTATATCCTTCTAGCCAGCCAATTTACTTAGAACTTATGAAAAATGGTGCCCTTGTAGACCTTATGAGCGCTGGTGCCATCGTGCGTACAGCCTTCTGTGGTCCTTGCTTCGGCGCAGGCGATACACCTAATAATACGGGCCTTAGCGGTCGTCATGCGACACGTAACTTCCCGAATCGTGAAGGTTCTAAACCAGGGAATGGTCAAATCTCCTCCGTTGCACTTCTTGATTCCCGTTCCGTAGCAGCTACGGCTATTAATGGTGGTGCATTGACGGCGGCTACTGATATCGAATATGATGATGTGGTGCCAGCTTACCACTATGATGATAAACCTTATGAAAGCAAGGTATATAGTGGCTTTAACGAACCTAATAAAGATACTGAACTCGTGTATGGCCCATCCATTAAACCATGGCCTTCTATCGAAGAATTGACACCAAATGTATTGCTCAAAGTAGCGGCTTATATCGACGATCCTGTAACAACTACAGATGAGTTGATTCCGTCTGGCGAAACATCTTCCTACCGCTCTGACCCATATGCATTGTCTGAATTTGCCTTGAGCCGTAAGGTTCCTGAATATGTAGGTCGTGCTAAAGCCGTTCGCGATTGGGAAAAATCTCGTCAAGAAGGTGAAAGCACAGCAGATTTAGTAACTGCATATGAAGAGGTAAAACAAGCGCTTGGTCTTACAGAATCCGTAGAAGATATGGCTAAGTCTACAGCCGTTTCTAGTATGGTATATGCTAATCGCCCTGGCGATGGCTCCGCTCGTGAGCAAGCAGCATCCTGCCAACGCGTATTGGGTGGCGGTGCTAATATTGCGATTGAATATGCTACAAAACGTTATCGCAGCAATGTTATTAACTGGGGCATGCTACCGTTCCTAACTAGCGAAGAAGACTCCAAAACTATGGCAGTAGGCGATTATGTATATGTGCCAAATGTGCGTGACCAATTATTCTCTGACTCCGATGATTACAAAGCATATGTTATCAGCGGTGGCGTGAAGAAAGCAGAAATCACATTGCACTTAGGCCATCTCAGCGATGAAGAAAAAGATATTATCGCAGCAGGTTGTCTCATCAACTACTATGCAAATAGCAAAGCGTAAGTGGTGAACATAAAGGAGTAAGTTATGAACGGGTATAAAGAAATTCCTGTTACTTATATGCGCGGCGGTACTAGTAAAGGGGCGTATCTGTTAAAAGATACGCTTCCAACTGACCCAGCTGCTCGGGATCGTATGATTTTAGATTTATATGGATCTCCCGATGCGCGTCAAATTAATGGTATCGGTGGTGCCGATCCATTGACGAGCAAGGTGGCTATCGTAAATCCTTCTGACCGCGATGATGCGGATATCGACTACACCTTTGGTTATGTCGGTATCGCTGATGCGGTGGTAGATTACGAAGGTAATTGTGGCAATATTTCTGCTGGTGCAGGGGTATTTGCTATTATGGAAGGCTTTGTGAAAGCCGTAGAGCCAGAAACAGTGGTTCGTATCTTTAACACAAATACAAATAAGGTTATTGAAGCACATGTGCCAGTCCGAGATGGTAAACCAGTTATTGACGGTGATTTTGCTATCGATGGTGTACCTGGTACAGGTGCTCGTATTACGTTATATTTCTTGGAGCCTGGCGGTTCTAAGACAGGTAAGCTACTACCAACAGGCAATGTACAAGACACAATTACATTGGCTGATGGACGCACAATCCAAGTCAGTCTCGTAGATGCAGCAAATCCAGCTGTATTTGTAAAGGCTACAGACCTTGGTTATGAAGGCACGGAATTACCGGCTTTCACAGAAACGGATGGCGGTGTATTACTCAATACACTTGAAGATATTCGCACTACTGCAGCTGTAATGATGGGACTTGCTCCATCTAAAGAGGCTGCTAGTCCTGCAGTTCCAAAGGTATGCATGGTGTCCGCACCACAAACCTACGTGGCAAGCGATGGTCGAACTATCGAGGGGAATAGTATAGACATCGTGGCTCGTACAAAGGCACTAGCTGTAATGCATAAAGCTTATGCCGTTACAGGAGGTATTTGTACAGCTACGGCAGCGCTGATTACGGGTACTGTGGCGAACGAAGTAGTGAGCGAACGTGCTAAAGAAACGAATCAAGTTACTTTAGCGCATCCATCAGGGAAATTTGATTTCGAAATATGCTTAACCAAAGATAAGGGTTGGCATGTGGAGAAGGCGGGCGTCGCTAGAACGGCGCGACCGATTATGAAAGGCATAGCTTATGTTAAAGGAGAGTAAGAATGAATAAGCTACTTAAAATTGCAATTATGTTTGCCATTCCTCTGGCAATGTGGTTCATTACACCGCCAGAAGGTTTGAGCGTTGGAGCTTGGCGACTGCTAGGTTTCTATTTAATGGCTATCGTTGGTCTTGTTGTTAAACCTTGGCCAGCACCAATTATCTTGTTATTATCTATTGCAGGTTCTGCAATTTTCTTGAATGCTACGAAAAACGTATTGTCTGGTTATGCATCTACCACAGTATGGTTAGTATTCTCTGCGTTCTCCCTCAGTGTGGCGTTCGTAAAAACAGGCCTTGGCCGTCGTATTGCGTATCTATTGATTAAATCCTTAGGTCACACTACATTGCGTCTTGGCTATGTAACTGCTTTATTAGATCTTATTATTTCTCCAGTAACACCTTCCAACACAGCACGTTGTGGCGGTATCGTGTTCCCAATCATGAACTCTGTAGCAAAAGCGTTAGGTTCTGAGCCTGGTGAAAGCGCTAAAAAAGCTGGTTCTTACCTCATGGTTAACACATACATGGTGACTAAGGTAACAAGCTTGATGTTCGCTACAGCAATGGCACCAAACTTATTGGCTGCTGACTACATGAACAAAATCCTCGGCGTAGATATCAACTGGGGCCTTTGGGCATTAGCACTCGTAGTACCAGGTCTTGTGATGCTTCTCATTACACCTGCTTTGGTATACTACTTAGACAAACCATCTATTCAACACATCGACTCTCATGCGATTGCTGATGAAGGTTTGAAAGAACTTGGACCTATGTCTGGTCGCGAGAAATCTCTTATTGCTATCTTTATCCTTGCCTTAGTTGGTTGGGCGTTGCCTTCCATCTTGACGCAAGGCTTTGGCATTAAATTCTCCCTTGATGCAACAGCAGTAGCTATCGTAGCCATGGTAGCAGCTCTTGTAACAGGCGTAATCAAATGGGAAGATATGCTTGAATCCAAAGGTGCTTGGAACACATTGATCTGGTTCGGTGGTATCATCGGTATGTCCAGTGCGTTGTCCAAGGTTAAATTCTTTGAATGGCTAGCTGACTTTATGGGCACACACTTCAACTTCGGCGACAACCCAATGCTGGCTCTTATTATCATCGGCGCTATCAGTATCGCTGTTCGTTACTTGTTCGCCTCTGGTAGTGCGTACGTTGTAGCCATGCTTCCAGTATTCCTTACTGTAGGTAAAGTAGCGGGTGTAAACCCAATGGCGTTGTCCTTGTTACTAGCTGCTACAAACTCCTACGGTGGTGCGTTGACTCACTACGGCGGTGCAGCGGCTCCAATCGTATTCGGTGCAGGTTACAACACAGTTAAGAGCTGGTGGATTATCGGCGGTATCTTCGCTATCATGTGCTTCATCGTAAACCTTACAGTGGGCTACGCATGGTGGGAAATCCTCGGTATCCTATAATACCTAACTAGAGACAATAGTTATTCTATACATATAGAATGATCATCCCCTAGCTAGTGAAATTTTCTAAACTTTTACAAAAAATATAATAAAAGAGCTGTTTCGGAATCAGTACACATCTGAGTTCTGAGAACAGCTCTTTTTATTTGTTTATATAGTTTCTTTAATGCATTTGCACTATTTTCGTTGTATTACGGCGTTACTTTAGTTTTAACGCAACCCATAGGGCAGCGCCGATAAAGGTAAGGCTACATGCCCAGAAAAGGGTTGTGAAGCCAAATTGAGCGGCTACGATGGAACCACCAAAGGAGCCTAGAAAGTAACCCATAGACAAACAAGACTGATTGTACGAGAATACTTGTCCCGTATATTCCTTAGGTGTTTTTGATGCTAAATAGGTATTGAGCGCAGGTAACATACCACCTAGCCCAAAACCTTGCAAGAAACGGATAAACCCAAGTACATACACAGAGTCCACATAGGCTTGCGGTATATTGAGTAGACCTACATAGATCATCGAGTAGATGAGCACCTTTCTAGGGCCTATACGGTCTACTAATTTCCCGAGTGGAGAGCTACTAAAGAATTGGGCGATACCCATGGCAGAGAACACAGCACCAGATATGAAGGCTATATTTTCCGTATTGCTTGGTAGCATTCCTTTAATGTAAACCGTCATAATGGGGGAGATGGCGGTAACCGAAATGGCATACAGGAAGGAGGTTGCAGATAAAGCGACTAAACTAGAAAACTCAGGTAAGTGAGTTTTTAGATTTCTAAAGGTTTGCTTCTCAACAAGTGGCTTTGGAACATAGTTTTCATGTACCAGCATTGCCGTCAAGCCAAAGGAGATAAGCATAAGGGCCCCGATGATAAAGAAGTCATTTCGAATACCTACTACATCACTGAGATACCCTCCTACAAGCGGACCGGCTAGTGAGCCTGCAAGGCTAAAGGATCCTATAATCCCTAGAGCCCAACCTGTATGGTTTTGCGGTGTTTCTGACGCGATAAGTGTTACCGATGCGGGGTAAAAACCGCTTACTAACCCTTGCAATGTACGAACGAGGAACACACCTTCTGGTGTAGTCTGAAAGCCCAATAATATACTACATATAGCCATACCAAGACTAGAGCGTATGAGGGTAATCTTACGTCCCTTACGGTCTGCTAATCGGCCCCAGAAGGGAGCTGCTAAGCAGACAATGAGGAAGGTGATGCCCATGGAGGCACCGGACCATTGTGCTATCGATCCTGTATCGCTTAAGCCCATTTCATGGAAGTATAGAGGGAGAATAGGGCTTACCTGACTAATCCCGAGGGACATGAAGAATATGCAGAATGCGCAAATGTACACCGTTCGTTTCCACGTTTCCAAAGTATCCCTCCTTTAGTCTTTCTTTTTAACTTCTTCCCAATCGCTTAAGTCCGGAAGTTTATTGCTTGCTATAGATTCTTGGATCCAGTAATTAATGGAGGTTAAGTTGCTAGATTCCCGTTTAAAGCCATATACGATGTCATCTTCTACGTCGTCTTCTATAGTGATATAGAGAGAAATATGTAAGTTTTTACCTTTTCCGCGCTCGATGAAGTAGCTAATACCCGGATCGTCGAGGTTAGATGGGCGAACCGCAATGATATCGTACTTGCCATTGGCTACGCCTTCTAAGGCATCCTTAATCATTTGATTGGAAAGTTCATATTGATTGAGGTAGAAGATATCGTTGTCACAAGTTAATACATATTCTCTAGGAGGCGTAGTATTTTTGTACTGTTTCTCCCAGCTTTCATCAATCACAGGCAATGTAGCATTATCATAGAAGTCTTTAATTAAAGCGAGACCTGCAGGAATGGACATTTCTTTAAAGTATCTTATTTCATATACCCTAGGATCCACGTTTTCATCTAGTTCGCTAGGCTCCTCAATGTAGCCGTATAGATAGATAGTACAAGAGTTTTTGTCTTCATTGTGGAACATAACGATACTGTATACATCGTAAATTACGTTTTCTATGGATTGGCGATTATCGTAGATGATAAAACTGAGGTATTTTTGTGTATCCCATTCGCGTTCGATGAACGGCCAGTCGTATTTATTGGTACGCCAACCAGTAGTAGAGTCCTCGAAAATTTCTAATACATCTACGGAGTTTTGAGGCCATGCAGGTGGCATAGGATTACATGTTGTAGAAGATTGTTTTATGCCTTCTTTGTACTGATAGTGTCCATTAACTAGTTCAAAGGCCTCTAATCGCTCAGAGGCTTCGTCAGGAATTACCAACGGCTCACCAGTACCTAACCAATTATCGTTTCTTGTGTTGAGACGTCTGATGCTTTCACGAGCATGCTCGTAAAACGTAACGGCTTGGTCTAAATCAGGTTCTTTTGTAATGGCACCAATTTCGTAGCAATAGCCGGCGGCCAGTTGCCATAGATGGTCCGCATAGTCATAACTACCGTATCTATCGAAACATTTGCTAGCCTGATTGACGCACTCTATGGCGGTTCTTATAGCAGGGGTATTACCTTTTTTGAAAGTAAATACATAAGCGAGATACGGCCAAATAGCATCGAGCGTGTAAATAGCTGGTTGTTGTAATAAGTGGGCGATGCGAGACCAGTCTTGAGACTGACCATCGATATTCAATGTGCGAAGAATGATGGCTTGCATGGTAGCATAAGCGTGGTCATTAAAGTCTAAATAATCTGGGCTTATAGCAGCACGCTCGTAGTATCTGAGAGCCTTTTGAATATCCTGAGGGATTCTTTTGTTAGACTCACATGGTTTTGCATAGTACTCGGCAGCTTCACGCAAACACATGCCATTATTCATGGCCGCACCGCGCTCAAAATATTCGAGAGCTCGTTCATGCTCCCCGCGAGACTTACAAATATCGCCAGCTAAATACATCATGAGTGGCAAACCTGCTTTAGCTCCCTCAAAAATGACTTGTTCTTCCATGTTCCTATTATTTTGCTCTACATAGGTAATGCGCAAGTTGCGGTATGCAATAACAAGGCCTGCTTCGGCGGATTTACGCAACCATTGCTGAGCAATGGCAGTTACTTTATTTGCGAATCTACGTTGATCTGCTTGGGCAAACAAGCCTTTTAAGAAACGGACAAAGGCAGATGGTTCACCTTCATTAGCCACCTTTTGAGCCGATGGTAAGATGTGGTAATCCCCCCATTGGAATACATTGGCAATGGCGTAGGCGCAGTAAGAACAACCCTTTTGGGCGCCCTCATAGACGCGCTGGAAGGCGTGGTCCTTTGTCATAGGCAACTCTTTTTCAATAGTTGGTGTAAGGGCACCAGAGGTACGCATAGCTTGTAAAATAGCGATGGCACTGCCTTTGCGAATAGCCGTATGTAAATAACTATACGCCTTAGTGTCATCCTCAGGAAAGCCTGCTTCAATCCAGGTGAACTGAGGGCCAGAATAGACGCGTGCCAAGATGGCATACGCATCGCCGATACCTGGAATCTTTTGACCTTCCTCGTCAAGTTTCACAAGGGCATCAAGCTCGGCCTTACCCTCCCAAGCGATATCTTTATTACATTGATGGAATATTTTATTGAAAGACTGCTGTATTTGATCAGTAAAATAAAAACTCATGCTCTCTCCTCCGCATAATAATCAGTAGAAGCTGATAACATATGTAATTTCAGTATACTATTAGTGTTTAGAGGAAAACAATATAAATTATCGATTGCTTGAGGAATAATATATTCAATTTTAATTATTTATATTAGAATAGATAGAAAACTGGGTGTGATATAACATTAAAAGGGATGAATATGAGAAATATAAATTTTGATATGATGATTGCAGCCTTAGTTATGTTGATTCTTAATTGTAGAGGGTATTATAAGTACGTTATGGGCAAGCAACTCTCTGAGCGTGAAGCAGCTAGGAGAGAATGTATGCTATTTCCCAATTTATATAAATGGGTCTGTATATGTAGTTCGTTATTGATTATTGTTGCATTTGCTTATTATTGTATTGAAGGTTTAACGGAAATTTCGCTTAGATTTATGATAATTGCTGGCATTTCTTTTATTGTAAGTCGAATACTACAGATTGCTCAAAAGAAAGTATCTAAAGACTACAAGAATAGTCTTATTATGATAGTATTTTTGAGCTTGATGTTATTAGTATTTATCTATATGTTTTTGTATTGATTATATTTACATAGCTTTAATTTGTAGATATCCTTCGGTATGAGAGAAAAGAGCTTTTGGGTTTAAAAAATCTTGAAAGTTAAGATTTCCCTTGACTTTCATTCTATAGAAACATTATAATCAGATTATAATTTTATACTCGCC
>ERZ773196.1281-NODE-1281-length-14244-cov-3.328001_pt1 | contig 14244 bp, 11 predicted proteins | sample MGYA00581009_ERZ773196 | MGnify/ENA primary metagenome ERZ773196 (study PRJEB29015, sample SAMEA2738162) | human oral metagenome | biome: human oral; feature: human-associated habitat; material: saliva | place: China | collected 2243 ... | reverse complement strand
CCACAATACTTTGATTTGTGGTGTTTGTTCAAAGCCTTTAAGATAGTATGCGAACAAACCATCTTTACGTTCTTCTAACATGTGATACTTAGCACCGTCATCACCAGTCAATGGAGTTTGAACGACACGGAAAGGAACCATTTCGTCTCGTTGACCATTTTGACCAACTTCACGTTCATAGAAGTTTACTGGACGGATAGAACCGAAAGCATCACCAGAACCACCAATACCAACACCCCAAAGACATACGATATCATCTTGTGTCAATGGATTAGGGTCAGTACCGATTGTTGGGTTAATATTCATAATTTCGTTAATTGTTGCGACTTGCAATGGAGAACGAATACCCCACATTTTTTCCATAACGGTTACAGCACCACCAAGTACTGTTTCGTTGCGTTCATTGGTGAATAGTACATTACCGAATTCATCCGTTGCACTGATTTCAGTACGGAATGTTTTTTGGCGATGATTTCTAGGTTCACCAAACTGTTCTTTTAAAACATCTACTGTACCGAGTTTATCGGACAGATGTTTGTTTACGATTTCAGCCATTACTACGAATCTCCTTTACTGCGGATTAATCATATTGTTTTTTAAGAGAGTGTCTGAAGCGAACCGAATCTTTACCATACACTCTAGATTTTCTAGTATGTTTAGACCCGATATCAAAACCATCCTTCTTATCAAGTGAATGGCTATACGATACACTATTCTCAATAACTGTTTCTACTGTATTGTTTTTTGGGTTAATTCTTTTCCTAGCACGGAGGTCTGTTAGAACTCGTCTATCTTGGAAATCATAATGACCCGATAATGTTTTCAATACAGAGTGTACATCAGTAGAATGTCTAGCATCAATTGATGTTTCAGTCTTATAGTTATCTAATATACGAACGAAGTCTTTGAACTTAAGTTTCTTAACGACAGTGTCGCCTTCTTTCTTAAGAACGTGACGACTGTTCATATGCAATGGAGCTTTCTCTTCTAATCGAATGGATGTGTTATATACATACCAGTCAATGAGTCGAGAAACCACTTTATGATAGATATATTGTTTCTTTTTAGTATCGAGGTCATCAAATAATTCAATGTGACCTTTAGCAATAATATTGACGATAGTGCTCCATAAGATTGGGTCTGATAATGGGAATTTATCACGAAGATTCCAATCTTTGATATATTTGAGCATATCTTCTATATTGATTCTTGTATCGATTTCACCATAAAGATTCATATCTTTAGAGGTAGCAATATCATTGAACCAATTTAAAACGAATTTATCATCAATTACCATATTCACTAATACGTGTTGGAGTTTATCTCTAATGGTGAGATAATCTTTCAGTAATTGCCATGATAGTGCTCGATACTCTTCAGTGAAGATAATCTTATCATCATATTTATTGGTTACTTTGATAAGTGAGATACAGTCATCGTAGATATATTGAAGAGCTTTTCTATCTTCAATCAATAAATCGACTTCCATACCTTTAAGCTTATCAAGAATCTTGAGTAGGTTGAAATGAGGGTCATCTAATACGTAAACGATATTAGAGAATGCATCAGATACCGTATAGGATTTAAACTCATTAATGAGCTTCTCAATCATCTTAATCAACTCAGTTTTCTCGTTTAGTGAACTGATAAACTGGTAGCTATCATTCAATGTGGATAACTTACCAAGGATATAGTTAATCATATCATTCAGTTCTTTATTCTTACCACGAATACCATTAAAGATTTCCCATAAGTCTGGACGAAGGTTCATGAGTAAGTCTTCATAGGATTTACCATATTGACCATTCGGTTTCTTATAGAGTTCTTTAACATCTTCAGTGATAAGAAGAGAGTCATAGAGTTTCTTATAACATTCATACGTTTCTAAATCTTTAGTTAACCGTAATCGTTCATCAATAAACTTACGTAAAGCATTGATGTTATTATATACATCATCAACATCGTTGATTGTTGGTGTATGAACCTTAGTGAAGAACTTCAAGATTTCAGGGTCAATTCGTTTAGAACAAGCACCCTTTCCATATAGTAAGTCATCACGGATTTTAGCCAAGTCTGCTTTAAAGTTAAAGCCGTATACGTTAGCAATTTGATATCCCTTAATTGGAATTTCACCACGTAAACCAAACTTATTAGCAACCAATGTACATAAGAAGATGATAAGTTCGTATAAGTTTACATAATCTTTACCAAGTCGAGGAAGTTTCATTTGAAGCTTCTTCATTTCATCTTGGTTATCAATAGCCATACGGATAGTGTATGTTGACTCATAGAATGTTTTAGTCATACTGTAAATCAAATCAATCGCCATATATTTGGTGATGATAGAGTTGAAGTTGTTATGACATAACTTCTCCATTAAGTCAGAGTCATTAATCCAATATGGGTCACCATCTGTAATGGAATGGAAATCTTCTCGATTGCTTGGGTCAGCAATCGCTGCCGCAGGGTCCATATCTCGGATGTTAACTCGTTGGAACCAAACATCGTATGTATTCTGACAGTCAATCACATCCGTAGCTTCACCGTTTTCATCTACGATGGTTTTGTATTTGATGATTGGGTCACCATTACCATCTTTCTTATAGTCTTTAACTAGGTAATACTTATATACGTTTACCTTAATGAAGTTGAAGATATTAGAAATGTCATAGATAACTTGGTTGGATGATTTAACTTGAAGCATTAAGTTCAAGTCTTTAGCGATGATACGTTGGTACATAACCGAAATCTCTTCGAAGTATGGCATATTATACCCTTCGAATAGATAACGGATAAGAGAATCATCATAGAAGTCCCTTGTAATACCTTGCTTAAAGATATTAGCAATGAACCGTTGTATCGCAATAATCATAATCAAGAATCCCATGAATTCATCATAGAACTCAAAGGTCTTATTATCTTCTTGGGTATATAAACCCATCATAACATAGTCACGTGCTTCCCCGTAGAACTTAACGAAGTCATTTGATATGAATTCAATGTCTGATGGAAGTACGTATAGTAATTCATAGTTTCTAGCTGTGCGAGCTGTGTGATATGGAATAGCATATCCACCTAAGAACTTTAAATATTTCTTATGAGGATACATCTTAATCATTTGATCAGCTAAGCCAGATGTGGTAACCAAGTGTTGAAGTTGAGGGTCTAATTCATGAACGGGAACATCGGTAGGAACACCGAAATCATTCTCCGGAACATAGATATTTTCCCTATCTTCCACATCAGGCATGCCATGTAACATACGATAGTAGTTGTTTCGTTCTTCAAAGGAACCAATGATAAGGTTCTTTTGTAATTGAATCACTCTATCTCTATATTGGGCAGGGATATTTTCTTTATCCTGTTGGCATTTGGTTACCAATAGTCTATCAATACCAGCCTTTAATAAAACACTTCGTTCGAAGTGGATATATGAATCCCAGAAGTCACCAGTGTCAATGGCTGCCACATAGGCATCACCCATTAACTTAGTATCTTTTGTTTCATACTTACGAGCTTCTTTGTTTTGTTTAATAACAGCCGATTGAATAATCTTTCGTAACTGTAACAGGAATGTGTCCATATCTATACCATTATATAGCATAGCAGTACCTTCCTTTCTCATGGAATATAAGTTTGTACTTAAGTAGTTGTCAAAAGCATGCAAAAAAAAAGAGGAAACGATGAGTTTCCTCTTTCTTATATTACAGTCTAACGACCTTGATAATTACATCACCACGACGTACAGGGATAACTTTCTTACCTGGGTGGTTGCGTGTTAACTCAGGGAAGTCAGTTGCCTTAATATCAAACATATCCGTTTTCAATAAGACTTTGAACTTACTGAAGCTATTGCACGCTACTACAAACGATAAGTTTTCACCACTGGATAAGCTAACCAGTTTCAATACTGTACCACGTCTATCGGAAGATGCAAAGTTACTTAAGGTACAACGTTTACCATTACCCTTATCCGTTAGGATAAGCATTTCATCATCGACATCTGTTACTTTCGTAATACCAACGACTTCATCTTTAGGTGGTAAGTCGATACCAATAACGCCACGACTCATACGATTGGTTTCCATGAAGGAATCGGTATTGAATCGTAAACCGTTACCAAGTTTAGTATAGGCAATGATATCAATCGCTTCTTTACCTTTGATAACCGATACCAATTCATCACCATCACCAAGTATAATACTTGCTACAGACATACGGAATGGATATTTGGAACAAGATGTTTTCTTGATAATACCATTCTTAGTAATGAATGTGAAGGCTTCTGTATCTTTAATAGCATCTTTAGTAAAGATAGCCACTACGTCACCATTGACGGATACGTATTTAGATAACGCATCACCATATGAACGTTTATCGGACGCTTTGATTTCCCCAACTTCAAGAGCATGTACATACCCTTTTCTATCGAAGAAGATTAAGCTATCTAAGTTACTAGCATGGATGATCTCTACAGGCTCATCACCTTGAGCTAAATCACCAATGGATTTTACATTGTCGAGTAACTTCTTAACATATCCATTCTTAGTAAATACGATGATATGGTTTGTATCACTATATTTAGCTTCATTGCCAGTTTTGATAATACGAGAACGACGAGGCTCACCATACTTTTCGATACCTTTTTCTAATTCAGCAATGATACATTTATCAAGCTTCTTAGGTTTAGTAATCAGCTCAGTATATTCATCGATTTTAGCATAGGCTTCTTTAAGACGTTCTTTGAACTTATGTAACGCCGATTTACTGAATTCACTCATTCGAAGATTGATAATCTTATTCGCTTGAACCGATGTGATATTATAATCATCCATCAATAACTTAACGAGTTTATCATCTTCGGATTTCTTAATCATTTTCATGATCTTTTCAGCTTTACCTGCTGTTTCGATGATATCAACTAATACTTCCGTGATATACACAATCTCTTTCAGTTGCACTAACTGGATAGTGTATACTTTACGTTTAAACAAACGACGAGAGGTAATCCAGTTTTGCATCAAACTCTTAAGATTGAATAACTTAACCATGTAGTTATCAACGAAGTTCATTTGTGTAGGGAATGTTTTCTCCAACCCCGTCTTAGCATATAAGAACATTTTGACTTGATGTAAGTCAACTTCTTTTGCAAACTGGAGTGTAAGATGTACACCCTTAGCATCAGATGCATCATACATATTGCGAATACCTACAAGCTGCTTTGTTTCACGGAAATCAGCAATGCTATCAATGATAGATTGCAATTTCGTTTGGTATGGTAATGAAGTGATTGTTAACGTATGTTCGTCTTCATCTTCAATAATCGTACCACGCATCTTAAAGGTCCCTGTACCTGTTTGACAGATACTTTTGAAGTTACCTTCATCTACCACATCACAACCAGATGGAATATCTGGTACTAGATATGGTTCATAAGATGGGTCTTTAATCAGCTTAATGACTTCTTCGAATGCTTCCGTAATATTATATGACGGAATATACGTAGCCATACTGAATGTAAACCCAGTAACAGGTTTCAATAGGACGTTTGGATATTTAGGAGCCAATGATAATGGTTCCATATAATCCTGATTGTATGATGGGGTCATATCAATCACTTTGTCGTCCCATTCACTGAAGAAACAGTCATTACCATAATCGGATACTCGACCATTAATATATCGAGCAGCAGCTGCTTCATCACCTGCGATTTGACCACCATTACCTTTGATTTCCATCAATGGTAACGCAATCTCCCAACTCTTTGCTAGAGACGTAATAACGTTCTCCGCAGAAGAGTCGCCATGAGGGTGAATCTTAACGACGTCACCCACAAGGGATAATACTTTTGTGAATTTACGAGCGGCTTTAGCAATCTTTGCTGTTGCATACAATACTCGTCGTTCAACTGGCTTTAAGCCATCTGAAATATCTGGGATAGCACGAGCAAGTACTACGTTAGTACCGTACTTGAACATACCATCCTCATTATACTCACTAATGTTGGTATCAACTACACCACGATCACTGTGGTATAGTTTGACATCAACATTTTTACCTTTTTTATTTTTCTTCTTTGCCATCGGTTTGTTTTCGCCCTTCCCATTCCTTACGTAATCGGTTGTACTCTTCGTCCCGCATTTTTTCTGGAGGACGTTGGGTCATGATATCATAGACCATATAAGCAATAGCACATAGAGCGATAACTACGATACCGAGAATTAGGTTAGTTTCCATATACAATCCCTCCTTAGTTATCCAAATCATCACGATTGAATTTATGGTTATTATCAATCATGAACGCTTTACGAAGTTTAGAATCTGGACCATGTAATACTTTTACCGTATTCAAGTCGCGTTCTAAGTCATCGATTGTTAACCGAATGAGCTCACGGTTTGCTGGATTCAATGTAGTTTCCCACATTACCTCACCATCAAGCTCACCCAACCCTTTGATACGGTCCTCTATCTCTGGTAGATACTTCTTCGTATTCTTGAAGAACATCCCAAGAGATGTAAGAGACTTGTATCCATTGGATTCCATAGTATAATATATATCCGACTTATTAACGTCCTTGATAAGTTTAGTCAAACGCTCACACTTATCAAAGAAAGCTTGGTCGGCTACTAAGTATTGATATACACCATCGATAGAACCTTGAATGACATTGGTTGCTTCATCATAGGTAAGTTCAGGGAACCGTTTCTTAAGAACATAATTGAACTTAGGAGATGGAGCATGTAATAACGTGAATTCTATCAATTCTGGATTTGTGTAGAAGTATTGAGTCAATGGTTCCAATTCAAGAAGGTAATCTTTATTGGAATCAATTAACGCATGCATATCTTCATTGGATAGCTTCTTACCTTTACTATCGATAAGAGTTGTATTTTCAACAACCTTATCAGCAAAGATTTTATAGTATTCTACTTTAGATAGAATATATTTATTCTTGCTATCTTTTAAGATATATAATGGAGCCTTAGCTTTATATAACATACCCGCTTTAACAAGTTCAGGCATGAAGCAAAGGAAGAATGTGGATAGTAACGATGTCATATTGAACCCGTCAATATCTGAGTCTACGAAGATGATAATCTTATCGAACTTACATTGAGCTAGGTTGAAGTCTTTACCAATACCAGTGCCGATGATTTTAATGAGAGTTTTAAACTCTGCATTTTGCAATACTTCGGCAAGTTTAATACCATAGGTATTTTTTGGATTACCTTTAATCTTAAATACAGCTTGTGTCATAGCATCACGAACACCCGTAACGCCACCTTTCGCTGAATCCCCTTCGACTATGTAGAGTTCTTTATATCCCTTACCAATGGCAGGACTATACCCACTCATAACCGATTCTTCAAAGGAATCCATTGCTTTATAATCCGATTTACGGATTTTACTTACTTCAAGACGTGCTCTCGCATTCTTCTTGATATAATTGGAAATCCTTTTCGCTTCCGCTGCATTATCTTTCATATAAGCCATCGTAGCTTTATAGACTGCATCACGAACTTCTTTAAAGATTTCACGATTACCTACATTCTCTTTCGTTTGACCTGTAAATTGAGGGTCATTATGGAATAAGAAGATTTCAGTACAGAGACCAAGACGAATATCTTCAAACGTGATATTCCATTTCTTCTTCTCACTTTCCGTCATGAATGTAGGAACGATTTTCATCATAGCTTGACAGTAACCAGTTTTAGCACCAGATACGTGTTCACCATGTTGGATGGTATGAACCCAGTTACAGAAAGAAAGGGTGTTATAACCATCAGTAGAATCTGCTTCATCATAGTTGAAGCAGACTTGAATATTCGGTTCAGTTCGTTTGAAGTGGATTGTTGTAGCCAACAATGGTTTCTTCATAGTAGATTCTAGTAATTCAACTGGACCGTTTTTATGTTTTAACTTAATCGTTTTCTTTTCATCACCCTTTTTCTTAATCGGAGTATAGTAAATAGTTTTACTACTAGGAACGAAGTGAGAGATTAAGCTTAGCCAAGAGGATAACTCGGCTTCTTTAATATGACATGGACCAAGGTATTTTTCACTCGGAACAAATATCGCTGTGGTACCATGTTCATCAGGGTTAGCCTTTTCATAGATAGGTTCACCTTGTAATCGTCCATCGACGAAGTTAAATGTTCCCCGTTTACCTTCACGTGTTACGATGATAGTAAGGAATTCGGATAATGCATTGATAGCTGTTAAACCAACACCGTTCTCACCTGCTTTTAGGGAAACTTCAGCACCTTCTTTGGTTTTACCAAAGTTGGAACTCGACTGTAGTTGCGATACAACATCGATAACGTGTTGGAATGGAATCCCACGACCATCATCGGATACAGTCAATCTATTTTCTTTATCATTAAAGATAACTTGAATGTTCTTACATGGGGACTTTGGAGACATCGCTTCATCAATCGCATTATTGATAAGCTCTTTACATAAATGCAATGCCCCTTTGTCACCTTTGTAAGAAATATACATTGTAGTTCGTTCACGGAGACGTTCCAGGTCATCAGTTATAACCCGAATGTCATCATCTTTAAATTTAGCCATAGTTCTTAACGTAGCCTCCTAATATAATAACGAATACTAATTTGTTTTATTTGTTATTAAAAATTAATACCCGTATTACTGTACAGGGTATTTAATTACTAGCAGTAAAAAAATAAGGTAGACATGTGTCTACCTTATCTATTAACCCATACATTGACGGGCATAGTTGATTGAATCTTGATATTTATCAATGTAATCAATCAATTTAGTCATAGGAATGAAGTTATATTCGAATGGGGAATCATCTTCATCATCGAAAGGATGACAATGACCACAAGAACAATCATCACCATGTTCATAGTCTTCGTCGTCTTCATCCATATCTTCGATAATCAATTCTTCTACTTCTTGAGATTTAACAAACTCACGAAGTAAGTCCATATCAAATTCATCATTCATATCAGATAATGCATCATTAAGATTTTCAGATACCATAAAGATACCATAATCATCAGACACATCTTCTGTTAACATGTAAATGATTTCGTTATCAACCACATTGCGGAAACGAACCAACTCACCTGGTCGTAATACACCATCCATGATATCACGGAATGGGTCACCCATAGAACGTTTAACCCATTGGTTAGTCTTTTGGTCAACGACTTCAGTGTTTACCAAGAAACCGATGATATCAACAAGTTCTTCTTCACCGTCTTCATCTACTTCACATTGAATAACTGCATTGGATTCTTTATTGTAATAAATGTATTCTTGTCCAACTTCAAATGTATTAATTATATTCTCGTTAAGGTCGTATGCTTTACCTTCTAATAATTTTTCAACTTCAATCATGGTTGTCCTCCTAAAAAATATAAAAAATAAGAGATATAGGCATAAACCTATATCTCTTATTAGTTGAGCTCAAAGCTCCTTTACGTAAAATAGCTTTGATTTAAATTATCGGCGAAGGATAGAAGAGCCACCACCAGTAATGCTCATAGTGGAACGATAGCCTTTACCTTTACCTTTTTTGTGTTTGCCTTTACCATTGAATGGTTTGGATTCTTTTAACAAGATCACTTTGAATGCACGTGTAGCCCAGTCAATAGCACGTTGTGCATCAACTAACTTTTTCAATTCTTTAGCATCACCTTTGAAGTTAGCTTGTAATTTAGTTAAGTTAGCATAGTTAAGACCAGCTTTTTTCCAATCTTTCAATTCTGCCTTAATAGTGTCAGGGTCAGAATTTTTCATTAAGAAGCGGAAGTCTAATTTAGCACCACATTCTTTACAACGGAATACACCTTCAGTTTTAGTTTGTTTCAAACGAAGGGAATTACCACGTTTGTGAGTACATTCGTATTGAGTGTCACGTTCACGTTGTTCTAACATATAGCGTTCTTGACGAATGTTAGCCAATACTTTTTGAATACCGTTAAATTCGGATTTTTTGTTTTTCTTTGCCATGTGTTTACTCCTTCTAGCAAAATTACATTAAACTGCGATAGTGAAAGTTCTATCACGTTGAAATAATATATATTTGTATTTCAACTCAGTTTTTATTATGTACCAGATACATCGAAGTTCATGCGTAGATAATCTACATTGTTATCATCCGCGAAGATTAACTTCTGAATGTTCTCTACATGAACTACGTCCCAATAGTAAGCTTTATTATCCTCATCATAAGGACTCTTACCAGGGAAGAATACTTTACGAGATAGACAGGAAATGTCTGTTTCAATTTTGAAGCATTCATTAACAGGAACAGGTTCGAGTTTGAATGGGAACTTATCTTTCGTATCTGGATCAGTATTAGGTACTTTACGTTTATCATCAAAGTACCAACGGATAGAGTTATCGAAGATAATGCCCGCTAGCTTATCGATACCTTTTTTATTAATGATAGCTTGGAATTCACCGATGTCCATTATCGTTTCCTCCTTTTCTTCTTTTTGGAAGTTACTCCCTTGTTAGTCTTCTTATTTTTATTCACTGTAGAAGCCCCTAGGAGTTTTTCACGTATGTTTTGAGCTGTTTGCTTACGCTTAGCTCGCCAGTCATATTCAATGACTTTATGTTTAAAGGTGAGATGCTTGGAAATGGAATTACCAAGGTCTACACCCATAACATCATGTAAATCCATATATCCTCCTTAATTTAGAATGATAAGTTGGTCAATAGCACGAGTGACTGCCGTATATAACCATTGTTTTCTGAATAATGAATCCCCAAAGGGTTCATTCACTACGATAACTTTGTTATATTGGCTACCTTGTGCTAAATGGCATGTGATAGCATATCCATATTCAAACTTATTCATTCTAGAGATATATGACTTGCGGTATTGGAATGGTAATCGAAGATATTCTCTATCTAAGGCTAAGTCATAGAAGGACTCAGATAAGAACTCTGGTCTAAAATCGATAGTGAGTCGTTTAGCTGTAGAGAACTCCAAGTCTATGTTGGTAATGTACCCAACAAGCCCATTGATAAGGAATATATTATCTCCAATCATAGCATCCCAGTTGTTTTGTCTACAAATCATCTTATCCCCTACAATAGGGTCAGGGGAATCGATCTTCAATAACTCATTACGATAGTAGTTATTGAGATTCTCTCTAGTTTTATTGGTACCACAGATAATGATATCACTTTCTTTGAATAATCGCTTATCAAAATCTCGTTGTCCCATAATCGCTATTTTGGATTCAATCGTTCCCCGTTCTAGTCGACGACCCTCTAGGATACTTTTAGCCAACCAAGGAATCGGGGATTCAGAACTCTGACGCATAATCTCTGTGAGAATGACATCAGGTCTCTTTAAAAAGAATGAGTTACCAATCACAGGCGGTAACTGATTTAAGTCGCCTAGTGCAATAACCGGAATATTGAATTCCAGTATCCACTTGGCTAATTCTTCTGGTACCATAGCAGCTTCATCCACAACAATGAGTCTTACATCACCATCTAGGTATTTCTTACGACTGAATTTAGGAACCCAAATATATCGCTGATTGGCTGTTACAATCGGGTCACCGTTTTCATCTTCTTTCGGTACCATTTCTATATCACATATGGAACTATGAATCGTCTTAGCATTTAATCCAGTTCTGGATAATGCTAGCGTTGCTTTTCCAATATATGCCATAAATAATACTTGGTCATTCGAAAGACCAAGTGAGTCAATCAACTCTCTTACGATAGTCGTCTTCCCTGTACCTGCCGCACCTGATATTTCAAATACTTGCTTGGTACGGTGACGCCACCACTGGAGAAGATTTTGCAAAGCGGTCTCTTGACCTCTATTAAGTTGCATATTAGTCTTCCTCATACCTTAATAATAAAATAAGAGTATATACCTATGTAATCGAAGGTATATACTCTTATTTAGTTTTATAAATCTAGGGTTATTTCTTTACTCCCAATCAATAACGTAATCGTTCTAATCGTAATAGAACCATCTATGTCATTGAATTCAATATCTCGAATGAATTTCGAGTGTCTTGGTAGTTTGAAATAGGTGTATACGATAGTTCGCACGATTCGATAGAAATCTGCCACGTAGGATACGCGGTGATTATCATAGAACCCAACGAATGACCTAAAGTATTCTTTTAATAATACGTAAAAAGAACCATGTGACCAATAATGACGACGTAATCGTTGTAATTGGAGGATGGCTGTCTGAAATTTCAAGCTGACTTCAACTTGAGGGCTGTTTTCCACTCGTTGTATAGAAGCAACTGAACCATGGACAGCATCTTGATCATGTACCAGTAAAGTACAGTAACAATTAAAATCGGACTGTATTGGTTTAATCACTTCCAACATTATACATCACCTATCATTAAGGTAATACTTGAGAGTTCTCAGGACTTGTAGTAGGAGGAGCTACAGGCTGCGTTTCATCAGTCGGTCTCTCTTCACTGTGGTCTTCTGTAGATGGTTCTACATGAGCTTCTGGTTCACCAGTTGCAACAGGTTCTTCAGTATGAGTTTCATTAGCTATTGGTATTTCTGGACCAGGAGTTACAGTATTCTCAGCAGGTGGTGTTACCACTGGACCCGCTGAATTTTCCTCAGTATGAACTGGTTCTTCAGTATGAGTTTCACCAGTTCCTTCTGGTTGAGGTGTTACTGCTGGAGCAGGGGAGTTCTCTACATGAGTAGGGTCTTCCGCTACAGGAACAGCAGGTTGTTCTGTATGTTCAGTCTCACCAGTAGATACAGCAGGAGCAGGTGTAGTACCTGTTTCTGTATTACCTTCTGGTTGAGGTGTTACAGGTTTATTTTCTTCAGGTGTTACCGCTGGAGATTCTGTATTTACTACAGGTGCACCTTCATGGTTTTCGGCTGTTTCGGTATGAGCATGTTCTTCAGCAACTGGAGCTGCTGGTTGTTCTGTATGAGTTTCACCTGTGTTAATTGGTGCTTCAGGTTGAGGAGTTACAGTGTTATCAGCAGGTGTTACCACTGGTGGTTCTGTATGCTCAGCTGGAGCAGGTGGTGTAACTGTATTGTTAGTTTCATCTGCTGGTTTAGGAGCTTCTGGAACATTAGTTTCAGTTTCCGTAACAACAGGTTTTTCAGGAACAGTAGGTTCCGTAGAAGGTACCGCAGGAGCTGGAGTAGTTCCAGTTTCTGTAGTTTCTACTTTAGGTGGTTTCACTTCAGGTAGAACTGGAGGTTGTACAGGGCTATTACCTGTATCAGGAGTACCAGGTTTACCTTCCGTTGGTGTCGCTGTATTCGGAACAGTCGGTTCCGTAGTAGGAGTAGTAGTACCAGTCGAAGTACCTTCATCCACTTTAGGTGGATTTACTGGTTTTTCTTCAGTTGGTTTATAATTACCTTCTTGGTAGATTTGGTGAATAATTTTTCTAATAAATTCTTCACTAATCTTAGGGTAATTTGTATATTCAGGACGATGAACAGAACCATGTAAATCATCAGTAGATGTAGAAGCATCTACGCCAGGTTTTTGTGGTTCAGGGTCCTGTTCTTTCTTAGGTTCTACAGGATTTAATAGAGATTCCAAAGTATGGAATAACGATGTATCTTTCTTTAGTAATTCCGTAAACGCAACAGAAAGAATAGTTCTAAATAAAGAACTATCCACCCAAGGGCATTTACATTGAATGTATGCTAAATCAAGAGGTTTAGATAAATCATTAATCAAGCCTAAGAGTTTAGTTAAATCACTGATACGTTTGGATACTTGGTGCATGATGCGGATGTTAGTAGCGTTATAGCCTTTAGTATTTACCACATCTTTTTCTGTAGGCATCCAGTAATCACAGTTAGTATCTTCGTTAGTCGGATGGAACATATGACCATCTTGACAATGATGGTGGGTTTGAGCATAATATGGATGTAAATTCATATCCATACGAACTTCAAATCCTTCACGGGTTGGACCTTGTACCTTATAATCATATTCAGTACTCATGTACTTTTCGACCGCAATGCGTTCTTTATCATTAGTTCTACGAATACCTTCGTAGAATTCATCACGAGTTTCTGTTTGATTAGGATATTCGGAAGTGCGTCCAAACCATTGATGTTTATAGAATTTAGACATTGATAGGACCTCCTTTTATATAGATGTTAACATAACCCTATGGTAGCTTTTAAAGCACAATATGTTAATTAATAAAGGAGATTTAACTATGCAAAATGCAGGCGGTAATGATTTTTCATTAGACCAGTTTGAGTATTGCTAT
>ERZ773196.1280-NODE-1280-length-14259-cov-4.624894_pt1 | contig 14259 bp, 9 predicted proteins | sample MGYA00581009_ERZ773196 | MGnify/ENA primary metagenome ERZ773196 (study PRJEB29015, sample SAMEA2738162) | human oral metagenome | biome: human oral; feature: human-associated habitat; material: saliva | place: China | collected 2243 ... | reverse complement strand
CCCCCGACCCACGGCTTAGAAGGCCGTTGCTCTATCCAGCTGAGCTACTGAATCATTTCGCATTTTGTGCGACTCTCATATATTAGCGAATCCCCAATACTTTGTCAAGAAAAAATTTTCGCTGTTTACAAAGGCTTACTCTCTGCTTGAATTTCAAAAAAGGGGCCGTAAAAATAGCCCCTTTCCTTTCTTTACAAAACAGCAAAGCTTTAGTGACTTAATTCATAGGCCTCCAGGCAATTCTTGGTAATCAAGGCAAAATCCTTGGTCTCCAAAAATTCTTTTTTACACAGCCAGGTTCCTCCCACACAAAGCACCTTGGAGAAGGAAAGATATTCTCCGATGTTCTGAAGGTTCACTCCGCCGGTGGGCATGAAATACAAATTCTGGAACACTGCGGCATAGCTCTTGATGGTCTGTACGCCGCCAAACTGTCCTGCCGGGAAGAACTTCACCACAGGAATATCATAAGACATGGCCATGCTGATTTCCGTAGGAGTCAAAACGCCGGGACAATAGGGAATTTCTCTCTCTCTGCAAAAAGCTGCCACTTCATGGGAAAAGGAAGGACTTACAATAAACTTGGCACCGGCTTCCACAGCATCTTTACATTGCTGCAGGGTAATCACCGTTCCCGCACCCACATATAAATCCGGATATTCCTTTACCATTAGCGCGATGGATTCCTTTGCTGCCGCCGTACGGAAGGTGACCTCCGCCACCGGCAGTTTTCCCTCCAATAAAGCCTTTCCCAGAGGAATGGCGTCATTTTTATCCTCAATTACCAAAACCGGACAAATCCGAATTCCCTTCATTCTCTCCACAAATTCTGCCATGTACATTATTTTATCCTCCTAAATTTTATGCATTTCCACTCTAAGATTTCCTTTTTGGTCCAAAAACAGCAGGCTATAGCATGGTCTTCTATCCTCTTGTCTGGGAAAACTAATGGATCCCGGATTGATACAATGCACTCCGTTCACCACTTTGTTACAGGGCTTATGGGTATGTCCGAAGAATGCCATACTGCAATTTCTGTCTCTTGCCTCTTCCGAAAGACGCTCCAAACCGAAGTTTACTCCATAGAGATGGCCGTGGGTCAAAAAGCATCGCTCTTTTCCGATACGAACTTCCACGTCCTTGGGCAAATAGGAAAAAAAGTCATTGTTTCCCTGTAAAAAATAGGACTCACAGCCCTTAGGCAAAAGTGCCTGTACCTCTCCTTCTCCCTCCGAATCCCCCAGATGGATACACATCTGAATATCCGGATGGAGTCTTAGAACTTTTTCTACAAAATCCAGCTTTCTATGGTTATCGGAAAGAACCAGAATTTTTTCCTCCCGGCTAGAAGCTTTTTGGGTCGTAGATTTACCACCGCTTTCCTTAAGCTGCTTATCCCCGTCTACCGACTCTTCCCCTTTAGCGGGAAGCTCTTGTTCCTGTAGCTCAGTCTCTTCTCTATGCTCAGTTTCTTCCCTATGCTCTGCCCGATCCGTCTTTCCTGTACCGGCTTTCTTTTCTTCCTTGCTAAAACGGGAGGTATCTCTTTTCTCCTGCTCTTCCTGAATCATTCTTTCCATCTTTCGAAGAGCCTTTCCCCTATGGGAAACCTTGTTCTTCTCTTCTCTGGAAAGCTCAGCAGCGGTTTTTCTGTATTCCGGAAGGTAGAAAATGGGGTCATAGCCGAAGCCCTCTTCTCCACCGGGTTCTTTCGCAATCTCTCCCGTGCATCTGGCTTCCGTTTGCAAGACTTTTCCATCTGCAAAAATCGTCACAATGGCGCAGGTAAAGTAAGCCATCCTGCTTTTACTGCTGCTTTCTTCCATCATAGCCAGGATACGACGATTCTTTTCGGGATAGGGTGTATCCACCCCCAAAAATCGGGCTGAATATATTCCGGGACCAAAGGACAGGGCTTCAATGGACAGGCCGGAATCATCCGCCATAACCAGGTCATCTTCCTCTAAAAGTCCCTGTGCTTTGGCAAAGTTATATAGGGCTCTGGCCTTGATTTCCGCATTTTCCAGAAAACTTGTCCCGTTTTCCTCTACCTCCTGATCCATGCCTAAATCTTTGGCACAGAGAATGGTTCCGGGAAAATTACACAGAATCTCCTGTATTTCTCTTAACTTGTGTTGATTATGGGTGGCAAATAAAATCCGCATTATTTTCTCCCTTTACCATTGTACTGGTAAAAATAGGTTTTCATCATACCGTTGTAAAGCTTTCTGTTTTTATCCGCCTTCCCAAGGTATTTCTCCGCCTGCTCGTAAGCGGTGATTAAGCAAAGTCGCCAATCATCCAGATCTTCATAAGCCTCTCTAAGCTCCGTATACAATAGAGGCAGGTTTCTCTTATCTTCGATTCGCTCTCCGTAAGGAGGATTGGTTAAAATCAAGCCTCCTCGCTTACTGTGGGACATCTTCCCCACTTCTCTTTCCTGAAAATGGATGAGCTTTCCAACTCCTGCCCGCTCCGCATTTTCACGGCAAACCGGAATCATGGCAGGATCTATATCATAGCCCTGAATATCCACCATTTTTCCGTAGGAATTCTTCTTGGTCTCCAACAGACTACGGTCAATTTCATCCCCTGCTTCCTCCAAGGCATAGTCCCATTCCTTTTTCGGAATCAGATTTTCCCAGGCTTCCGCCGTAAAATGCCTATGCATTCCGGGAGCAATCTTTGCCGCAATCATAGCCGCCTCTATGGGAAAGGTTCCTGCACCGCACATGGGATCCACAAAGGGGGCATCCTCTCTCCATTTGCTAAGGAGAATCAGGGAGGCAGCCAAGGTTTCCTTAATGGGCGCCTTTCCCATTTTTAAACGATACCCTCTTTTATGCAGAGAGTCTCCACTGGTGTCCAAACAGAGTAAAACCTCATCCTTATACAGAGAAACACGGAAGGGGTACTTGGCTCCGTGCTCCTCAAAAAAACTCTGATGATAGTAGGATGCCATCCGGTCAACCATGGCTTTCTTCATTACGGACTGAATATCTCTGGGAGAAAACAGCTTGGATTTCACGGAGCTTGCCTTGGTCACCCAGAAGGAGGCATCCTTTGGCAGATACTCTTCCAACGGAAGGGCCTTAGTCCCCTGAAACAAATCCTCGTAGGATTCCGCATGGAAGGAGCCCAGCTTTAATAAAACTCTTTCCCCTGTTCTCAGGAAAATGTTGGCACGGACGATAGCCTCCGCATCTCCGATAAAATGCACCTTTCCGTCGCTGACGGTATGCACATCATAGCCCAAATCCTGAATTTCTTTTTTACAGACCGCTTCCAGTCCAAAGTGGCAGGGTACCACCAGTTCCATTCTTTGCATCTTCCCTCCTATCGAAAAAGGTATGCCAAAATCCAAAGGATTACCGCTACCGCAAGTACAGGGAGTAAAATCGGTGCCAAAGCGGAAATGATTCCCGCAAAAACCGCGATAATTCCCCCGATAATCAGGAAGAAAATCACAAGGGAAATAACACAGCCCAAGGGGCTGACGGGAATGATGCGGGGTCCTCCTGCATTTTCAAAGGCCGACTGTCTATCCTGCCGAATATCCTCTTCTTTATATTGGGTATAGCCTGTCTTTTCCCTAAAGGATTGAGACTGTCTGCTATCTTCTTCCGCTCCCTTATATTGTAAATCCTCTTCGTCGGAGGCATAGTTAATCTCACTTTCCGCATAACGGAAAGGAGTGCTTCTGGCTACATGATCTCCTCCCGCCTCTGCAGCATCAATAATGCTTTTTGCCAAAAGCCTTGGCTCAGAAAGGGAAGCAATAACTTCTTCCTCGGTTTTTCCACCCCGCACTTCCGTCAGGATGTACTCTTCATAAAAACGTTTTTGCTCCAGAATAACTTGTTCCGAAACATTTTGCTTTAATTCTAAAACCAGTTCCCGAATAAATTCCTCTTTCCTCACCTATTCCTCCTAAAACTCAAGCAAAGCTTGGGCTGAGCATATCTTCCTCTTTAGCTTAGCTCTATTTTCTCTTTAAAAGTCCAAAAGACACGGAAATATTTGTAAAGCTATAAGCTGCACTTACTCTTCTGTAATGGCAATGTGCAAATCCTTTAGCTGCTGGGGATCAAAGACCTCTGCCGGTGCATCCATCATAGCATCGGAACCGTCTTTCCCCTTTGGAAAAGCAATAACATCGCGGATGCTCTCCGCGCCCACCATCCACATCGCCAAGCGGTCTAAGCCGTAAGCAAGACCGGCATGGGGAGGTACACCGTACTGAAAGGCTTCCAATAAGAAACCAAACTGCTCAGTGGCTCTTTCCTTCGTAAAGCCAAGCTTTTCCAACATTTTCTCCTGAACATGAGACTGGTGAATTCTGACAGAACCGCCACCCAGCTCCGTTCCGTTCAAAACAATATCGTAGGCCTTGGCTCTAACCTTGGACAAATCCTCTTCATCCACCAAGGGAAGGTCTTCTTCCATAGGCATGGTGAAGGGGTGATGCATGGCCTGATATCTTCCCAATTCCTCGGAATATTCAAACATGGGGAACTCGGTAACCCAGAGGAACTTCCACTGTCCCTTCTGAATTAAGTCCAAATCCTTTCCTAAAGCAAGACGTAAAGCTCCAAGGCTGTTCCATACCACCTGCTTCTTCTCATCGGATACCAAGAAGAGAAGATCTCCCTGCTCTAAGCCTGTAGCCTCTGTTAATCTCTTTATATCCTCCTCGGACATAAACTTGGCAAAGGAAGACTTTACGGAACCGTCCTCTGCATAGCCGAACCAGGCCAAGCCCTTTGCCTGATAGCCCTTTACCAGCTCCACATAGCTGTCAATCTTCTTTCTGGGCATGGAGGCCTGTCCCTTTAAAAGAATACCCTTGACCTTACCGCCATTTTCCACGCACTGGCTGAATACGGAGAAGCCGCAACCCCGTACCGCCTCGGTACACTCCAGTAAGGGCAGGTCAAAACGGAGATCCGGCTTATCGGAACCGTAATTTTCCATAGCATCAATCCAGGTCATTCTCTGTAAAGGAAGAGAAATATCCACCTGACAGATTTCCTTGAAAATATACTGTAAAAGTCTCTCGTTCACTTCCAACACGTCTTCCATATCCACGAAAGACAGCTCCATATCCACCTGGGTAAACTCAGGCTGACGGTCCGCTCTTAAATCCTCATCACGATAGCATCTTGCCAGCTGGAAATAACGATCCATACCGGAAACCATTAAGAGCTGCTTTAAAAGCTGAGGAGACTGGGGCAGGGCATAGAAGGAACCCTGATGCAGGCGAGATGGCACCAGGAAGTCTCTGGCTCCCTCAGGGGTGGACTTAATCAGTGTAGGCGTTTCAATCTCCAAGAATCCTTCCTTGGACAAAAAGGCACGAATCAGCTGGGAAAGTCTGGCCCTTGTCATAATTCTCTTCGCCAAATCCGGTCTTCTCAAATCCAGATAACGGTACTTTAAGCGTAAGTCTTCCTTGGTCTTGCTGTCTTCTTCAATGGGGAAGGGAGGAGTCTCCGCCTCTGCCAGGATTCTCAAGCTTTTTGCTACCAGCTCCACAGCTCCTGTAGCAAGGCTGGCATTGGCATCCTTTCCTCTGCTTCGAAGCTCTCCTTCTACCGCAATAACAAACTCCGCTCTTAGCTTGGAGGCCTTTTCAAAAACCTCTGCACCGCATTCATTTTCCTCAAAAAGAATCTGTAGGATTCCGGAACGGTCTCTAAGGTCTGTAAAAATAAGACCTCCCTTATTTCTGGACTTCTGTACCCAGCCCATCATGCAGACCGTTTTTCCGATATACTCCTCTCCCAATTCTCCGCATCTTGCGGTTCTGTGTAAACCTCTCATTGACTCAGCCATAACTTTACCCTCTCAATCTTTTCTTGCAACAGCTTAGCGGATTCGCTTCCGGAAATGTCCCATTTCCTAAAGATCTTAACTCCATTTTCCTATTTAAGCTTTTGAAAAATATTCTATAAACTCGCTGTAGCCTTCCTTGCTCAGCTGCTCCTTCTGGAATTTCTTATTTTTATTCATTTGGGAAAGCAGTACCACTTCTCCCTTTGCTCTTCTCTCCATGGCATCCAGTAAGGCCTTCTTCAATTCTTCTTCCTCTAAATCCTTCTCCAGAAGAATCGCCTTCTTTTCCGCCCTAACTTCCGAAGCCTCCCCTTCCATAAGAATGGTGATGATTCGCTCAAAGCCGATGGAAAATCCCACTGCAGGGGTATCGATACCGGTAAACTTTCCTACCATCTTGTCATAACGACCGCCTCCGCCGATAGAGCCGGAAAATAATGTGGAACGCACTTCGAAAATCGGCCCGGTATAATAGCCCATGCCTCGCACAAGACTGGGATCAAAACGAAGAGGAATCTTTCCCTTTCCGGAGATTTCCACCAAATCCATAATCTTATAAAGGTTTTGGCAAACACCTTCCTCTAAAACATCCTTTAGCTTTTCCCCAAGAGAAAGGAGGTCTTCCTTCTTTCCGGAAACCTGATCCAAAAGCTCGGTATAACGGGAAATCTGCTCCTCGGAATAGCCAAGACCTGCCAGTTCCCCCTTTACCCCGTCTCTTCCAATCTTATCTTCCTTATCCAGGATAATGGAAATCTGTTCAAAATCCCCCTCCGGAAATCCTGCATAGCGCTGCATTGCTTTCAGAATTTCTCTGTCATTTACCACGATATAGAAGGGATACTGTTCTCCAAAACCGATTTCCTGTAACAGGGTTCCCATAGCCAAAAGCAAATCTATCTCCGAAAGGAAGGAGGAATCTCCGAAAATATCAATATCGCATTGCCAAAACTCCCGAAATCTTCCCTTTTGAGGACGATCAGCCCTGAATACAGGTCCAATCTGTAAGGCCTTAAAGGGACTGGGAAGCTTCGCCTGATTCTCCGCATAAAAACGGGAAAGAGGCAGGGTCAAGTCATACCGAAGCCCTGCATCGGAAAGGGCCTCAAAATCCCCCTTCTCAATGGCTTCCTTCAGCTTCTCCCCTCGCTTCTCCACCTTAAAAATCAGCTTTTCATTGTCTCCTCCCTGCTTACTGAGAAGATTTTCCAAATGCTCTACGATGGGGGTTTCAATCTCCGTAAAGCCGAAGCGTCCGTAAACCCGTCTGATTGCGGAAAGAATTCTCTGCCGGATGGCCATCTCCTCCGGTAAAATATCCTTCATTCCTGTTACAGCTTTTTTCTTCAATGCCATAATTCCTACTTTCTGTTCTGTAAATACTTCTGAAAATCCTCATCAATATCCAGGGTGGCAAAATAATCCGTATCCCTCTGGGCTCTTCTGATACACTTTACTGTACCGTCTTCTTTCAAGAGAAGCTCTGCACACCAAAGCTTTCCGTTGTAATTGTATCCCATGGCAAAACCGTGGGCTCCCGCATCGTGGAAGAAAAGGTAGTCTCCCTTTTCCAGTACCGGCAACTCTCTGTTTTTCGCAAACTTATCATTATTTTCACAAAGAGAACCGACTACATCATAGGTCTTCGTCTCTTTTTCCTCTTCTTTTCCCAGCACCGTAATATGATGATAAGCATCATAAATAGCCGGACGCATCAGATTTGCCGCACAGGCATCCACCCCTGCATAGTGTCTGTAGGTCTCCTTAAAATGAATCACCTTGGTGATTAAAGCTCCGTAGGGTGCCAACATAAAACGACCAAGCTCCGTACAAAGGCGGATATGCCCAAGACCGTTCGGTACTAAAATTTCTTCAAAAACCTCCTTAACGCCCTGTCCGATCAGGAGAATGTCATTGGGCTCCTGCTCCGGACGATAGGGAATGCCGATTCCTCCGGAAAGATTGACAAAATCCAGAGAAATCCCAAGCTCCTTCTTAATCCGTACCACCAACTGAAAAAGCTGTCTTGCCAAAACCGGGTAATACTCATTGCTTACAGTATTGGAGGCAAGAAAAGCATGGATTCCGAAATGTTCTACACCCTTTTCCTTTAAAATTTTATAGCCCTCCAGAATCTGAGCCTCCGTCATGCCGAACTTGGCTTCTTCCGGATTGTCCATAATGGTATTGGCAATTTTAAAATATCCTCCGGGATTAAAACGAAGACTCATGGTTTTGGGCAGGGTTCCCAGGGTTTCTTCCACTTCCGCAATATTGGAAAAATCATCCAAGTTAATGATTCCTCCCAGCTCCCTGGCAAAGATATATTCCTCTTCCGGGGTATCATTAGAGGAAAACATAATCTCTTGTCCTTTGAAACCGCAAGCCTCAGCCATTGTCAATTCCACTTTAGAGGAGCAGTCTACCCCGCAACCTTCTTCCTTTAAAATCCGTAAAATAGCAGTATTGGGGGTTGCCTTAATGGCAAAGTACTCTTTAAAGCCCGGATTCCAGGAGAAGGCCTTATACAGCTTTCGGGCAGTTTCCCGAATCCCCTTTTCGTCATACAGATAAAAAGGGGTGGGATATTCCTTGGCGATTGCTTCTACTTGTTCTTTACTTACATACGCATTTTTCATCTTTTCTCCTACTCCATACATCCTACTTTATCAATTTCGAAAAATGAGATACTCATTAAAAATAAAAAAAGTCCCTTCCTATCTTAAACATAAGGAAGGGACTTTTCAAGTGAGAATCCTGTGAAATCTTATTTAGGAACCACCATAACTCTCATAATATTCGTGCTGTTAGCTACCTGCTGCTTCTGCAGACGATTTAACACACCCGCAGTAATAATACACAGGTCTCCGGAATCCACATAGCCCATGCTCTTCAGCTCTTCTAAAGAACTTTCAAACAACTCGTCGGTGGTTTCCGCACGTCTTGCCCAAACCGGAGTTACTCCCCAGTACAGCATCATCTGTCTGGTGGTTACCTGACTGGGAGAAAGGGCGAAGATATGAGTTCTGGGACGATATTTTGCAATCATGGAAGCGGTAATACCGGTAAGTGTAGGCGCCACAATAGCCTTGGCATGAAGCTCGTGAGCGGTGGTTACGGAAGCCGCGCAAACCGCATTTCCAATGCTTTCATATACGGTTCTCTCCACAAGTCTTGTCTTAAACTGCTTGTAATCCAAGAACTGCTCGGAATATTCCACGATGGAAGCCATGGTCTCCGCTGCCTCTACGGGATACTTACCGTTAGCGGTTTCTCCGGAGAGCATCACTGCATCCGTACCGTTTTCTACTGCATTGGCCACATCGGTAACCTCCGCTCTGGTTGGTCTTGGATTTCTAATCATGGAATCCAGCATCTGGGTCGCGGTAATAACAAGTTTTCCGTGGAAATTACATTTTTCGATAATTTCCTTTTGCAAATGAGGAAGACGACGAGCTTCCACTTCTACGCCCAAGTCTCCTCTTGCCACCATGATTCCGTCTGCTTCGTCAATGATGGAATCCAGATTATCCAATCCCTCCTGGGACTCAATCTTAGCGATAATCTTCATCTGAGAGCCGGCCTCATCCAAGAGGGCACGAATCTGACGAATGGCATCTGCGGAGCGAACGAATGAAGCGGCAATAAAGTCAAATTCTTCTGAAATACCAAAGCGAATATCCTCGATATCCTTTTCGGTAATAGAGGGAAGCTGGATGGGAACATTGGGTACATTCACGCCCTTTCTCTCCCCAAGCTCACCGCCGTTAGTTACCTTACAGTGAATTTCCTGTCCATTAACGGAAAGCACCTCTAAACCGATTAAACCGTCATCAATCAAAATCACATTTCCGGGCTTTACATCCTCATGAAGGTGATCGTAGTTGATATAAATTTTCTGCTTTGTCCCTACCACTTCCTCGGTAGTGAGGGTAATCTCATCTCCCTCTTGAAGAGTAATCTTATTGCCTCCCTCCAAAACACCGGTACGGATTTCCGGTCCCTTGGTGTCCAAAAGAGCAGCAATGGGTCTTCCCACTTCTTTTCTGGCCTTCCGAAGCATTTCCAATCTAGCTAGATGCTCCTCATGGTTTCCATGGGAAAAGTTAAAACGAGCCACATCCATGGTCTTTGCCAGCTTAAGCAACAGCTCATAATCATTTTCATTGGGTCCCATGGTACATACAATCTTCGTTCTTCTCATTTTTTTCTCCTTTACTCACTCACTATTTTCCACTCATTTTCAGACTCTACTCTATCACATCGACAAGTTTTGCAAAAAACGTAAGCCTATCGATAACGATTAATGTGAAAGATATTTTTATTGTTTCCCTGATTCTGTAATAGGAAGAACAACAAAACATTGGCAAAAGACAGGAGAATAGAAACCCTCTCTCCCATATTTGGACTGGTCAAAAAGAAAAAGAAATACAACGCCGTTTCTATTCCCGCCAGGTACTTGGCCTTAATCGGAAAAAGGAAATAAATGTAAAACATAGTATCCGGCAAACTTAAAGCATAGGCCAAAAAAATACTGAAGCTCATGTAGGTAGGATTTAACTGTAAAGACACGCCGGTGAAGAGATAAATCAGTATACCTACCACATTATAAAGGATGATACCGGAGGCAATAAAAAACGTATAACGGAAGCTCCCCCAGAGAAATTCCAGCGTTTTTCCGATATTATAGTACACCATAATACCGATAATGGCCCAAAACACGCCGGAAAATCCTCCCCCTGCCGGAAAGTAAAACAAAAATGTAAAAATCCGCCAGATATGTCCATGGAGAATTGCTTCCGGATCCAAATCCATATAATAATAGTAAATTTCCGGTGCCACCACCTGAATCATAAAGCCTATTCCGTAAATCACACAAATATACTGCATTAAATTCGGAATGGCGAAGCGTCCGAACTTTCTATTTAAACGGTCCAAGATATTCATTCTCACTACCTTTCTTTGATTCGCTTTCAAACTGAGCAAATTTCTTTTATCCCGCTCTCCCACTGTTGTCTTTTGATATCTTCTTGCACCGCATGAGTATACTTGTCTCCCCTGGCTTTTTCAAGATGAAATTAGGATTGTCTTATGGTTTTTATTAAAATTCTATTAAGCACAGCTCTTTTTATTATTTTTTTAGAAAGGCTTTATTGTTGCCCCCCTTCCTTTGTGTTAGAGTAAGTCCTTGAACTTTTTCCTATGGGAGAAAGGCAGCTTTTTACACACTTGCTTAGAAAGTATAGAAATGGGTGAATTTATGACAGGAACTTATAGACTGGGAATAGATATCGGTTCTACAACGGTGAAAGTCGCCATTATGGATCAAGAGAAGAACCTTCTCTTTTCAGACTATCGAAGACACTTTGCCAATATACAGGAAACATTGGCAGATTTACTGGAGGAAGCAAAGGAAAAACTGGGGGATTGTACCCTGACTTGTATGGTCACCGGTTCCGGAGGACTGAGTCTGGCCAAGCACATGGGGCAGCCCTTCTGTCAGGAGGTTGTAGCTGTAGCAAATTCTTTAAAGGAATTCTATCCCCAAACAGATGTTGCCATCGAGCTTGGAGGAGAGGATGCCAAAATCATCTACTTCAAGGGTGGTATTGACCAAAGAATGAACGGAATCTGTGCCGGAGGTACCGGTTCCTTTATCGATCAGATGGCTTCTCTTTTGGATACGGATGCTTCCGGTCTGAATGAATTGGCCAAGAATTTCCAGATGATCTATCCCATCGCAGCCCGCTGCGGTGTTTTTGCGAAGACGGATATTCAGCCTTTAATCAATGAAGGCGCTGCCAGAGAAGATTTGGCTGCCTCCATTTTCCAGGCCGTATGTAATCAGACTATTTCCGGTTTGGCTCAGGGGAAGCCCATCCGGGGAAATGTTGCCTTCTTAGGAGGCCCGCTCCACTTTATGTCGGAATTAAGAAACAGTTTTATTCGTACTCTAAAGCTGGAGGGAGATGCCATTATCAATCCGGATAATTCTCACCTCTTTGCCGCCATGGGTTCTGCCTTAAGCATTGAGGATAATGCAAAGGAAGTCCAAATCATGAGCCTTGTTAAGAGTCTTCGTGACGGCATTGAAATGGATAGTGAAATCAAGCGTATGGACTGTCTCTTTGAAAAAGAAGAGGATTACCAAAGCTTCATTGCTCGTCACAATAAAGCCAAGGTGCCTACCGGAGACTTATCTTCCTATAAGGGAAAAATCTTCCTTGGAATTGATGCAGGTTCCACTACAACCAAGGTGGCTTTAATTTCCGAAGAGGGTGAACTGCTTTATACTTTTTATTCCGGAAATGAAGGCTCTCCCATTGCCACTGCCATCAGAGCCATGAAGGAAATTAAAGAAAAACTTCCGGAGGGTGCGGAAATCAGCTACTCTTGCTCTACCGGTTACGGAGAAGCTCTCTTAAAGTCCGCCTTCCAGCTGGACGAGGGAGAGGTGGAAACCATTGCCCACTACTATGCCGCATCCTTCTTTGAGCCTGACGTAGATTGTATCTTGGATATCGGCGGACAGGATATGAAGTGTATTCATATTAAGGACGGCACCGTGGATAATGTGCAGTTAAATGAAGCCTGCTCCTCCGGTTGCGGTTCTTTCCTGGAGACCTTTGCAAAATCCTTAGGCTATAACGTCATTGACTTCTCTCAGGAGGCTTTGTTCGCGAAGACGCCTACGGATTTAGGATCCCGTTGTACCGTATTTATGAATTCCAACGTAAAGCAGGCCCAGAAGGAAGGCGCTACCGTAGCGGATATTTCCGCAGGTCTTGCCTACTCCGTAGTTAAAAATGCATTATACAAGGTTATTAAGGTTACCAATCCCAAGGAACTTGGTAAGCATATCGTAGTACAGGGGGGAACCTTCTATAATAATGCCGTTCTCAGAGCCTTGGAGCAGATTCTGGGACAAAACGTAACCCGTCCGGACATTGCCGGTATCATGGGTGCCTTCGGTGCGGCCCTGATTGCCAGAGAGCGTTACAGCATTGAAACCGACAAGCTGGAAAATGAAATTCTGGCCGGAGAAGCGGATAAGGAGTTTCTGGATGCCAGCGGCTACAAAAAAACCACTATGCTTCCTCTGGAGAAGATTGTAAACCTGGAATACGAAACCACCATGGGCCGTTGCCAGCTTTGCAGCAATAAGTGCGTACTGACCATCAGCAACTTCGGCGGGGGAAGAAGCTTTATCTCCGGAAACCGTTGTGAAAGAGGTGCGGGAAAGCCCAAGGCAAAGTCCGAAGTGCCAAACCTCTTTAAGTACAAGATTAAGAGAATCTTCGGTTATGAGCCATTAAGTATCGAAGAAGCTAAGCGTGGAGAAGTGGGCATCCCCCGTGTCCTGAATATGTATGAAAATTACCCCTTCTGGGCTATTTTCTTTAAGGAGCTGGGCTTTAGAACCGTGCTCTCCCCCTCTTCCAACAAAAAGCTTTATGAAATGGGTATCGAATCCATTCCTTCCGAGTCCGAATGTTACCCTGCCAAGCTGGTACACGGACATATTGAATGGTTAATCGCCAAGGAGCAGAAGTTCATTTTCTATCCCTGCATTCCTTATGAGCGAAATGAAACACCGGATGCGGGAAATCATTACAACTGCCCCATGGTCACCTCCTATGCGGAAAATATCAAGAACAACGTGGAAAATCTGGAAGAAAAGAGCATTCTCTTTATGAAGCCCTTCCTGGCCTTCACCAATGAAAAGATTTTAACGGACCAGCTTTGTAAGGTCTTTGTTCATCCTAAGGATATTCAGGATTCCATCAAGCCTGCCGGGGATTGGACCTTGGAAAAAATCGGAGAAAAGTTTAAAGAGTGGAACTTTACGGAGAAAGAAATCCGAGAAGCAGCGCATCTGGCTTGGGAAGAGCTTTTACAGTCCAGAAAGGATATTGAGGACAAGGGTGAAGAAACCCTGATGTGGATGGAACAGACCGGTAATCGAGGCATTGTTTTGGCAGGTCGTCCCTACCATGCAGACCCGGAAATCCATCACGGTATTCCGGAGCTGATTACCTCCTTTAACTTTGCGGTTTTAACAGAGGACTCTATCTCCCATTTGGCAGAAGTAAAGCGTCCCATCATTGTTACGGATCAGTGGATGTACCACTCCCGTCTCTATAAGGCCGCAGCCTTTGTAAAGACCCAGGAAAATCTGGACTTTATCCAGTTAAACTCCTTCGGTTGCGGATTGGATGCGGTGACGGTAGATCAGGCCAAGGATATTTTGAACGGCTCCGATAAGATTTTCACCGTATTAAAGATTGACGAGGTAAATAACCTGGGAGCAGCCAGAATCCGTATTCGTTCTCTCCTTGCGGCTATCCGTGTGAGAGCTGAAAAGAATTATAAGAGAACCATTCGTTCCGAAAGCTATAAGAGAACCCTCTTTACCAAGGATAT
>ERZ773196.1279-NODE-1279-length-14263-cov-7.703477_pt1 | contig 14263 bp, 8 predicted proteins | sample MGYA00581009_ERZ773196 | MGnify/ENA primary metagenome ERZ773196 (study PRJEB29015, sample SAMEA2738162) | human oral metagenome | biome: human oral; feature: human-associated habitat; material: saliva | place: China | collected 2243 ... | reverse complement strand
CCGGTGACCAAACTGCTGTTCCACTTCTTGTCGGAATGGGCTTGGATGAGTTCTCTATGTCAGCTACATCTGTCCTTCGTACACGTAGCTTGATGAAGAAATTGGACACTGCTAAAATGCAAGAATACGCTAACCGTGCTCTGACTGAATGTTCAACAATGGAAGAAGTTCTTGAACTTTCAAAAGAATATGTGATGTAGACTAAGAGTCGAACAAGACTAAGACAATTCTGTCTTAGTCTTTTCTTATGAAACAATAGGAATTTTTGTTTTTATTCGTAATCAACTAGATAGTAATAAAAATATTAGAAGGAATGTTCGGTTGTTTGTTTAAAATCTCTAAGATATATAGTATAATCATAAGTAAGATAAGTAGGAAAACGGAGGAAACAAGGGAAAAGTTCGGGATAGAAAATGACAAAAATTTTCCTGATAATTTTACATGATTTTACAGGAATAAACTTGAAAATTAAGTGATTTTATAGTAGAATAAAAACATGCAGAAAACGCTTTCAAAAAACAAAAAGAGGTGAGTTTATGGATAGAAGCACAGATTTATGGACGTTTGGAAGAGGGGATAATTTCCGTCTTCAAGAGTACTTAGGAGCTCACAAAGAGTTCGAAGGAGATCAAGAAGGTTACACCTTCCGTGTATGGGCTCCAAATGCACAGGCTGTTGATCTGATTGGTGATTTCACTGATTGGGAAGCCCGTAGAATTCCAATGGTTCGTAATGAAGGAGGCGTCTGGGAAGTCTTCTGTCCTGATGCAAAAGAGGGAGATATATACAAGTACTTGGTGACGCGACAAAATGGTCATCAGGTACAAAAAATTGATCCTCTAGCGTTATGGATGGAAAAGAGACCCAATACAGGATCTATTATTAAGACCATCCCAGAGAAAAACTGGAAAGATGGTCTTTGGAGGGCACGCCGTAAAAAGCTTGGTTTTAAGGAACGACCTGTTAATATCTATGAGGTGCACGCAGGATCGTGGAAACGAAATGAAGATCACAGTTCCTATACCTTTAAACAACTAAAAGAAGAACTGATTCCTTATCTGGTTGAGATGAACTACACTCACGTGGAATTTATGCCAGTGATGGCTCATCCATTGGGACTGAGCTGGGGATATCAGCTCATGGGTTATTTTGCACTCGAACAGACTTATGGTAGTCCAGAAGAGTTTCAAGACTTCGTGGAAGAATGTCATCTCAATAATATCGGTGTTATCGTGGATTGGGTACCTGGTCATTTCATTATCAATGATGATGCCTTGGCTTATTATGATGGAACACCAACTTTTGAGTATCAGGATGAACATCGGGCCCATAACTATGGTTGGGGAGCTTTGAACTTCGATTTAGGAAAAAATCAAGTACAGTCATTCTTGATTTCTAGTTTGAAGTTTTGGATTGACACCTATCATTTAGATGGAATTCGGGTTGATGCCGTGAGCAATATGCTCTATCTTGATTACGATAGCGGTCCATGGACACCAAATATTGATGGGGGAAACCTCAACTATGAAGGGGTTCATTTCCTCAGACGTTTGAATGCGATTATCAAGAACGAACACCCAGATGTTATGATGATTGCAGAAGAAAGTTCTGCTGGTCAAAAGATCACAGGCCCTGAAGAAGAAGGTGGTCTTGGTTTTGACTATAAATGGAATATGGGTTGGATGAATGATATTCTCCGATTCTATGAGGAAGACCCGGTCTACAGGAAATTTGACTTTAATCTGGTAACCTTTAGTTATATGTATGCATTTTCTGAAAATTTCCTTCTTCCGTTCTCACATGATGAAGTAGTGCATGGCAAGAAGAGTTTGATGCACAAGATGTGGGGAGATCGTTACAATCAATTTGCTGGACTCCGTAACCTTTTGACCTATCAGATTTGCCATCCAGGGAAAAAATTACTCTTTATGGGTTCGGAATTTGGTCAATTTTTGGAATGGAAGTCAGAAGAGCAACTGGAATGGGGCAATCTAGAGGATGAAATGAATGCTAAGATGAGTCGTTTCACTTCTCAGCTCAATCATTTCTACAAGGAACACAAGGAATTGTGGGAGATTGATGATAGCTTTGATGGCTTAGAGATTATTGATGCAGATAACCGGGATCAGAGCGTCTTGTCTATGGTCCGGAAAAATCGTAAGGGCGATCTTTTGGTGTGCGTTTTCAATATGGCACCAGTAGAACGCAAGGACTTTACGATTGGTGTGCCTGTATCAGCGGTCTATGAAGAAATTTGGAATACAGAATTAGAAGAATGGGGAGGTGTCTGGAAAGAGCACAATCCGACAGTTCAGTCTCAAGAGGGACTGTGGAAGGATTATGAACAAACCTTGACCTTTACTTTGCCGGCTTTAGGAGCTAGTATTTGGAAGGTAAAACGCAAGGTGCGTAAGACAAAATTTAAAACATCTGATAAGAAATGATGATCGGTTGACTCTAAGGGAGTCCAAGCTTTAAAAAGAGGAAGTAGTCAATGAAGAATGAAATGCTCGCTTTAATTCTTGCCGGTGGGCAAGGAACACGTCTTGGAAAATTAACCAAAAATATCGCGAAACCTGCGGTTCAATTTGGTGGGCGCTATCGGATTATCGATTTTGCTCTCTCAAACTGTGCCAACTCAGGAATTCACAATGTTGGTGTGATTACACAGTACCAACCACTTGCCCTTAATAGCCATATTGGGAATGGTTCCAGCTGGGGTTTGGATGGAATCAATACGGGTGTGTCTATCCTCCAACCTTATTCAGCTAGTGAAGGAAACCGGTGGTTTGAAGGAACCAGTCATGCGATTCTCCAAAACATTGACTATATCGATAGTATCAATCCCGAATATGTCTTGATTCTATCTGGGGACCACATTTACAAGATGGATTACGATGACATGCTTCAAGCCCATAAGGATAATAATGCGAGCTTAACTGTTGCCGTCCTAGATGTCCCTTTGAAGGAAGCAAGTCGTTTTGGAATCATGAATACCGATGCCAATAATCGGATTGTCGAATTTGAAGAAAAACCAGCTGAACCAAAATCTACCAAGGCTTCCATGGGAATTTACATCTTTGACTGGGCTCGCCTGCGCAATATGTTGGTTGCTGCTGAAAAGAGCGATATCGATATGTCAGACTTTGGTAAAAATGTCATTCCTACGTATCTAGAATCAGGCGAAAGTGTTTATGCTTATGAATTCAATGGTTATTGGAAAGACGTTGGTACGATTGAGTCTCTTTGGGAAGCCAATATGGAATATATCGATCCAAATAATGCCTTGGATAGTCGCGATCGTCACTGGAAAATCTATTCACGCAACCTTATTTCACCACCAAACTTCTTTGGGGAACATGGTCAAGTCGAAGATTCTCTTGTCGTCGATGGTTGTTTGGTAGACGGTACAGTGAAACACTCCATCTTATCAACAGAAGCTCAAGTTCGTGAAGGAGCAGTTGTTGAAGATGCTGTCGTGATGAGCAATGCCATTATCGGTAAAGGAGCTGTCGTAAAACGCGCGATTATCGGAGAAGGTGCAGTCATTGCAGACGGTGTCGTGATTGATGGAACAGAGGAAGTACAAGTTGTCGGTTACAATGAAAAAGTGGGGGTAGCAACAGATGAAGATTGATAAATATTCAGCCATTTTAGGAAATACAGTTGGGTATCATGATATGTCCACTTTGACCAGCCATCGTCCGGTAGCATCCCTACCGTTTGGTGGGAAATACCGCTTGATTGATTTCCCGTTGTCTAGTCTTGCGAATGCTGGTATTCGTAGTGTTTTTGGGATTTTTCAACAAGAAAATATTAGTTCAGTCTTTGACCATATTCGTTCAGGTCGTGAGTGGGGCTTGTCTACTTTATTGAGCCACTATTACCTCGGAATCTATAATACTCCAGTTGAAAATACAACGGTAGGGCCAGAATACTACCGACAATTATTGACCTATTTGAAACGGTCTGGTTCTAACCAAACAGTTGCTTTAAACAGTGATGTTTTGATGAATATTGACCTCAATCAGATTTTCCACCTCCATAATACCATTGATCGTCCGATTACAGTGGTTTATAAAAAGTTGCATCTTCAAAATATCTCTGAAGTCAATGCTGTCTTGGAAATTGATGAAACAGACCATGTTACAGAGCAAAAACTTTTTGATGGCAAGGATCCTGATGAAGTCTACAACATGTCAACAGATGTCTTTATTGTGGACACTCCTTGGTTGATTGAAAAAATAGAAGAAGAAGCCAAGAAAGAATACCCACAAAAATTGCGCTATATCTTGCGTGATTTGGCGGTGGAATACAATGCTTTTGCCTTTGAATATACAGGCTACCTAGCTAATATTCATTCGGTTGAATCCTACTACCATGCAAACTTGGATATGTTGGAAAACCAAAACTTCATTAAGCTCTTTTCACCAAACCAAAAAGTGTATACGAAAGTGAAGAATGAAGAACCAACGTATTATTCCAAGACTTCACATATTAAAACATCTCAATTTGCTTCGGGTAGTATTGTAGAAGGGACCGTTGAACGTTCCGTTGTTTCACGTCGGGTACGCCTTCATCAAGGTTCAGAGGTCCGCAGTAGTCTTCTCTTCCCTGGTGTTGTGATTCATGAAAATGCAATCGTCGAACATGCCATCCTGGATAAGGGTGTCGAAGTGGCTGCTGGTGTGACGATTCGTGGGACAGAAGAAGCACCTGTCGTGGTTAAAAAGGGAACGATTGTTACAGAGGATATTGTCTAATGAAACTATTATTTGTTGCAGCTGAAGGAGCACCGTTTTCTAAAACAGGTGGTTTGGGAGACGTCATTGGCGCTCTTCCTAAATCCTTAGCGAAAAGTGGTCATGATGTGCGCGTGATCCTCCCTTACTATGATATGGTAGAGGCTAAGTTTGGAGATCAAATCGAAGATGTCTTGCATTTTGAGACCAAGGTTGGCTGGAGAAGTCAATATGTTGGTGTGAAACGCATTGTGCGCGATGGAGTCACCTTTTACTTTATTGATAACCAACATTATTTCTTTAGAGGTCATGTTTATGGTGACTTCGATGATGGGGAACGCTTTGCCTTCTTCCAGCTCGCGGCCTTAGAAACGATGGAACGAGTTGACTTCATTCCAGATGTTCTTCATGCACATGATTACCATACAGCTATGATTCCTTTCTTGCTTAAGGAAAAATATCGTTGGATTCAAGCTTATAATGGGATTAAGACAGTATTGACCATCCATAATTTGGAATTCCAAGGTCAGTTTGACCCAGGGATGTTGTGGGATCTTTTTGGAGTTGGATTTGAACGCTATGCAGATGGAACACTTCGGTGGAATGATTGCCTGAATTGGATGAAAGCCGGCATTCTATATGCTGACCGTGTGACAACCGTATCTCCTAGTTATGCACATGAGATTATGACTTCTGAATATGGTTGTGGCTTGGATCAGATCCTTCGGATGGAGTCTGGCAAGGTGACCGGAATTGTTAACGGGATTGATGCGGATCTGTATAATCCTGAGACGGATCCACTCTTGACGCATCACTTCAGTCTCACAGATCTTTCAGGTAAAGTAGCTAGCAAACGAGCTCTTCAAGAACGTGTTGGTCTACCTGTTCGCGATGATGTTCCTTTGTTTGGGATCGTCTCTCGTTTGACACGTCAAAAAGGTTTTGATGTTGTGGTAGAAGAGTTGCATCAACTTTTGCAAAAGGATATTCAGATTGTCTTGCTCGGTACAGGAGATCCTGGATTTGAAAATGCCTTTGCTTGGTTTGGTCAAGCCTACCCAGATAAACTTTCAGCGAATATCACATTTGATGTCCAATTGGCTCAAGAAATCTATGCAGCGTCAGATGTCTTCTTGATGCCAAGCCGCTTTGAACCGTGTGGCCTTTCTCAAATGATGGCCATGCGTTATGGAACCCTTCCTTTAGTACATGAAGTCGGCGGACTTCGTGATACGGTTCAACCGTTTAATGCCGTTGATGGAAGTGGAACAGGCTTTAGCTTCAATAATTTGTCTGGCTATTGGTTTAACTGGGCTGTTGATGAAGCCTTGGCTGTCTACTACAATGACAAACAGGCTTGGTATGGTCTCCAAGAACAAGCTATGACACGTGACTTCTCATGGGATACGGCTAGTCAACGATACAATGATTTGTACCAATCCTTATAAATAGAACTATGATACAAACGCCTTTCGAGGCGTTTTTTTGTGTTGCTTTCTTCCTATAAAGAAAACGGTTTATTTTTTTGAGTTTTAGTGCTTGCTAAAATGGAAGAAAAAAGATAAGATAGGTGAAGGTAAAAAATCTCGGGAAGTTCCTTGTTTTCGGAAACTATTTTCCTTCTCCATATAAAATAAGGCTCTGACCTGAGGTTTGAATATTACTATATAGGAATTTTAGGATGAAAAAAGCAAAACAATTTTTTGAAAAGAAGACCAAATATTCGATTCGGAAATTATCTGTTGGTGTTGGTCCGGTGGCCATTGGAGCCTTTTTATTAGGAGGAAGCTTGTTAGGAGCTCGTCCTGTCCAAGCAGATCAGGTGACCTTATCTGCTAATGTGCACTTAGCATATGTGACAGAAGAAGAGCTAACTGCTGAAGAAAAGGCACAGGTGATTCATGCAATCCCTGAAGCATATCAAAATGAAGATACTTTCTATCTCGTCTATAAGAAGAAGGAAACAACTCAGCCAGTTCTTCCTCAAACAGGAAGTCAGGAAGTCGCCCTTTTTGGGTTAAGCTTAGCCACTGCTTCCTTTGCGGTGATCTTACTCTCTAAAAAGCACCGGAAGAAGGTCATGGGTGTCCTTTTGATTGGGGCCATGGGACAAAGTCTTCTACTTCCAGTTGAAGTTGCAGCCCTACAAAATCGAGTCTTGCGCGCCTATAATCAGGATCTTGCGATCACATCGAGCAAAGATCTTGAAAATGGCGTGATTCATATTGACGGCTATGATTATGTTGGCTATCTGCGCTACCCGTCAGTCCAAAAGACGAGCTTACAAGAGCCAAAGACTATGCAGGAAACGAAAACTTCTGTAGAAGGAACGATCAAAACAAGTACAGGGATTCTACCAGTGGAACCACAAGCGCGTGTGACCCCAGAAGTCGCTCCAGCCTTTCCTCAAGTTGAAAAACCAAGCCTGGAAGTCTCTACTGAGCCTGTACCATTTGAAACCGTCCACCAAGCTGATCCTACATTAGCCAAAGGGCAAACCAAGGTGCTGACTGCTGGCCAAAATGGGGAGAGGACCATATTGACGGAAGTGAGTGTGGTAGATGGACAAGAAGTTCGCAGAGTAGTTGAAAGCAAGGTCACTAAAGAACCAGTTTCACAAATTCTTGCTGTCGGCACAAAAGAAGACACCCAACCAACCCCTCAACTCAATCCTTCTCCAGTTGTAACGGCCAAAGGGACACAAGAAGAAGGTCATGTCGGTGAAGCTCCTGTTCAACCTGAGAACCCAGCCTATACAGGTGTGGTAGAAGCCAAGGGAACACAGGAAGAAGGCCATGTCGGCGAAGCTCCTGTTCAACCAGAGAACCCAACCTATACAGGTGTGGTAGAAGCCAAGGGAACACAGGAAGAAGGCCATATCGGCGAAGCCCCTATTCAACCAGAGAACCCAGCCTATACAGGAGTGGTGGAAGCCAAAGGGACACAAGAAGAAGGCCATGTCGGCGAAGCTCCTATTCAACCAGAGAACCCAACCTATCAAGTAACGGAAGGGACAGTAACAGAGACAGAAACGGTAATCCTTCCATTTGAAACAGAGTATGTAACGGATGCCAATCGTTACACCGATGAAGAAAGCCTTCTTCAGAAAGGCGAGGCTGGTAGCCAGGAAATTCGCCGTGTTTATAAGACGGTCAATGGCGAGAAAGTTGGAGAGCCTCTCAGCACAACAACTGAAACGGTAAAAGCTCCTGTGACAGAAAGAATCAGTCGTGGGACCAAGGCGATTGAAGGCCAAACAGAGGAAGTTGCTTTTGAGGAGATTCCATTTAAGACGGTAACCGAACAAGATGCCACCTTGCTAAAAGGATCAGAAACAGTTTCTCAAGCCGGTAAAAATGGAAAGAAGAAAATCACCAAGGTTTACAAGACTATTAAGGGGGTCAAAACGGCGGATGCTCCTACGATTTCCGAAGAAGTGGTAGAACAAGCGCAAGATCAAATCATTAAAAAAGGAACAAAGGAATTAGATAAGCCAACCTTGACCTTGACCAATCTTGATCAGGAAGTGTTGAAGCGCAGTGCTAAAGCTACTTATCATTTGGACAAACCAGAGGGTGTGACCATCAAGTCTATCCAGGCGGTATTGAAAAAGGGCGATCAAGTGGTTAAAACCCTGACCCTTTCAGAGACTGATTTAGCAGCTGCCTTAGCAGACTTAGACTACTACAAGGATTATACGCTCGCAACGACCATGGTCTATGATCGTGGAAATGGGGATGAAGAAGAAGTTCTCAAGGAAGAACCGTTGAGAATTGATCTTAAAAAAGTTGAAATCAAAAACATCAAGGAAACCAGTCTGATTAGCGTGGATGACCAAGGACTTGAGACGGATAGCAGTCTCTTGACTGAAACACCGTCTGATGTGAAGCCATACTACTTAAAGGTTACCACCCATGATAATAAAGTCACAAAACTAGCCGTTGATAAAATTGAAGAAGTGACGGTAGATGGCACGACCCTCTACAAAGTAACAGCCAAAGCTCCTGATCTCATCCAACGGACTGCGGACAACCAATTTAGTGAGGAATATGTCCACTATATTGCGAAACCCAAAGCACATGAAGGTGATGTCTACTACAATTTCAACGAACTTGTAAAAGCCATACAAGCCAATCCGACTGGTACCTTTAAACTGGGTAGCAATATGAATGCGGCTAATGTCCAGCCAGCAGGGAAATCCTATGTGACCAATGCCTTCAAGGGAATTTTGGAAAGTACGGATGGAAATACATTTGCCATCCATAACATTACAAGACCATTATTTGGGAACATCGAAGGTGGCTCGGTTAAGAATCTCTTGCTTGAAAATGTCAATATTGACCTACCTGGGACAGATCGAGTAGCCCCAATCGCAGGTGTCATCAAAAACAATGCAACTGTCGAGAACGTTAAAGTAACAGGAAGTGTTGTCGGGAACAATGACGTAGCAGGAATTGTCAATAAAATTGATGGCAGTGGGAAAGTAAGTAATGTTGCCTTTATCGGGAAACTGCACGCTGCAGGTAATAGAGGAGGCTATCTAGCGGGTGTCCTTGGTGAGAACTGGAAAGGTGTCGTTGAAAAAGCTTACGTTGACGCTGAAATCACTGGTAACAAAGCCAAAGCGGCAGGTCTCGTTTATTCCTCTCAAAATGGTGCTAATAACTACACAGTCGGTAAAGAAGGGGTCCTCAGAAATTCAGTTGCTAAAGGTTCAATTGTACTCAAAGAAGCGGTTCAATCTGGTGGATTACTCGGGACCAACTGGGCCTTGGGGACTATTGAAGACAACATCACCATGATGAAAGTCAAAACTGGTGAGATGGTCTTCGGACACTCGGATATCGATGCAGATGATTACTTCACCTATTCAAGAACTAAGCGCAATTACAGTGTGGAAGGTGTGAGTGAAGGGAAAAAATCCTTTAACAATTCCCGTAAAATCCCAAGTATCTCGCTGGCAGAAGCTGAGCAGAAAATCGAAGCAATGGGAATCACTGCTCATACATTCACCAGCAGCAAACCGATTGAAGTTACGCTCAATCACCTTGTTAGCAAAGACGATCAATACAAGGCCATCACTGCTTATGATGCTACTCGTGAGCTAGCTTATCGCAATATTGCTAAATTGCAACCTTTCTACAACAAAGAATGGATTGTCGACCAAGGGAATAAACTGGCTGCAACGAGTCCTCTCTTGACCAAGGAAGTCTTGTCTGTAACAGCTATGAAGGGCAATGATTTTGTCACGGAACTAGCTGATGCTGATCACATTCTGATCCATTATGCGGATAAGACAAAAGATATCTTTAGCATTGCACCGAAAGACTCTAAAGTTAAACAAGTCAAAGAGTACAGTGTAGCAGAGCTCGGTGAAGTGGTCTACACACCGAATATGGTGGACAAAGACCGGAGCGATCTCATTAGTGCCATCGTAGGGAAATTAAGTCCTGTCGAATTGCAATCGGATTCAATCTACACACATCTTGGTCGAACAGGTCCTAACAAAGTCAATGCCATTAAGAACCTTTACCTTGAAGAAAGTTTCAAAGAAGTCAAGGACAATCTGACTCACTTTGTGAAACAACTGGTTGAAAACCAAGACCATCAATTAAATACAGATGAAGCTGCCAAACGGGCCCTCATCAAGAAAGTTGATGACAACAAGGCCGCTGTTCTTTTGGGTCTCTCTTACCTCAACCGCTATTATGGAGTGAAGTTTGATGATGTCAATCTCAAGCAGCTCATGTTGTTCAAGCCAGACTTCTATGGGAAGAATGTCGATGTTTTAGATCGCTTGATCGAAATTGGTTCAAAAGAAGATTATATCAAAGGGACTCGTACCCACGATGCCTTCCGAGAAGTCGTGGCTAAATCGACTCTTTCTGGGAACCTCAATGACTTCTTGAAGTACAATATGGAGCTCTTTACAAGTGAGACAGACTTGAACGATTGGTTCATCAAAGCAACCAAAGACAATGTCTATATTGTGGAGCCTGAGACGACCAATCCAGCGTTCGCATCTGCTAAGCATAGAGCCTATGAGGGCTTAAACAATGATGTTCACGGTAAAATGATCTTGCCACTCTTGAACTTAAAAGATGCCCATATGTTCTTGATTTCAACCTACAATACTATGGCCTATAGTTCTTTTGAAAAATATGGCAAACAGACAGAAGCAGAACGGACTGCTTTCAAGGCTGAGATTGATAAAGTAGCCAAAGCCCAACAAGACTACTTGGATTTCTGGTCACGATTAGCAGCTGATAATGTTCGCAACCAGCTTCTAAAGAGCAATAATATGGTGCCAACACCGGTCCTTGATAATCAAAACTACAAAGGCATTAGTACAGACCGTTATGGCCATACGAATAGTGGTAAAGATGTCGCTCCAATCCGTGAATTGTATGGACCAACCGATCGTTACCATGCGACAGATTGGCGGATGGGAGCAGTGGCGCGAATTTACGGAAATCCATATAAAGACGACTCTGTCTTCTTCATGGTGACCGATATGATCAGTGACTTTGGGATTTCTGCTTTTACCCATGAAACGACCCACGTCAATGACCGTATGGTATACTTGGGTGGCTGGAGACACCGTGAAGGAACGGACTTGGAAGCCTATGCTCAAGGCATGCTCCAAACACCATCTGTATCCAATCCAAATGGGGAATACAAAGCCTTAGGTCTCAACATGGCCTATGAACGTTCCAATGATGGAAACCAATGGTACAACACCAATCCAAATGACCTCACCTCACGCGAGGAGATTGATCGGTATATGAAAGGCTATAATGACACCCTTATGCTTCTGGATTACCTGGAGGGAGAAGCTGTCCTCAATAAAGGCAGTCAAGACTTGAACAATGCTTGGTTCAAGAAGGTGGATAAACAGTATCGTGGTAGCAACACCAAGAATCAATTTGACAAGGTACGACCTTTAAGTGATGAAGAAAAGGCGATTCCTTTGCGTACAGTTGATGACTTAGTGACGAACAACTTTATGACCAATCGTGGCCCAGGTAACAGAGTCTATAATCCTACTGACTTTGATTCAGCCTATGTAAACGTACCGATGATGACAGGGATCTATGGTGGGAACACCAGTGAAGGGGCTCCTGGAGCCATGTCCTTCAAACACAATACTTTCAGGATTTGGGGCTATTATGGCTATGAAAAAGGATTCCTGGGTTATGCTTCGAACAAGTATAAACAAGAATCCAAACAAGCTGGACTTGCCACTCTAGGAGATGACTTCATCATTAGCAAGATTTCTGATGGAAAATTTAACACTCTTGAAGACTGGAAGAAAGCTTACTTCAATGAAGTTGTGACAAGTGCCAAAAATGGAATTCAGGCTATTGACATCGATGGTAAAACCTACAATAGCTATGAAGACTTGAAACGTGCATTTGCTGATGCAGTGGATAAAGATAAGGCTACTCTAAGTAACGGTTCTGTCAAATTTGACAATACGGTTGCACTGAAAGAAAAAATCTTTAAGAAATTGCTACAACAAACGGACAGTTTCAAAACCTCTATCTTTAAATAATTGAATTCTCTCATCTGCTGAGCAGGTGAGAGTTTTTTAGAAGAAAAAATGAATAGAGGTGGACAAAGTGTCTAAAAATTAAAAGGAATCAATCGTAGATCGGAAAAATTATCATATTAAAAAAATAACGTAATTTAACAAAAACGCTTTCTTTTCTAGGAAATATTTGACTATTATATCTTTTAGGAGTAAACTAAGGAGGTAAAATTAATAAAAGGAGAATTCATCATGAATTTAACATTTTTAGGTCTTTGTTTAGCCTGTTTTGGTGTATCACTGGCAGAAGGTTTGATGATGAGCAGCTTATTGAAATCTGCGTCTCGTCAACCAGAAATTATCGGTCAATTACGTAGTCTTTTGATCCTTGGTGTTGCCTTTGTCGAAGGTACTTTCTTCGTAACTTTGGTTATGGCCTTTATTATCAAATAAGCACTTCTAATTTAGAAAAGGAGGTGTCAAAACTTGGAAGAAAGTATCACTCCAACGATAACTCTTGGACCTGTAACTTTTAATTTGACCCTACTTGCTATGACCTTGATTGCTGTTTTGGTGGTTTTTGGCTTTATTTATTGGGCCAGCCGTAAAATGACGATCCGACCAAAGGGCAAACAAAATGTGCTGGAATACGCATATGACTTTGTCGTAGGCTTTACAAAAGGAAATATTGGGGAACATTATATAAAGGACTATTCCTTGTTCTTGTTTGTTCTTTTCCTATTTCTTTTAGTGGCCAATAACATTGGATTGATGGCTAAAATCGAAACGACCAATGGTTACAATTTGTGGACATCACCAACCGCTAACCTGGGTTATGACTTTGCCTTTTCATTTTTGATCACCTTAATCGCCCATGTAGAAGGAATTCGCCGACGTGGTGTGAAGGAATATTTAAAGGCTTTTGTGACACCTGGATTTATGACCCCCATGAATATTTTGGAAGAATTAACGAACTTTGCCTCCTTGGCACTTCGGATCTTCGGAAATATCTTTGCGGGTGAGGTACTAGCAAGCTTACTTGTGACTTTGTCGCATCAGGCTGTTTATTGGTATCCATTTGCCTTTATTGGAAGCATGGCGTGGACAGCGTTTTCGATTTTCATTTCATGTATCCAAGCCTATGTGTTTACCATGTTGTCATCAATCTATATTGGTAAGAAAATTAATGGCGAAGAGTAAGTAGAGGAGGAGTAGAAGAATGCATGTATCAATGAGTGAAATTATTGGTAACTTTATTCTCATTGCTGGTTCCTTCCTATTATTAATCTTTTTAATAAAGAAATTTGCATGGAACAATATCAATGTAATTTTAGAAGCGCGTGCCAAAAAGATTACAGATGATATTGATGGAGCAGAATCAGCTCGTCAAAAAGCTGAGGAACTAGCAAGTAAACGTGAAGAAGAGTTGGCAGGTAGCCGCAAAGAAGCTGCGTCTATCGTCGAAAATGCAAAGGAAACTGCAGAAAAGAACAAATCTCAGATCCTTTCAGAAGCCACTCAAGAAGCAGTACGTTTGAAAGAAAAAGCGCAACAAGAAATTGCGCATAACAAAGAAGAAGCATTGAACAGTATCAAAGGCGATGTGGCAGATCTCACTGTCAATCTTGCCGGCAAATTGTTGAGTCAACAGCTGGATGCTGAAGGTCAACGCCAACTGATTGATCGCTATCTTGATGAATTAGGAGAAGCCTAATGGACAAAAAGCAACTGATGGTGATTGAGAAATATACCCAGCCTTTTGTTCAATTGGTCTTTGAAAAAGGAGAACAAGATCTTGTCTTTGAAAAATTGACCCAAATCAAGGGCATTTTTGAGGAGACTGGACTTGCTAACTTCTTAGCTCATATCGGTGTAGAGGATGAAGAGAAAGCAAAAAGTCTCAGACTTTTTCAACCCTCTGATTCACAATTACTCGACCATTTGATTGAAGTGGTTATTCTCAATCATCGTGAAGCCTTATTTTATGACA
>ERZ773196.1277-NODE-1277-length-14274-cov-14.924749_pt1 | contig 14274 bp, 13 predicted proteins | sample MGYA00581009_ERZ773196 | MGnify/ENA primary metagenome ERZ773196 (study PRJEB29015, sample SAMEA2738162) | human oral metagenome | biome: human oral; feature: human-associated habitat; material: saliva | place: China | collected 2243 ... | reverse complement strand
TATAATGAAAAGTTGATTTTAAAGGATATTAATATTTTTGCTAAGAAAAATGATATTATTTTGATTAAAGGGGTTAATGGTAGCGGTAAAACAACACTTTTGAAATGTATTAGTGGCATATTTAATAGTGGGAAAAATATATATATTAACAATATTGAATTAATCAATCAGAAGAATCTTTTCAGACATATTTCGTACATTATGAGTGAAGATACGCTGTATGGATATTTAACAGTAAAAGAGAATATTAAACTTTACTGTGAATTATTTGGAGAAGATTCATCTTTCATTGACCAAGTATATTCTTATATTAAAGATATGGAAATATTGGAATATGAAAATTATCTAGTTAAACATCTTTCAGAAGGTACTAAACATAAAATATATTTATCTATCATGTTATCGAAAAAATCTAACATAATAATTTTAGATGAGCCATTTTCATCAATTGATAAAAATAGCCAAGAAAAAATGTTTAAGTATATTGAAAATTTAAGTAAGGATAAGATAATTATTTACTCTACTCATATTAAGGAATTTGAAAAAATGGCAAATAAAATAATTAATTTAGAAAAGGTAGGTGAATAAAAATGCATCGTCATGTTATCTCTGTCATCTTACTACTAGCTTTAATTCTCGCAAAAATATTTTTAAAAGAGGATAAAAAATAATCAAAAACAAAAAAGCCATCATTTCTGATGGCTTTTTGTGTACTTATTATTCGTTTTCTTCGTCGACTAATTGTTGCGCAAAGTCTTTCATGTTGCCTTTGATAGCTTCATCTGAAAGAGATGCAGTTGGTGTTTCTGTTGCTGCTGATTCAGTCGTAGATTCAGTCGCTTCAGAAGCTTCTTCTGTTTCGTCTTCGCGGTCTACAATCGCTAATGAACTTACAATCGCATCTTGATCGAGACGCATCATACGAACTCCAAGTGCGCCACGGCCTGTTTGAGACACGTCTTCTGCATGGAATCTGATGATAACCCCTTTATTCGTCATGATAAGTAAGTCTTCGTCTCCAGTTACAGTACGTAGGCAGACAAGTGGTCCATTTTTCTCTGTAATACGAAGTGTACGAACCCCTTTCACGCCACGGCCTTTCAATGCGTATTCGCTCGCAGCTGTACGTTTTCCGTACCCTTTCTCGCTGACTACTAATACTTCACGGTCTGGCGTTAAAATATCCATTCCGATGACATAGTCGCCCTCACGTAGAGAAACCCCACGAACACCTGAAGCGGTACGACCCATCGCACGAACTTTATCTTCATGGAAGCTTACAGCGTTACCGTGATAAGTTCCGAGGATGATGCCATCATTTCCGCTTGTGACTACTACACGGATCAATTCATCATCTTCGCGTAATTGGATGGCACGTAGACCATTTGTACGGATATTCTTGAATTCTGATAGACGAACACGTTTAACCGTTCCACGTAATGTTGTGAAGAACAAGTAACGTTCTGATTCATCCGATTCTGGAACACTGATAATCGCTTGGATTTTCTCAGCTGAATCAATGTTTAATAAGTTGATAACCGGTAATCCTTTTGCAGTACGGCTATATTCAGGAATTTCATACCCTTTTGCTTGGTACACTTTCCCTGTATTCGTAAAGAAGAGGAGTGAATCGTGTGTTGAACATGAAATCATGTTTTCCACGTAGTCATCATCATGGACGCTCATTCCTTGAACCCCACGTCCTCCACGGCGTTGTGCCTTGAATTCAGTGTTGGCAAGACGTTTGATATATCCATTCTTCGTTAATGTAATCACGACATCTTCTTGTTCGATTAAATCTTCATCTTCAAGGCTTAATGCTTCTCCGACTAATAATTCTGTACGACGAGGATTGTCGAAACGTTGTTGGATTTCAAGAAGCTCTTGTTCGATGATTTCGTAACGAAGTTCTTCGCTCGCTAATACTTTTTCTAAGTATTGAATCGTTGCTTGTAATTCGTTGTATTCTGCATCGATTTTCTCGCGTTCTAATCCTGTTAAACGAACCATACGCATATCAAGAATCGCTTGTGCTTGTTTATCGCTTAAGCCGTATTCATTCATGAAGCGGTCTTTAGCGATATCTCCACTTGCTGAACTTCTTAAGATGGCCACAATCGCATCGATATGGTCTAAAGCGATTTGTAACCCTTCTAAGATATGAGCGCGGTCTTCCGCTTTTTTCTTATCGAATAAGCTACGACGACGAACCACTTCTTCTTGGTGGTCTAAGTAGTGGCGTAAAATTTCTTTTAAGCTCAATACTTTTGGCTCTTGATTTACAATCGCAAGCATATTGAATCCGAAGTTTGATTGTAATGGTGTTAATTTGTATAAATTATTTAATACAACGGATGCTGAAACATCACGACGCACTTCAATCACGACACGCATTCCGACACGGTCAGATTCATCGTTTAAGTAAGTAATTCCTTCGATTTTCTTCTCGTGGTGTAATTGTGCGATACGTTCTACTAAACGCGCTTTATTTACCATATATGGTAATTCAGTGATGATGATGCGTTCTTTTCCGTTTTTCAATTCTTCGATTTGTACGCGTCCACGAACCGTAATCGATCCGCGTCCTGTTTCGTACGCACGACGAATTCCAGATTTACCTAAGACAAGTCCTCCAGTTGGGAAGTCAGGTCCAGGGAGAGCTTCCATCAATTCAGTAGTTGTGACATCAGGGTTCTTCATTAATAAGTGAAGAGCTGAGATGACTTCCGCCAAGTTATGTGGTGGAATATTTGTTGCCATCCCAACCGCAATCCCTGTTGCACCGTTGACTAATAAGTTTGGAATACGTGCTGGTAATACTTCCGGTTCACGTTCTGTTGAATCGTAGTTATCACGGAAATTAATCGTATCTTTGTTAATATCGCGAAGCATTTCAAGAGCAATTTTACTCATACGAGCCTCTGTATAACGCATCGCAGCGGCTCCGTCTCCATCGACAGAACCAAAGTTACCGTGACCATCAATTAATGGGTAACGGTATGAGAAATCTTGTGCCATACGAACCATGGCATCGTAAATTGCAGAGTCACCGTGTGGGTGATATTTACCCATTACGTCCCCGACAATACGCGCAGATTTTTTATGCGGTTTGTCCGGTGTCACTCCAAGTTCACTCATTCCATATAAAATACGACGGTGTACTGGTTTTAATCCATCGCGTACATCTGGTAGGGCACGCGATACAATAACACTCATCGAATACTCTAGAAATGATTTACGCATCGTTTGTACTAAATCAGTTGATTCAAAAGTTTCTTCAAAGTGTTTCACTTCTTCAGACATAATTCGTCTCCTTTTCTATTCTTCTCTTCAAATTCGATTACTGGATTAGATATCTAAATCTTCCATATTGATGTATTTCGCATTGCTTTCAATGAATTCACGACGTGGTTCTACACGGTCGCCCATCAAGATATCTAAAATTTGATCCGCTTCTGCAGCATCTTCCACAGATACTTGTAACATTGAACGGTTTTCAGGGTTCATGGTTGTTTCCCATAATTGTTCCGCATCCATTTCCCCAAGACCTTTGTATCGTGATAATTGTGGTTTTGGATGTGCTGGTAATTCTTTTAGTTTCGCTTCTAACTCTTCATCATTTTGAATGTAGTATTCATTTTTCCCTTGTTTCAATTTGTAAAGAGGTGGTTGCGCGATGTAAATATATCCAGCTTCCACTGCAGGGCGCATATAACGATAGAAAAGAGTAATGAGCAATGTACGGATGTGACTTCCATCGACATCGGCATCGGTCATGATGACTAATTTTTGGTAACGAGCTTTCGATAAATCAAAATCTCCACCAAAACCAGTTCCCATCGCTGTAAAGAGCGAACGAATTTCTTCGTTGGCTAAAATTTTATCGAGTGTTGCTTTTTCAACGTTCAAGATTTTCCCACGGATTGGTAAAATCGCTTGGAAATGACGTGAACGTCCTTGTTTTGCTGAACCACCCGCAGAGTCCCCTTCGACGATGAATAATTCAGAAATCGTTGGGTCATTGCTTGAGCAGTCTGCTAATTTACCTGGTAAGTTTGAAATTTCTAAACCAGATTTCTTACGAGTCACTTCACGCGCACGTTTTGCAGCAAGACGTGCTTTCGAAGCTAAAATCCCTTTTTCAACAATCTTACGTGCGACTTGAGGGTTTTCCATTAAGAATTTATCGAAGTGTGTTGAAAACAGACGGTCTGTAATCGTACGAGCTTCAGAGTTTCCTAATTTCGTTTTTGTTTGTCCTTCGAACTGTGGATCAGGGTGTTTGATGGAAATAACGGCTGTTAACCCTTCACGGACATCTTCACCGCTTAGTTTTTCTTCGTTTTCTTTCATCAATTTTTGACGACGCGCGTAATCGTTAATCACACGTGTTAAGGCCGTCTTCATCCCTGATTCGTGAGTACCACCTTCATAAGTGTGGATATTATTTGTAAAGCTGAGAAGGTTTGTATGGTATCCAGAAGTGTATTGCATTGCCACTTCTACTTGAATGCCATCTTGTTCTCCTTCTACATAAATTGGCTCTTCGAATAACACTTGTTTTGATTTATTTAAGTGTTCAACATAGCTCTTAATCCCGCCTTCGTAGCAGAAAGATTTTCTCACTGGCTCTTCTTCGCGGAAATCTGTGATTGTTAATTTTAATCCTTTATTCAAGAACGCTAATTCACGCACACGGTTGGCTAATTTATCAAATTCAAAGACAGTTGTTTCTTGGAAAATTTCAGGGTCTGGTACAAAGTATACGCTCGTACCATGTTTATCTGTTTTACCAATGATTTTTAAGTCATCTAAAACGGCACCACGTTTATAAGATTGCTCATAAATGTTGCCATCTTTAAATACTTGAACGGTTAAGTCTGTTGAAAGAGCATTAACAACAGAAGCCCCAACCCCGTGAAGACCCCCAGAAACTTTATAGCCTCCGCCGCCGAATTTACCACCGGCGTGAAGCACTGTAAATACAGTTTCTACGGCAGGACGACCTGTTTTTTCTTGAATATCGACCGGAATCCCACGTCCGTCATCGGTTACGCGAATATGGTTTTCTTTAGTGATGTCGATTTCGATATGTGTCGCAAACCCAGCCAACGCTTCGTCGATTGAGTTATCCACGATTTCCCAAACAAGGTGGTGCAACCCGGCACTACTTGTTGAACCAATATACATCCCAGGACGTTTACGAACAGCTTCGAGTCCTTCTAATACTTGAATCTGACTGGCATCATATTGCGCAGCTAATTCAGCTTTGTTTTCTTCTGTCATATGCTAATTCTCACTCTCCGTTTTTAAAATAGTTCCTTTTTCAATCGGTATTACGACTGGTTCATTAATAAATTGTTGCTTAATCCCATCCAGGCTCGTTGTCGTAATAAAGGTTTGCACCTTATTTTCAATGGCCTTAATCAGATGAGTTTGTCTGTCATCATCGAGTTCGGAAAGTACGTCATCTAATAGTAGAAGAGGATACTCGCCTGTCGATAATTTCATCAATTCGATTTCCGCAAGCTTCAAACTCAGAACGGTCGAACGTTGCTGTCCTTGCGAACCATACGTTTGAACCGGAACCTCATTCAAATAAAAAATCAAATCGTCACGGTGCGGTCCAATCAGCGTTGTGGCTTGATCCGCCTCACGAGTTTGATTCTTCTTGAATTGATCGATATAAATTTCTTTCATTTGCGAAGGGGTTAAACCATCCTCCAGCGGAATCGTTGCTTGATACGAAACCGAGAATTTCTCACGACCAAGCGATAACTGGTCATGAATCGGAATGGCTAAAGCCTCCAATTGCTTCATAAAATCGAGACGATGAAAGACGATTTTACTAGCTAACTCGCTTAACATCTCGCTTAAAACCTCTAAGTATTCGTCCGGCTGCTTTTTCTTAATCGCTAGCTGCTTCAAATACGTATTGCGTTGTTTTAAGACGCGATTATATTCCACTAAATCATAGAGGTAGAGGGAACTCATTTGTCCAAGTTCCATATCCACGAATTTACGTCTGTTTTGCGGAGACCCTTTGACAAGTGTGAGGTTCTCTGGGGCAAATAGAATGACATTCAAGTTTCCAAGGTAGGAACTCAGTCGTTTTTGCTCCAAATAATTCACTTTCGCGATTTTTCCTTTTTTAGAAAATTGCAATTCTAAATTCGTCTTTGTCGCTGTTTTTTCAACGGTCCCTTTAATCGTCGCAAACTCTTTATTCCATCCAATCAGTTCTTTGTCGTTTGTCGTGCGGTGGCTCTTTGTCATCGCCAAGGCATAAATCGACTCCATCAGGTTGGTTTTCCCTTGTGCATTTTCACCAATAAAAACATGCACACCGTCTGTAAACTCTAGTTGGACAGATTCATAATTACGAAAGTTTTGTAATTGTAAATTAGTCAGCTTCATGCGTCATGTGTGTTCAAATCATTTTCATCCGATTTCATTTCTTTCACAATAAAAATACCTTCATCAGGTATTTCGACACGTGTATTCGGATATAATTTTCTACCACGTCGATTTTCTAACTCTCCATCTACAAAAACTGTATATTCTTGCAGGTACCATTTTGCTTGTCCGCCCGTTGTAATGACGTCAATATGTTTTAAAAATTGCCCTAATGTAATGTACTCATCAGAGATCGATACGATAGTTGTCATGAACTTCCTCTTTTCTAATGGATATTGGTGAGAACTCCATTAAACTCATGCATGCTCACATATTTTTAAGTAGAATAACTCTACAATATTATACAATTTTTACACGCTTTTCGCAAAGAAATTGCAAAATTTAGGGGGTTATTTCAATTTTTAGTCAAAATCAACAAAAAAGCCTAAAAAAACGAAAAACAAAATTTACTAGGATTTTTTCAAAAATTGAAAGTTTTGGGCCAAAAATCACCCCAAAATCGTGCTGCCCAAAATTCACTTATAAGTGAATTTCGGGAAAATGCAAAAATACAGTTGGAAATAAAAAAACTCGAGCCTTCAAAACGAAAGCTCGAGTGATAATTTTATAATCTATGATTACCCGTTGAATGTACGAACAGGTGTCACTAATTGAATGAAGCTATGTGGAATACCAGAGTGGTCTTCTTTTAGTTTCAATGTGAATGGACGGTTTGCTTCTAAGAAGTTGATGACAGCTTCTGAAGAACCGAATAATTTCAACGCTTCTTTTAAGTAGTCTGGGTTGAATGAAATTTCAAGTGGAGCTCCTTCGAAGTTTTCCACAGCGATTTCTTCTTCAACCGTACCGACTTCAGGAGATTTCCCTGTTAATAGAATACGTTCCGGAGAAAGTGTTAATGTCGCGATATTGTTTTTATCCGTATGTGACATTAATGAAGCACGTTCTACAGCTGCTACCAATTCGCTAGCAACCACTGTAATTGAAGTGTTCGCTCCGTCGTTAATTAAACGGTCTGTATCAGGGTACATTCCTTCTAATAAACGAGAGTAGAAGGATAATGTTTCTGTTTGGAACAAGATTTGATTATCTGTAATCGCAAAATCGATTGTTTCTAATCCGTCGATGATACGAGATAATTCTAATAATGTTTTACCAGGTAATGTCATTTCAAAAGTCAATGCATCACTTCCAGCTGGCATTTGTAGTGGAATGATACGTTGGCTTAAACGGTGAGAGTCAGTTGCGACTGCTTTTAATTGGTTGTCTTTAATCACCATATGAATCCCTGTTAAGATTGGACGAGATTCTGCAGTTGAAACGGCAACGGCTGTTTGTACAATCACTTGTCTAAATAATGGAACAGGAATTGTAATGACATGATTTTTTTCGATTTCTGGTAATTGTGGATAATCCACTGCTGATAATCCATTTAATGTAAATGATGCATTACCTGCTGTAATTGTTGCTTGTAATTGATCATTTGTTTCAAGTGTGAATACATTTAAAGGTAATTTTTTAACGATTTCTCCAAAGAAACGAGCAGGAAGAACGATGCTACCTGGTTCTTGGACTGTTAATTGTAATTCTTCGTCTTCGATTGGTAAGAATACTTCGATAGAAACTTCTGAATCACTACCTGTTAATGTTAATCCTTCTTCACTAGCAACTAATTTAATCCCTGTCAAAATTGGAATTGTTGTTTTTGATGGAATTGCACGTTGCACATCTACAAGATTTTTTAAGAACCCTTGTCTGTTTACTGAAAATTTCATAACTGCCTCCTTTAGGGTGTGCTTTTATATTTAATTTATTTATTAATAAAATAGTAATAGTAGTAGGGCCTGTGTATATTGTGGAAAAGTCTATTTTCCTTATAACAGAGACCATTTTTAGTTGTGGATAACCATTGTGGAAAACTCCACCGTTTTTTTGGACTTATCCACAGCTTAATAACCGAGCGAATGCTTGATTTCATTAATCACGCGAATCGTTTCTGGATCATCTTTAGCTTCTTGGCTAATTTTTTCATAGGCGTGAATAACCGTTGAGTGGTCACGACCAAAATCAGCACCAATCTTTTGAAGAGAAACACGTGTTAATTCACGAGAAAGATACATCGCGATTTGACGCGGTTGAACCATCGTCTTCGTTCTTTTCTTTCCTTTAATATCTTCTACTGTAATATTGTAGTATTTCGCAACGGCGCTTTGGATATCATGAACTGTAAGAAGCTTCTCGTCGCCTCCAGGAAGGAACGATTGCAACGCTTCTGCAGCCAAGTCTGTTGAAATATCTTGTCCGACCATCACTGAGTACGCTTGAAGACGCATAAGAGCTCCTTCTAATTCACGGACGTTTGATTGAATATGACCTGCGACATAACTCAACACTTCAATAGGAATATTAAATCCAAGAGAAGTGGCTTTATTTTGTAAGATCGCAATACGCGTTTCTAAGTCTGGTGGCGTAATATCTACGGATAAACCAGATACGAAACGAGATACGAGACGTTCTTGTAATTCTTTAATTTCCGTTGGTTGACGGTCACTCGTTAATACGATTTGTTTTTGGTTATTGAAAAGCGCATTAAATGTATGGAAGAACTCTTCTTGAGTTGCTTCTTTTTTCGCTAAGAATTGAATATCATCGACCAATAAGATATCCACATTACGGTAACGATTGCGGAATTCTTGCGGTGTCTTTGATCCAATCGAAGCAATCATTTCATTCATAAACTCTTCACTCGTCACGTATTTGACACGTGCGTTTGGATGGCTCTTCTTATATTTATTCCCAATGGCTTGCATTAAATGAGTTTTTCCAAGACCTACACCTCCATAGAAGAAAAGAGGGTTGTAGGTATTACCAGGATTATCCGCAACGTAATGCGCGGCAGCCGTGGCCATTTGATTTCCTTTCCCAATAATGAAAGTTTCAAATGTATATTTAGGATTCAAATGCGAGTCTTCCTCGATGGCAACCATTGTTGGAGTTTCAGGAATATTTGGTTGAATTTCTTCGACTCCTTGGTGGAATAGAGTATTTACTGGACCTTCATCTTCTGAATCGATAAAACGTGGTTCAAAAGATTGTCTAAAGTAATCATATCCAATTTCCATAATGTCTCTAATGAGGTTATCTTGCCAATATCTCGCAAATGTCTTAGAAGGCACTTTAATATAGAGAATATTTTGTTCAATTCGAATCGGTTCAGCTGGTTTAATCCAGTGATTAAAGGTAAATTCGGAATTTGTTTTTTCAAAGTGTTCTAATAATAGTTTCCAAAATTCTTGGATGGAATTCATAAATGCACCTCCTTCTATCGTTTTCAAGATTCTAATCCATTTAACAGTGTACCATCTTTCCAAAAAGTTTTCCACAATCGGATTGATAAAATCACAAAAAAAGATTATTTTTGATAACTTTATCCACAAAATGGTGGATAAGTCGAAGAAAAAAGTGGATATTCACAGAGATATGCACATAAAAATAGCAGTTATAAACAATGAAGAAAGTTGATATAAAAGGAATTTAATAGAGTTATCCACCATTGTGCATAATTTTTGTAAACAGGATGTTATTTTGTGGATAAATTGTTTATAAGTCTGTGGAAATCGTCTTTTATGCAAAAAAACTATCCACCATCGATGTGAATAACTAAAAAAATAGAGCGAAATCAACAGTTATTTGTAGAAATTTTTAGCCTGATTATGTTATGATACTTCAGTAATTTAGTGATTAGATAGTTTATATTGACAAGTAAACATTTTATATTTATAATGTACTAGACTGTCTAGGGAGACTAGATATTTCATTTACAGTAGGAGGTGCACACGAATGAAAAGAACATATCAACCAAGCAAACGCAAACGTCAAAAAGTTCACGGATTCCGTAAACGTATGAGCACAAAAAATGGCCGTAGAGTATTAGCAAGCAGACGCCGTAAAGGTAGAAAAGTTTTAGCAGCTTAGATCACTGAACGTCTCAGTGGTCTTTTTTTTTAAAAACCATTTGAGTGACTGGAGAGATTCAAGTAGATGAAGAAATCGTTTCGAGTAAAGAAAGACCGCGAATTTCAAAAAGTATTCCACAAGGGAAAATCGACAGCGAACCGTCAATTCGTTATTTATAAATATAATAAGGAAGACCAATCCCATTTTCGTGTGGGAATCTCTGTCAGCAAAAAACTTGGAAATGCGGTTACGCGTAATCGTCTAAAAAGAAGAATCCGTCATATTTTAATGGAACTGGACGACCAATTGGCGCAAGATGTAGATTTTATCGTCATTGCTCGTCAACCCATCGTACAAATGTCTTATCAAGAAATGAAAAGCAGTATGATGCATGTTTTAAAATTAGCTACATTATTACCTAAAAATTAAGATTCCTATATAGTAGGAATCGTTGAAAATTAAATATTCTAAAAGGTGGGACTTTTCAGTGAAGAAAAAAAGCCAATTGATTTTATCATTAGCAGTTTTAACTTTATTTTTAGCGGCCTGTGGAACTTCTCCAATTACGGAGTCTAGTACAGGATTCTGGGATCGAATTGTTCTATATAATTTATCTCAATTTATCATCTGGTTATCAAACCTATTAGGTGGAAGTTACGGTTTAGGGATTATCGTCTTTACGATTATTACTCGTTTAATTATGGTTCCTTTAATGCACTTCCAATACCAAAGTACGCGTAAACAAGCGATTCTTCAACCAGAAATTAAAGCTTTACGTGAGAAGTATTCAGCACGCGACCGTGCAACACAAGAAATGCTTCAAGCTGAAATGAACGCTTTATATGAGCGTGAAGGTATCAACCAATATGCTGGATGTTTACCATTATTAATTCAATTGCCAGTCATGATGGCATTGTATCAAGCAATCAGCCGTACAGACGTATTGAAAACAGGTCATTTCTTATGGTTCCAATTAGACCAACCAGACCCATATTTCATCTTACCAGTCTTAGCAGCATTAACTACGTACATCACAACATGGTTATCAATGAAAATGCAAGATACTGGTGGCGCTGGTAAAGTTATGATGTATGTCATGCCAGCAATGATCCTATTTATGTCTCTTGGGTTATCAAGTGCGTTATCACTCTACTGGGTAGTCGGAAACGTATTTATGGTAGGCCAAACATTACTATTAAATAATCCATTTAAATTCCAAGAAGAGCAAAAAGCAATTGCCGCTGAGAAAAAACGTCGTGCAAGAGCGCTCGAAAAAGCGAAAAGAAGACACGGAAAATAATTCTTATAGAGCTCTTGTTGAAATGTCTCAATCATGAGATAATAACAATGATTTTTATAGAGTAGGAGAGTTTACGATGACAAATACAATTAAAGTAAGTGACGTTTCAGTAGAAAAAGCAATCCAAAAAGGATTACGTCAGTTAGGATTACCGCAAGACCAAGTGTTTGTGGAAATCATTTCTGAAGGTAAAAAAGGATTGTTTGGCTTCGGTCAAAAAAATGCTGAAGTGGAATTAACACCAGTCGCTACAATGGTTAGCGAAGAAGTAGTAGAAGAAGTTGTGGAACCTGTTGTTGAAACAGTGGAAGAAGCAACTGTCGAAACAGTAGAAACTGTGGAAGTTCCTGAAGAAGACTTCGAAGACGATGATTTCGAAGAAGAAGAAGGAGACGCAGATTACGAAGAAACTGTAGACCAATTAGAAGAAGCTGCTCGTGTGACAAAAGAATACTTAGAAGGCATCGCTAAAACATACGGCGCTGAAGCAACAGTAACAGTTGAAGCACGTCGTGATCGCATGACTTTCGTATTCGACACAGACAAACAAGGTCTTTTAATCGGAAAACACGGTAAAATCTTGAATGCTTTACAAGTACTTGCGCAAGTATCTGTACACCGCTTCATCAAAGGACGTATTTCAGTTCAAGTCGATGTTGGTGACTACCGTGCACGTCGTAGTGAAACACTACAACAAATTGCGGAAAGAACAGCTCGTAAAGTATTAAAAACAAAACAACCTGTTTACTTAGAACCACTTCCAGCGTATGAAAGAAAACAAATTCACGCTGCGTTAAGTAAAAACAAACGCATCTCAACTCACTCAGAAGGTAAAGAACCACATCGTTACCTCGTAGTTGAAATCGCAGAATAGAAAAATGACAGCTTATGACCGTTTCGGTCATAAGCTTTTTTTGTGCTTTCAAAATCGACTTTTAAAGGATAATGCTTAGAATGATTATTATATCAATCATTTTAGCGAAAATAAATGTAATGAAAATAACTTTCATTAAAATAAATGACGGTTATATAAAAAAATATATAATCGCCATTTTCATTCAGAAAAAAAGAAAAATTCCTATAAAACTCTACCAAATTGAAGTTTTTCCTTTGGATATATCGATAAATAAAGGTATAATAAATTTGATATAGGGAACATATATTAAATAAAAGAAAGGAGATATTTATGGATATTCAAATTTTTGTGAATCGAAGAAAAGAACTAGGTTTATCTCAAATTGAATTGAGTGAGGGTATTTGTACACAAGCTACATTGAGTCGATTCGAAAATCACGGTCAAATTCCTTCAATGAAAATATTGACCTTGCTTTGCAAAAAGTTGCAAATGGACGTAGGGGAGTTATTTCCATCTGTAGCGATTAAAGACTCAGTGTTAAATAAAAAACTTGATAAAATCGAATTCAATATTGTGGGTATGGAATACGAAGAAGCAGAAGAGCTCATCAAGAGTATTAATGTCGCACATCTGACAACTCAACAAGAGTGGCGATATTTATACTTAAAAGGTTTCACACAAACCTTAATGAACAAAGATGATGCAGATAGTTTCTTCTATTTTAATCAATTATTAGCGGATCATTCAGACGTAGATAATAAGTATATCTTTTTAGCATATACCGGAATTGGACTTATTTATATGAATCAAGCCGATTATGATAAGGCAGAATACTTCTTTGAAAAAGCTATTCACCAAATTGATTCATATACCATCGAATCTGTAGAAGATGTTTGTCGTGTCCTAACAGTCCTATATTACGCAGCAACATTTTATGCGACGATTAAGGAATATGATACAAGTGATGTTTTATTACGCCGAGGGGTAACGATTTGTGGGGAAAATCATGTTACTTACTACTTAGCGCGAATCAAATATTTACTAGCTGAAAATGCTTATGAAAATAAATTTGAGCAAGAAGAAGTTAAAGAATTAATAAGAGACGCTGCCGCATTTGCCAGACTGAATAAAAATACTGTATTATTAGAAAAGATAAAAGTATTTGAAGACCGTTTGGCGAAAGGAGAATAGATATGTCTATTCGTCTCAAAAAGGAAGATTTCCTTAAAAAAGAAAAACTCGAAGTTCCTGAAACATTGAAAGAGGAACTAGTCAATGATGAGTATGATTTAGATAGTTTTGGAGATGCGTTTATTATGATGCCAAAAATGGAAGAAGATAAACGTCAACAAAACCTTGAAAAGAACATCAAAAAAGAGTGGCTCGAGGATTTCGAAAACTAGTTTCTACTATAATATAGTAAACAAATTCAAAAAGAAGACTTTGGTGAGTTCGCCGAGGTCTTCTTTTATGTTTGAAAAAGCATTTCTGTAAACATTTTATTTGAAGTTTTTTCATAAAAAATTCTTACTAAAAATAGCGTCATTTTAGTTGAAATTGCCTATCAGTTATGATAAATTAATATCACTGTGAATCGAACGTTCGCTTTTAAAACATTTTCAAAAAAAGTTTTGAAAACAGCAAACGTAATCGTTTGACGGAAGCCCTATATTATGATAATATATAGGAGTTGTTGCAAAACAACGATTGACCTTTGAAAACTGAACAAAGAAGACGAACCAAA
>ERZ773196.1273-NODE-1273-length-14287-cov-23.683108_pt1 | contig 14287 bp, 20 predicted proteins | sample MGYA00581009_ERZ773196 | MGnify/ENA primary metagenome ERZ773196 (study PRJEB29015, sample SAMEA2738162) | human oral metagenome | biome: human oral; feature: human-associated habitat; material: saliva | place: China | collected 2243 ... | reverse complement strand
TCGAATACGGGCTCAGATATTGGTTGGTTATCTCAACAAGTCTGGCATAGATAGCTTGAATCTCCGGGGGCGCATCGGGGCGAATCCCTCCTCCTTTAGCGGCGTAGGGCATGACTTTATCAAACAATCGCTCCTCTTCTTCGGTGAACTTAATAATCATGCAAACCTCCTTTCCCGCTTTATGCGTCTTTGCGTCGCTGCTGATTCCAGCGCATTCTTCGTCTCAAATTCCGCTTCTATTTCGTCAAAGCGACGCGCTAGGAACATCCTGCGTGCATATCCGCTAATCTTTGCGGCTTGTTCGGCATCAGTAACACCCAAACGCTCCATCCTCTTTCGACACTTTTCTGCAAGCCAAGCAATATAAGCGCTCTTGTTTTCATGTGTTATTGTCCAGCCTTCTCGAACAGCGTCATATGCCTGGCGCCGGTGCCACATTTCATGAATAATCACACCCAACCGCTCTTTTGGCGAAACATTGTCCCGGTCCCAGATGTACTTCACGGTATTATCCGCGGCGTCATACACGCCTGCTGCGTCATGTAATTCGTCTACTGCCACTATAATCAGCGTCGGCATCTCTGTCAAGGGAACGCCAAACATTTGCATAGCTTTTCTCGTGTCTTGATAAAAAATATGGAGCTCCTTGGGCTTAATACTCACGCGCTCTGACACATAGACTGGGGAGGCATAGGTCACGATTCTATCTGTCACAACCCGCTTTTTCCAATTCGGATCTTTCGTACTCCTCTGTGTATACACCTCCCCTTCTTCCCGATCCAGCCTCCTGTATTTCTGTGCTCCAGCCTCAAAGCTTTCCTGCCAAGACTCACGCGCCGTCTTCTCCAACCTATACGACAAAAAACACCGGCAGTTGATATCCTCTCCCGCGACGCCCATTTTGCCGGGAGCGGGGCCGCTTGCACCGGAGGGGAGCTTAAAATCCTCATTGAGCGGGATCTCTACGCCGTCCATTGCAGCGTGATTGTAAAAGCCGGGCTTGCCGCTCTTCCACCCGTGCTTTGTCTTGTATCTGCGGTTAGGCCGGACGCGCTCATCTTTCATGGTATTCCAGCGTTTCAGCATCTGGTAGCCCGCAAGGGCGGCTTTCTCCTGTAGCGCTGCCGCTGCGTCGCTGTTACCTGCCTCTCTGACTCTGTGCGCCTCAGTCCTTGCGATGCGGACGGCCTTGCCGTAATACCCGCCTGCACCGTCTGCACCCGCGAGGGTCTCTGCGATGCGCCGTGTCATCGTGTCGTAGCGGTCACCCTGACTTAAGCCAACGCCGACCGACTGCTTTATGCCGTAGATGATTTCTCCGCGCTTTTTTTCCAGACGGTCGGCAAGCGTGAGGCCGTTCACGGGGTTGTGCACCGCCTCCGCGATTACCTCCGGAGCGACCGCGCGGATTGTCTGGAGGCTCTCCTGCAAAGCATCATCAGTCGCAGCGCGCTGCACCGCTGACACCATGCCGTCATAGCATTTTGCGTAGCTCTCTTTGGCAAGCTGCTCTATGATACGGCTCTCCTCGAGGGACGCGATGCCGGTACTCCGCATAATCTCTTCTAAGAGCCTTGCATCCATGCCGTCACGATGCAGCACAGCATAGTCAATCGCGCCCGTTTCCGGATCCGCATACCGCGCATACGATTCAGCGACACGCTCGCTGATCTCCTTCATGAGCTGCCGATAAAGTTTTTTGAGCTCTTTCACGGCGCTCTGCTCTCTGTGCTCTTCGATTCTCCGGACTGTGCTTAAGTACCGGTTCAGCGCGTCGCCTGTGCCGCTCATTCAGCTTCACCGCCCTCTGGTGGTACATTCGTACTCTTTTTGCTTACCGTGTCTTCCTTGGCCGTCTCGTCGCTCTCAGGGGCTTTCCCGAAAAGATTCAGCGCGTCCTGCTGCCGCTCCTCCTTCAGCGCAAGCAAGTAGTCGATATCGTCGACCGCGGAGAGCTGATTATAGGCAATCTCATCCGGCACGCCTGCATTGATGAGAGCCTGCACGGCCTGCGCTTCCGAGAGCACATCGACCGGGAAGTTGCGCTTGTATTCGACATACGCCTGCAGGTAGTCAAACGGGATGCTCTTTTTCATAAAGGCCGAGCCGAGCAGCCGGAACATGTAGGTATCCGCGCTGTTCATTTTCGCCTCAAACGCGCCGCACTTCGCCTCAAAGGCTGTGAGCTTAAATTTAAGGCTGATGCCCGATGCTGCATTGAAGGTTTCATCATTCAGATTCGGCGTTTTGGAGAAGCGATAAATGTTTCGCTCAAGGCGGTCGAGGTGATGTTCGTTAAAGCTGTCGTTGATGTCCTTCGTGAGGTAGTAAACCCTGTGTGTGCTGTCCGCATATCCGGGGCTGATCTGCAGCACACCGACGCGCTCCACCCTCGCAAGCTGCGCTTGGGAAAGTTCACCGATTCCGTCAAGGACCTGCAGCGCGTGGGTGTTGCCCTCCGCGTCATTCGCGTTGTCCGACACGGTCTTGTCGTACTCATCGATGAGTGCCATGACACGCTCCGCGCTGCTAAGCAGCTCGCCATTCAGCGGGATTGCCTGGAGCGGGCAGAAATCGAAGAGGTGCTCTTCCTCTCCGGAACAGATGAAATTACCGAGAGCGCCCTCAAAGTGATGCACGCTGTGCCCGTCGTAGGCGTCCGCGTGCCATACCTCTGCGCCGGAAATGCTTGTCGTCGCGTAGTACCGGACAGCGTAGTCGGGCTCTTGAATTTTGTCCCGTGCCAGCACGATAGTCTCATACGGCGGCACGACCATCACGCGCTCATCGCCGTGCCGGTCAATGTAGAAAAGCCGTCCGGCATAGCCGCACACGGAAGCAAACTTTGTAACTTCAAGGTTTACATCGTACATGTTGTTCCGTGTGACGAACTCCGAGAGCGCCTTTTTCGCCGCTTCAACGGCAGCCTCTCCGCCGGTCGCGTTCTCTGCGCTCTCATCCTCTGCATAGCTGTAGGATGCAGCCTTTCCGGCAAAATAGCCGACCATCACGTCATTGATTTCGCCGAAAAAGTCATTGTTGACTTTGTTATTCAGCTGCGGGACCGCATTGCCGCTGCCGTCCTCCAGCCCATCGGAGAAGCGCGGAATGCGCGAAAAGATGGGCACCTTGTCCTCGTAGCATTTATACCGCTCGTATAAATCCTTCGTGCGACAGCGATTCAGCTGATGCGCATTGATAATGCGGTTTACGATGTCATCCGTAAAGCCGTTTTCGTCGATATAGTCGATGTACTCGCTGTAATCGGGATAATCGTCGGTTCTCCTCATAGTCTTGCCTTTCCGGGCTCCGCCCTTGCGCCGCCGTATAGCACTCCGATGCCGTATCGCATGGAGTCCATACCGTGTGAAAACTCGTGGTCGGGCTTGTCCGTCGGCTGCCCGTCGCGGCCTTTTGCCCAGCAGTAATTCTCAATTTCTTTCTTGAATTCGATGCAGCGCGGATGCACGACAATCTGAAAATTCTGAATGAATTGGATGCCGTGATTCACACTGTCGCGGCCTTTAAGCGACGGCTCGGCCTTGAGGCCAAGCTGCCTAAGCTCCGCAATGGATTTCGGCTCCGCGCTGTCGCAGACGATACGCTGCCCGCCATAGCCCTTTTCGATAATTGCCTTTGCAATCTCTTGGTTTGTCGCTCCGGAGCGGTACCACTCATCGAAGACATAGATTTTCTTCTCCGCGTCATCGACCAGTTCGCACACAAAGGCGTTCGGGTCCGTGAAACCGAAGTCGAGATTGAACGCTGATTTCATGCCGGGCTTTGCTCGCAGCGCGTCAATGTCGAAATCTTCGTACACGACATTCGTGTAAATCAGGCCTTCCGCGATTCCCCAATCGCCGTCTCCCTCAATGCGGTAGCGGCGCGGATTTTGTTCCTTCATCTTCCGAAAAATCGCGCGGTCGGCTTCATCGAGCCATTCGTTGCATTTCCAGGTTGTGGTTTTCGTGAAAACCTCGTCGTCCGGCGTGTCGAAGAAGCGCTTTTTAAGCCAGCTCGTGGCGCTCCATGGGTTAAAGGTCAGCGTGATTTGCTTAAAATACCCGTCCGGCACCTCGCCGCGGATTGACATATCGAGCTTGTTGAAATCATCTTCGTTCGCGAGCTCATAGGCCTCCTCAATCCAGACAAAGCAAAGCGTGCCGTAGTCGACCGAAATCGATGTAATCTTCAGGCCGTCATCCAGTCCGCGAAAAAGAATTTTCTGCCCCGTGGAGCGGCGCGTAATCTGCATCGGCGATACCGTGCAATCGAAATACGCATCTACTCCGAGGCGGTGAATCGCCCACTTGAGGTCAGAGAAGACCGAATCGCGAAGGGTATTTGAGTACCGGCGCACGCAAAGCGCATTGCTTTCCGGATACTGGAAAAGCCGGTAGATCATGTTGAGTGCAGCGGTCTTGCTTTTCTTGGATCCACGAGATCCTTTGCACACACGGTAACGCTTTTTTGTCTTCCAAAAATCTGCGTAGCCGGTGCCCACAAGCTCCTGCAAAGATAATCGCGGCATAGGTCACCGCCTAAAGATGTCTTTCACCACAAGGTTTATATACAGGTGGATTGCAATCAGTGTGACTATAAGGCACAACTCACCCCTACTCATCTTCTCTCCAGCCAATTGGCCACCAGCGCCATGACCGCCACAGACAAGCCCGCCATCATCCATACGAGGCCTACTGTCATTACTACTCCATCCATGCCATCCCTCCTTACACAAACATCTTTGCCAGATACCACTTTTTAGCTTGCTTCTCGCGCTCAATCTGTGCCTCCACAAGCTGAATCTCCCGCGTGATTGCCGCCTGCCTCTCTACGATGTCGCGGCGCGTCTCTGCATCGTCATGCCACCGCACCGTAAAATGCTGCAGCATGTCGAATTGCAGGTTTATCGTCGTGCGATACCGCCGCAGGAATCCCGGAAAGCTCCTCTGCACCGTCAAAAGGAGATACTCCGTATCTACTCCGTCGAGCGGCTCAAAGACCGCAAAGCGTGAATCGATTTCGCCGGGCGCCTCTATCTGCCCCACGAAATCATCTACCGCGCTGAACTTTACATAGCAGCTCCCGGCCTTGTATTTCTTCCCGGCCGCGGCGCGCTCCACCGCGCATAACTCCCTGATATTTCTTTCTCTGTGCTCGGTGTATCTCATAGTGCCAGCCTCATTTGCCCGTCGGCCTCCAAAATCTCAATGTGCTTTTTCACTACCGCCATATCTTTGTCGCCTCCGCACAGCTCTCGCATCATGCCCGCAAGCTCCTTTCGGGCACCCGCCTCTTCCGCCTCTATGTCCTGTAGTTCTTTGAGCAGCGCCTCCATATCCGGCAGCGGCTCCGGCACATATGTGTCTACATACCGCGGGATATTGAGGTTGTAGTCATTCTCGGCCATTTTGTCCGGCGTCACGAGCTCCGCGTACCGCTCCCAGCTCTTCCGCGCCCTAAAAGCCGCAATGACTCGCTCGATGTGCTCCGGCAGCATGTCATTTTGCTTTGTGCCTTTCTTGAAATCCTTCGACGCGTCAATAAAAAGCGTGTCCTTGTTGCCTTTCTCGAGAATAAAAATAAACACCGGAATGCCGGTGTTTAAGAAAAGCTTATCCGGAAGCCCGATTACCCCCGAAATAAGCCCCTGCTCTATCAAATATTTTCGAAATTCCTTCTCGCTATTTCCTCGAAATAGCACGCCGTGTGGCAGAATCGCGATAAGCCTGCCGCCCTCTTTTAAGTGCACGAGCCCCTGCATCACAAAGCCGAAATCTGCCTTGCTCGCCGGACAGCAGATGCCCGAAAAGGCATGCTCTTTCGTGTCCGGAAAGCTCATGCTATACGGCGGATTCATGATGACATTGTCGAATTTCCCCGCTTCGCTTACGCCGGTCTCGACTACACTCGAGAATCTCTCCCCGGGCATCACTTCCCACTGCTTGGACACCATCCCGCGCAGGCAGTCCGCTTCCTGCACGACTCCGCCTTGATTCTGAATCGCTGCGTTGAGCAGTGCAAAGGGGATTGTCCGCGTCGAAAATTCCTGCATGAAGAAATCTCGCTTTTCGCGCTTGACGGCCGCCTCCGTGAGGCTACCAGTCCCCGCGCACATATCGAGCACGGTTCCGGGCTTCATGAGCTTGGCCACAAGGTCGCAAATGCAGTCCGGTGTGAAGTCCTGCTTTAGTTTCGACCGGTCTCCCGCATCCGACTGAAAGTAATCCCGCAGGGAATTTTCCGCAAAAAGCTCCGCCACGGCCGCGAGCTTTTCTCGGTCTCCTGCCAGCAAGGCCGCCATGATTGCGTCAGGCAGTCGGTAGCTCTCTTGCTCTCCGAAAATCTCCAAAAGGCTTGGCACGCGCGTCACCTCCTCCCAAACAAAAAAGAGCAGCCCTTGGCTACTCCTCTAAGTCGTTCACTATAATCACGGGGTCCTTGCCCTCTGCCGCCGTGAGACGCTCAAGCTCCGCGAGCTGCATCTCGAGGCGTTTCTCCTCGCGCTTGTCTGCCCTCTCGGCTCTCTGCTCCGCTCCCGTCTCACCGATTAACTCCACAAGCAGCTTTGCATACCCCGGTGCGCCTTGGATGGCTCCCACCACGATGGAGGCTACGACGGCATCCATGTTGCTGCCATCCCCATCCATGCCGACCTGTGCCATCATCTTTTTCGTTTTTGGATTTACCACGGCGCAATCGAGCGCCTCTTTCAGCCGCTCCCTGAGCTCACGCTTTTGCCTGCGAACCTTTCCGGAGGCAATCCCCCCGTTTCTTCCCCGTCGCCGTGCTTCGTCACTGCTTCGAACCGGTTTTACGTTCCATTCATCCCGCATCCTCTCACCAACCCAACCACTCCCCTCTCGGTTTTGTTATGGGCCTTTTATGCCCTTGGCAAACGTCTCTGTGTTACACCCTCGCAATAGCCTCTCGGTGTGCATGGAGGCACAGAAAAGGGAGCGGCCATGGCGAACCGCTCCCCTTTTCCGTTAGAGGGAGGTTACATGCCCTGCTCTCACAGGGGAAGCCACCGGCGGGAATTGAACCCGCCTCCCACCCCGGTAGTGGCAAAGAAGGTGACCCGCGGGCTGCACTGCGGCTCTTCCCGCGTTGCCACCTTTTCACTTTTAAATACTATCAGTACAAAGCGTACACGCAAGCTTTTTGAGAAATTACTTTCCGATGTGGCTTACCAGAAAGTACTCCCACCACATCTTCCCGAGCAGATATATCACTCCCACCACCAGCAGCAAAACTCCTTGCCAAAACTCACCATCACGCCTCACCTTGTCACTCCTCTCTGTGCGTGCTCCGCTCAGTCGCGAAACCTTCGGGGTAGCGCCTCGCGAGCTTGTCAATGTTTCGCTGCATGATACTTTCCAGATCATACCCGAGCCCTTTCGCTGTGACTGCGAGATACCACGCAACATCCCCCAGCTCCTCCACAAGATGCTCTCTGTCCAGTGTGTGCCCCTGGAACATCGCCTTTTTCACGATGTCGATACACTCCCCCGACTCTCCGCAGAGCCCCATGACTCCGTTGAGCAGTAGGCTGTCGCTCCGGTACCCACTCGCTGTGCGTAACGCTTTCTCCTGATACTCGTTTATCGTCATTGCTCTTCCCCCCTCATCTCTTGTTCTCCTCCTTCTATCGCCGCGAAAAACCTTGCCGCTCTCACTCGCGCCCAGTCGGTCCCCGCGTGCCCATTATGTCTACTCACCGCATCCCAGGTCATGCCGTCAATATATCTCTGTCTGAGTATCACGCGAATTGTCGGATCCGGAATTTCTGCAATCCTCTCCTCCAGATGCGCCGCTCGCTGCTCCTGCTCAAAGGCAAGGACCTTGAAGCGCATCTCGCGCTTTTTTCGCAAATCGGTGAGTCTATCGATTTCCGGAAGCGGAACTCCGGTGATACGAATATGACCGTTTGTGCCGTCCTCTCGCGTGCCGTAGACGCTATCAGAAACCTGAGTCGCTTCCGCCTCTCGGATTCTCCGCCCAAGCTCAGCTGCCCTTTGCTTCGCATCTCTAACTTCGCACATAATGCCGAGATACTGCTGAAGCTCCTCCTTCAGACTCACTCGCAACCCTCCTCTCTGCTAAGCGCATGAGATACTCCCCATCTACATTGCAAAACCTCTTGCAACGATTGCTTTGCAGAAAGGTCTTTGCCCTGTCCAGCTCTCGCCGGTGCTTGGTGTAGTACCATCGGCTGTATCGCGCGCAGTTTTTCTGGAGTCGCAGCAAATCCATGTAATCCTCCACCGCTACGCGCACAACCTCCACCGCAAGTCTCACATAGCACCCCTCGAGGCCGGTAATCATTCCGAAACCAGATACAGCCGGCCCGCTCCGCTCCCGCGGCTTTGCGAGGTCTTTTCCCCGCCTGCTCCCCTCATCCATCTCACTGCCTCTCGCTCACAATCTCTCCGGCGCAGGCTGCATACCCCGCAATGTCAAGTACCGTATCCATGTGATCGCTCTGCCCACATATGAACCGTCCAACCTTCGCCTGTATTTGCATCATTGCCACATCGGCCGCATCGATTTTCACCGGAATTCCGGTTTTCTCGCTCACGTAGATGCTCCACAGCTCCCCAATTACCCCATGCGTTTTCGCGGGCTTTCCGTGCTGCCCCTCCCGCTCGGTCACAATGTCTTTTACCTCATCGAGAAACTCAATCTTCTTCATGCAGTCAGCTCCCCATTCTCAAGATTTGCCCTTGCAATTGCCTCCGCCATCAGCGGAACCACACTGTTTCCAATTTTTGCAACCTGTTCAGATTTGGGATACCGATTCCCGTCGGCATCTCTGTCAATGATGTATGTATCCGGAAATCCCTGCGCCCTTTTGAGCTCCTCGGGCTTCAGCATTCTGAAGCGGATGTCACATATACCATAGGCCTCAGGTTTACCTCCGCCACAGCATCCGATAAGGCCATAGTGTCCCGATGTCGTCAGTGCCCCAATTGGTTCATCCATCCCCTGGCCTATGCTTAGGCCATAGAATTTTGTCAAAAAGAATGCATCCTCGCCCTTTTTTAGCACACAGCTCACCATGCCAAAACGGTCTTTTGTTGTGATTGTGCCGAGCGGCTCATCCATCACCTGACCGCAGCCGGTGCCATAGTATTTGACCAAAAAAGCCGCCACAGCCTCCTTTGTCGCCGCATCGCACTTTCCAGCGCTTGCTGCCTGCTCGCGCTCCACAACGACCGTTGCGAGGCCATATCTGTTTGACGTGTCAATCGTCTTGAGAGGCTCCGTGAGCACCTGCCCTCTCGCATCTCCCTCTTTGGTCTCGCTGTGATACTGGACAAGAAACGGAAAAGCCTTGCCGTCCGGCAGGATAAACGGGTTCGGATTCTCAACGATGTATTTTCTGATGCCATTGGCTATCCGCTTAAGCGTCGCTTCCGCCAGCGGCTTTTTCCTCCGGAAAATCGACTCTCCGAGATCCGCGAAATCTATGCAGTCCGCCACCGGTCTCCACTTCTTCATCCCAAAACTCCCAACCTTGCTGTAGGTAGCAGTGGGGAACTTTATCGGCTCCCCGTCGCTCCGGAACACCGCGTACCAGCGCTTGCGAGTCGTGGGCGCGCCATAGTCGGCCGCTACCAGCGTTTGGCACTCAAAGCTGAATCCGAGTTCCTGCATTGCCGAAACGAATTTCCTGTAATCCTCCCCACGCCGCTCCGGTATCCTGTGGCCGTTTTTATCGAGCGGCCCCCAGTCCTGAATCTCCTCGACATTCTCCATGAAGAGAACCTTGGGAAGGCTTCCCGTGGTGTCTCTGATTTGCTTACAGAGCCGGTATACCGCCCACGGCAGCACCCTGAGCCCCTGTTCTCTCGGCTGTCCACCCTTGGCTTTGCTGTGACTCGTGCAATCCGGGCTTGCCCACATCACGTCAACCACATCATCGGGGCGAAGGTACTCCGAGAGATTCACCTTGAACACATCCTCGGTTAAGTGCAGCGCACCAGGGTGGTTTGCCGCGTGCATCCGGATTGCTTCGGGATCGTGATTGATTGCAATTCCTACATCAATCCCGGCCATTCTCAGCCCCTCTGACGCTCCGCCGCCTCCCGCAAATGCGTCAATCGCAATGTGTCTCATCTCGTTGCTCCTTCCACCCATACTCTCGCCCTGTCGCCGTGTCCCTGATTTTGAGTTCCACCAGCCGGTACTCGCCAACCTCCAGCATGTCCGTGAATCGGTCGATAATCTGAGCCACCGCTCTCCGCACCTCTGAATCCCGTGTCAGTTCCACGGCAGCCCCTCCGCATCCGCGCCGTCCGGAATATTCATGAATGGCTCATCGTCCCGTGGGGCATTCCCAGCCGCTCCACCGCCGGCATTACCCTGACCACCGCCAGCCGCACCCTTGCTGTCCGCGAATTCCTGGCTTGTCAGAATCACGTCGGTGGTATAAACCTTCTGACCTTCGCGGTTCGTGTAGCTGCCTGTCTGAATGTGTCCGGATACCAGCACACGCATTCCCTGGCGGAAATACTTCTCCGCGAACTCCGCGGCTTTGTCGAACGCGACGCACGGAATAAAATCCGCGTTTCGCTCGCCCTTCCCGCGTCTATCGACCGCCAGCGTATACCGCGCGACCGCCATTGCCTTTTCTCCGCTCGTATACCTGACCTCCGGATCTCTCGTGAGTCTGCCCATCAAAACAACCTGGTTCATGCTTTACCCCCTGTAATTTTTCCCGACGCGCTCCATCCACTCGGCGCGCCCATGCTCTTTCTCGTAAGCCTCCTGCGCAAGCGCCTGTAATTCCCTGTCATACTCGCCGTTGTCGTGAAGGCGCGTGTGGCAGCGTACGCAGAGGTGAACCGTAAGCCCCATTCTGTCCGCAACAGCGCGGTTCCGCCCATGTAGGCAGTGATGCACGTGGAGCAGCCCATTTCTCCCGCACAAGAAGCACTTTTCTGCCGAATCCCCCGGAATAATGCTCTGTTTTGCGCTCATACAGTACCCCGGGGCTTTATGCGGTTTCCCTTCACGATGTCTTCCAGTGTGTCTGCAAGGCTTGCCTCTCCGGACATGATCCTCCGCACCGCCTCCGCAATCTCATCGCTGTGCTCCGGAGCGGGAAGGCTTGGCTGCTCTTTGGCCTCGAGTTGTCTTTGCTCACGCTCCGCTTGCTCGAGCTTGTAGAGCGGTTCGCGCCCTGTACCAAGCCCCAATTCCCGTTTCACACTCTCGGGGATTTTGGCATCTTCGCGCATCCTGATTCGTGCCGCCTCCAGTGCCCGAATAATCTGGCTCATGACTACTGTCTCGACCTCTCGTGTGTCCAGCTGCGACCACTCAACCAGATTGTGCGGAGTTCCGACCGCTCTGCGGCATATCTCCGGAAGGCGCTCAAATTCCTCCTCGGCGTGATAGGCTGCATTACTCAACGCTCGCCGGATTAAGGACGCGCACTCCGTGTTTGTGTACTCCTCAGCCACCGACCGCTGCATTCTCTGGATGCACTCAATGACCTGCCCGGGAACCGGCGGAAAACCCTTCGTGTCGGATGCCAGGAACATGTTGAGTCCCGCCGACACCTGTCCGTAGGTGTAGCCCTCAAGCGTCCCATCCCACACACTGATCATGTTGTCAAAATCAAGCTTCGTAAACCTCGCATAGTGCGAGGGGTACGCCGCCTTAATCGTGTATATGACCTTGAGGATTTCCGCCTCGGTCATAAGCTTAGCCATTGCTCGTGCTCCTTTCTGCGTTTGCGATACGCTCCAGCAAATAGTCATTTGCATCAAATCCGCCGGGCGCCGCTCTCCCTCCCGTGGATCCGGACCGTGCCACCGCAGGGACACTCTGCCAATCAGCCTGCTCGCGTTGCAGTTGCTCTCTCGCAGCCCTATAGCCCCATTTTTCGAGCGCCAAGGCATAGTTTTTATACGGCTTTTTGCCGGAGGTCTCGACATACTCATCCACTGTGCGGATAGCCGCCTCGGTCTCCGCCTCGCCGTGCTTGGCTTTTAGGCGCACGAACTCAGAGTCCGTAAGGCGGACATGACCATACTCGCCGTGTTTGTGTTTCGGCTCCTTGCTGCGCGCGGGTTCGTCATCGGTCTCGTGCGCGGGTGCGCGCGCGTCGCGCGCTACGCTCTTCTCTTTTGTCCCCGTAGGGGACTCATTATCATTTTCATTCTCATACTCATATTCATACTCATTATCACCCCCGTTTTGCTTGCTTTTGCTTGCTTTTGCTTCGTTTGCTAAGCAAAAAGAGCTTTTGCTTGCTTTTGCTTCGTTTTGCTTGCTTTTGCTTACTTCTTCATCTGAGTTGCTTCCGTCACGCTCTTCTGTGCTCTCAACCTTCTCTGCGGCGGAGGCGCTACCGCCCTTGCGCCCGGACTTTGCTCTGGCCTCGCATGTTTTTCTGTAGTTCTCGTTATCGGCATCGAGCTTCTGCTCAATCGAAATGAAAACAGCCTTGATAGTCGGGTCGGTAATCTCGTACTCTATGCCCAGGTGTTTGCAGCAAATCGCCTTGCTAAGCATCGCCGCCTGTTCATCAGGCAGATTCGCGATAATGGTGGCCCACTGCGAGTACACCACAAATGAATTTTTCTCTGCCATCAGAAAGCCTCCCGTATCATGACCACAATTCTCGGATAGTCGGAGTCTACGCCAAAACCCTCTTCGATTCTCCAAATCTCTTTCATGCTGTCATTTCGTAGCACTCCAGTCTCCTGCAACGCATCAAAAATGAACTTTTTTCCGGAGGCGATGTTATCGGGATCCCGGCGCGCGTTAGGTTCAAACCAGTGGATTTCGATGAAGACCGGATAGTTTTGTACCGGTTGCACATCGTAGTCCAGTATTGCCTCGGTGCATATGCGCTGTTGCAGCTTTTTCTCTTTGGCTCCGGCCATTTTGTGGTAGCGGTTCGTGTCGATGATGGTATTCATGCCATCAAGTCTGCCCTCGATTACAAACACCTGCTCTCTCACGCCTATCATCCTCCCGCTTCCTTTGCGCCTCTTCTTGACGCCTCAACTCCTCCAGTGCTGCCTGCATCTCACGCGACGGCGGCGGAGTCAGTCCAAGTTCCTTCATATCGCTTACAACACCATCGAGAAGCCTTGAAAACTCCTCCGTCGTGTATGTGCTCGACCCATAGAAGCATAGGACCTCTACCATGCCGTCCTCTCGTTCACCGACAACCCTCGTTTCCCTCCACACGCGCCGTAAATCAGGAAGCGCCTCGGCCTTGATTAGGACTGTCGAGTATTTTCCGTACCGCTCAAGCATGTAAAGATATGCCGACCAATTGTCTGTCCTTGCCGCCGCAGCAATCTCTCCGAGGCACGCCCAGAGCATTGCATTGGCTGCCAGTCCGCGCTTTTTGCTGTGCCGCACGATGGTAATATCGAGCTCCTTGTCTTTGTACCGCTCCACATCCGCCGGATCGGCGGTGACCTCGAAAGAAATCACCGCCTTTTCGCTACGGAACGGGACTTGAATTCCCGTCAATCTGCCTTGCGTTTTCATGCATAAATCTTTTCGGTTTCAGCAATCCACGCCTGTCCGCGCTTTCTGAAATCCTCATAGTGGGAAACCTTGAGCTCGCTGGAGGCCTTGATGCCGTAAAGCTTCAGCAACTCCTCCTGCGGGATTTTGTGGCGCTTCACCACACCGAGCATCTCCAGTGCGCGTTTTGTATCGAGCGGCGCATCGACAGGCGGCGTGGGCGGCGGTGTCGGATTTGTGGGCGGAGCGGATGCCCGTGTAGGCTCTGTCTTGGCGGGTGGCGGTGACGTTGCCCTTCTTCCATACCCCATCGAAAAAACAACTCTTCCGGTCTTTTGGTTTTTAACCTCCAAGGCGGTGATTTTTCCGTCCGCAACCTCGACCGCGGTCACGGCAAACTTATCGTAGGTGATTTGTTTTCCGTTTTTCGTGGTCACACTGAAATTACCGGCCTCAACCCATATAAACGGGGCGGTGTAGAGCTCCCGTCCGATTCCCACGTTGAAACACGCGCGCTTAAACGCGTCGCTTGCTTGTCCCTTCTCCTTGTCGGTGTTCGATTCTGTGCCGACATCCTGTTTGCTGATCCACTCTCCGGTTTCCGGGTCTCTGACTGCTACCGTGCAGTAGAGGCGGTCGCCAATCAGCTGGTGGGACCGTTGCCAGCCAAAAACACCGAACATTTCATCGAGAATGGTCTGATCAACCCTCGCGTCTTTGTAGAGCACCAACGACAACCCGCTGTCTTTGATTGTAGAAACGCGGCAGTCAATCTCCTCTGCTCGTA
>ERZ773196.1272-NODE-1272-length-14298-cov-3.260619_pt1 | contig 14298 bp, 8 predicted proteins | sample MGYA00581009_ERZ773196 | MGnify/ENA primary metagenome ERZ773196 (study PRJEB29015, sample SAMEA2738162) | human oral metagenome | biome: human oral; feature: human-associated habitat; material: saliva | place: China | collected 2243 ... | reverse complement strand
TATATTCGTTTCATATCGTTTTATTTCCTTATATTGTGAAAGAAATGTCTCTATTATTTGCACCTTCTCATTGAGTTGTTTGGCTGTACCGCCCAACGGCATCTGTCCTCTTATGTGAAGTTTCATTTCCTCTGGTTCGGGGCGGTAGGTGTTAGAGTCAATTGTATCAACGAATAGATATAGCGACCAACCGAAGATACATGCTGTAACTATTAGTATTGCAGGGCGTGCAAAGCGATTTTGGCTGAATTTGAGATAGCGGCTGTAAATCTTGTTCCATGATATGACAACCTTGATGTTGCGCGGCTTTCTGCCCTGTTTACTGGAGTAATTCATCTTGTTTACCAATGCCGGTGCAAAAAGAGCCGACACAAGAAGTGCTGCAACGAGATTTATTATAATGATCCATGAAAAGTCGTAGAGATCGTTCTTTATGTAATCGGGCAACCAAAATACTATCAATAAAGCCCCAACGGTGGTGAGCGTTGCCCCTACGACACCAAAATAAGCATTGAAGTTATGGTGATAGCTATAGTGATCGACCATAACAATGGTTGAATCGATAATCAATCCGAGCGAGACGGTGATGCCCGCCATGGAGAACGGTTGCAGGCGTATATCGAAAAGCCGGTAGCAGATGACCGCTATAAGAATATTAGCCAATAGCGTAGAGAAAATAATAAAAAGATATTTAAGGTCGCGCTTGCATACGACAACGAAGAGCAGAAGGATCAGCAACGACATGACACTTCGTATGACAAGCGTCTTAAAATCGGAAAACTGTTCGTTTGCCTTGTCGTATGTCAGTTCATAGCTCATTTTTGAATCAACGGCTTGGCTCCTTTCCATTTCTTCCTTCACTTCTGCTGCCACACGGTTTATATTTACATCGCTTTCAGCCATTACGTTCATATAGACGGTGTTCAGTCCGTTGATGCGGAAATATGTATTGGGGTCACGGTCCTTATACTCACACCTGGCAAGGTTGTTGAGGTATATTATCTTTCCGTTGATGTCTTTTATCGGTATTGACTCCAAGAGGCTTCTCTCTCCAGCAACGGAAAGGAACAATGGCATCCGCTCCTCCGTACCCTGTTTGTCTGTTTTAATGATGTCTCCAATGATGTCCTGCCTACCTAAATAATTGCGAATGGCCTCCTCAATGTCGTAAGACGACAAACCGTACAGTGCCATTTGTTCGGCATTATACGAAATCTCCATGTATTTTTCCGTTCCTCCCGACACTTCGACACTGTTGACTCCCTCGATTTTCTCAATATTCTGCTTGATGGTCCGCTCTGCAAGTTTTTTTATCTCAATGTCAGGCATAGCCGCCTTTATTCTATACGACAAAATACGTGCATCTTTATCCCTCTCCCGTCCTGTAACTATTTCACCTCCTGACAGTTCGGGGTAGGTTACCTCCTTAGGCAGTTTGTCTCTTACTTGTCGTAACAATGATGCGATCTCGAATTTTACACCCGAAACAGAAGCGTTTTTCTTCAGTTGTACGGTAACGTTCCCCGAACCGAAATTTGATACCGATGAAACAGACTCTACACCCCTTACTGAACTTACCAATCCTTCAATGCGTGAAGTTACGTTCTTTTCTACCACTTTTGCCGATGCCCCCTGCCAATAATATGAAATGTTAAGAGTCTTGCCTTGTCGTGGGCGTGGCTTGTTGCTTATGTCAAGACCCGGTATGAGAGCCATACCTATAATCATAAGTATGCACACGGTAAGGAGTATGGAAAACGAATGCCTCATTAACAGATACCAGAGCGTTTTTTTGTTTTACCACGTGTTTCTTTCCATCTGTATATAATGAAATATATGAGCGGAACAAAGAACAGACTTACCATTGTGCCTGCAATCATTCCCACAACAATGGTTATTGATAGAGGGAACTGCAATGCCGCCCCCATATTGTCTTTGGTAAGAAACGGCAACAAGGCGAGAATGGTGGTGAGTGATGTCATGATGATGGGCTTCAAACGACGGTGCCCGGCTATGATTATAGACTGTAGCAGTGATATATTGCCGTTGCTCCGATATATGTGATTTATTGTGTCAACTTTCAAAATGGAGTCGTTTATAATAATGCCACTCATGACTACAAGGCCTATCATGGACATTATGTTGACGGATTCGCCCATAGCCCATAGTGTAATCAGCACTATGCACACGTCGATAACGATTTCTATAAGGATTATTATGGGCTGGAGAAGGCTCTCGAATTGCGACGCAAGAATGAAATACAGCAGCAGTATGGCAACGGTAAGTATAAGTGCAAGCTCCCTTATCATTTGTCTTGACTCGTAATAGTTGCCATGAAACGATGGTTTTATGCTTTTTAAGGTTCCTTGATAAAGGTGTCCAGCGTATTCTACAATTTTTTTTATGGTTTTATCCGATGCCTTTTCTATTATTACAGGATAATATTCCCCTTCATTACCGGCACTCAGACGTTTGAAGCTCTCGTCCATCGTGGCTTCCACTATGAACTCCAACGGAATGTCGACCCCTTCATCGTTGCGAATGGTTTTCTGCAAGATGTCGTTGGCATTGGTCTTATTCTGGCTTATTATCACCGGTATGCTTTGTTCACCATTGGCTATTTCATACACTTTACCGTTTCCGGCAAGTTCTCTCAGACGTGTATATAGATGACGGTAAGATATGTGATATAATGCCATTTGCTCAGGATTGGCAATGTATCGGTATATTTCCTCTGTAGCAACGGGCTGTACGTCGACCTCAGGAAACATGCGTCTGATGCTGTCTGAGAATATACGTGATTCTGCCACCGATGGTCTTCCGCCTTCTGTTTTTTGAAGCCTTATCTCAAGGTCGGGTTTGTCGGTCTGGAATATGAGGTCGTAAATGTTTCCGGAAATATTGAATTCTATTTTTGCCTTGGGATAGTTTTTCTGCACGTAAGAAGTAAAAGTACGTTCCACAGAGTCAAGTTCGTTTTTGTCGTTAGCCTTGATATAGACAACAGCTTCGTTGTTGGTTATGTCCTTGGTGTGCGAGAGTATAAATTCCTGCGTACCTGACATAGCGGTAGTCGAAATGTTTTGCCTTGCTGTACCTAATAATTCCTGCGTTCTCCGGTTGTTTTCTTCGGTTGATATACCCGCATTCCAGTCTATGATCATAATGGCGTCATTATGTTCGATGTAAGGCATGCGCTCTTTTTCCATGTGGGGGAATATTAGAAGTATAGCAGCTATACAGGCAACGAAACCGCCTATAGACAATTTCCCATGCCGCAAAGTCCAGCGCATGGCCGGTTCGTAAATACGCATGAGTGCTCTTTCGGATTTCCTTTCATTGTGCTTCTCATGAAGCTTGTTTCTGAACAACGTGAAATAATATACCGGCACCACCACAGCCGCTACCAAAAGTGAAGCAAAAAGCGCTATGGTTACGCCCATAGCCTGATCGTAGAACAATGCACCGGCGGTTCCACTGAGAAATATAAGGGGGATGAATACGGAACATGTGGTAAGAACGGAACTGAGCATGGGCATGAACACCTCTCTTGTTCCTGTAATGACATCGTGTCGTTGCCTTATGTTGTCGATAACGATGATGGAATTGTCTATTATCATTCCAATGCCGAGAATAAGTCCGGACAGCGATATGATGTTTAGCGAAATGCCTAAGATGTAGAAGCAAAGCAGGGTTATGATAAGTGACAGGGGTATGGATATTATAATAAGCAATGGAACGCGCCATCCTCCATTGAATATGAATAAAATCAGGCATGCCAATACCGCACCTATGATCAGATTCCACTCTAAGTTGGTCATGGAGTAGCTTAGCAGTTCTGTCTGGTCTCTTGTAATGTTGAACTTTACGTCAGGATAGTCAGTCTGAAAACTATCGATAAGGGTGTTGATTCCCTCTTGTAAGTCAGCCATCTGCGCATCGTTCTGCTTTATTACGGCAATGGTGACGGCATTGTTGCCATTGTTTCGCACGATGCCATTCCTCACACCGCTTTTTTCAGTTATGCTGCATATGTCTTTCAGTTGCAACAATCTCCCTTCGTGACGTATGTAAATATTCTCTATGTCGTCTTTGGTAATGATTTGTGAGTCGAAGTGTATGCTGTATCTGTATATTCCACTCACTATGCTCAGTGCTTCCAATACGATGTTGTTATCGTTTATAGCTGTTTCTATGTCGTGAGACGTAATGCCAAGGGATTGCATCTTACTCATGTCAGGAACTATATCTATCTGTGTCCCCACCGTTCCGCTATAGTCCACCATTGCCGTTTGTGGCAGTTGTTCAATGCGTTTAACTATAACGTTGCGTACGAGTCTTGACAATTGTGCCATATCGTCATCGTCAGCTCCCCGTTTTGTTATGTCAATATAGAATGCCGGTATGTCCATTGCACTGGCTTTTATCACTTTTGGCCGCATCATGTCTTTGGGCATGGTATTCATGGCCCGGTCTATCTTCTCATTGACGTCTATAAACAGTAAGTCCATATCCGAACCCGGTTCAAAGGTAAGCGTGATGGTTCCGGCATCCATTCTCGACTGCGTTTCAATCTCTTTTAATCCTGCCACTTGTGCCAGCTGGTAGCGCATGGGGGTGACCATCTTTTGTTCTATCTCAGTGGCTGATGCTCCCAGATTTGCCATCTGCACAGTGATCCGTGGAATATCGACTTCGGGCATCAATGATATGGGTATATATGCAAATGACAATATTCCGACGGCAACTGTTGCTATCAGAATCATGCTTACTGCTATTGGCCGGTGGATGAGTTGGTTGAGCATATATATACAAATGCGGTTAAAATAAGTCTATAATGTATATGCCGGTGGCAACATGCCTGTTATTCCTTGCCTATTCTTACTTCCGTATCGTCGGCAAGGTTCAGATTTCCTGTCGTTATAACAACTTCACCGGCTTTAATCTCAGTTTCCTTTTTTGCACAGCCGGTGATGGCATAGCTTGTGAGGTTGCTGTAAGCTATGTCAACATAGGTCCACACTGCCCGTTTGCTCTTTTTATCATACACGAAGACTACATGGTAGCCATCGCGTTCCACCACAGCTTCTTTAGGGACGACAAACATATTAGGCACGGCATTTTCAACAGTCACTTTCACGTTCATGCCGTCTATGAGCTTTGTCGGGGTGTTTCTAACCCTTGCAGTTATGCTTACCATCCCCTTATCGTCAATGGTAGGATTTATCTCGGTAACAGCTCCGACATATGTTTCTTGTTCACTGGCGTACGGGGTAACCTTCACTGTCTGTCCGCGTCTGACGAATGCAAGCTCAGCTTCAAGAATCTTGAATTCCACTTTGAAGAAAGAATCGTCTATGAGAGTGGCAAACTTCATCCCTGGCTGATGGGCGCGCGCCTCAAGGTTGGCTATCCTTCCTGCAAAAGGTGCACGCAGTTCGCATTCTCTAAGACTCTTTTTGGCAGTTCGTAGTTGAAACCTGGCGGTGTAATAACCAGACACGATCTCGGCACGATGGCGTATCTCTGCTGGTACCTTGTCAATCTCTCCACTGTATCCTAAGCTTATGATTTTGTCTTGTAATTCTACCCGTGCACGCTCAAGGTCGTGTTGTGCCTTTTCCAAATCAGCCAGTCTGTCACGTGTGTCAGACACACATAGTAATGCGCCCCGTGCCACACGCTGTCCATTTACCACTGCCACTCTTTGTAGTATCTCACCCTGTTTGCTGCATTGAAGTTCGGCTTTCCTTATAGCAACGAGTTTACCGTTGCATAGCAGTTGCTTCTGAAAAGTCCGAAGACAGAGAGTCATGGTGTCAACTTCCACAATCGCCTGTTGCTGTTCTGGCAGAACCGACTCCTGATCCTGCCCTGAATCTCTTTTATGCCTACACGATGATATGGCCAAGGCTAAAAGAGAGATGCATATTGCTGTTGTAACTTTATTCATGATTATTTCTGGTTCGTTATTATTTTGTCAAAATCGACATGTATGTCAGTATGGTTAACCCAGTCGTACAGTGTAGATTTCTGCAGCGTATAGTAGTCAGTCCAAAAAGATTGGAGAATGGCTATATATTGCTTGTTTGCCGACTCGAGTTCCTGCTGTGCAGTGTTAAGGTCTGTAACGGACACGGCTCCAGTTTCAAATCTCTTCCTTGTAATCTCGTATCTCTGTTCCGCAATTTCCTGTGCCCTGAGAGAATTCTTGCATTGTGAAGGTTGCGTGTTGAACTGTATTACCCTCTTTCGTAACTCTTGGATATAGTCGAGGTGTACTTGTTCGTTCTTCGTTTTTGCAAGTTCCAGCTGTGCCTGTGCCATTCTAACCTTTCCCTTGCTCACTCCCCAATCGAAGATGGGTAGGGAAAGGGTAAGCCCAATGATTTCATTGTCGTTGAGGTGGCGGTAGGCTTTCGAGAAAGTATTTGCCGATTGTGTGAATCCTACTTCTCCATGCAGCGTCAGTTGCAGGCCACGCCCGGCTTTTGCCTGCGCAAGTGCCTTCTCCGCCTCAATCATCTGTTGTTTTTGTTCAAGAGAATGGGAGGAATTGGCTATTGCTTTCTGTAGGACATTCTCAACGTTCAGTAATATATCGGGCACATTGCTTGGGGGGATCAGTGACGCATGTTCATAATCGGTAACACGTAAATAAGAGAAAAACTGATACAGCTTGTCATTAAGTGCCAGTTTGTTGTTGTTGGCAGCCACTTGTGCATTGATCAGTGACAGCTCTAACTGCAGCACCTCGCTTTTTGTCGTTGTACCAAGTTGCAGACGCTTGTTTGCCATATCAAGGAGCTGCTCGCGGTCTTTTACTGTTGCAACGCTTTGTTTATAATCTGATTGTGCGGCAAGTACGTTGAAGAAAAGTCCGGAGACTTGTATTGTAATCTGCTGCATGGCAGAAATATAATTTTTCTGGGCTATTTGATATTCTATCGGTGCTGTCTTCTTATCCCATTTTAGGGAGTTGAAGGCTCTGAACGGTTGTGTATAGCTGATCCTGAGCGGCTGTGAATTAAAAGTCGTCTTATCATATGTGAACTGATTGAGACTATAAAGGTATGACTGCAGTGATACGGTTCCTCCCGTAGCGGCAATTTTCTGATTTACGGAAAGTGTGAGTTGATTTGACAATGAATTGTTGTTGACATACGCCACTTGTCCGTCATTATAGTTTCTTACCGCTACCAAAGAATGGTCAAAATTTCCAACGCTTCCATTAAGGTTAATGGAAGGCCGTAAATCTGCCTGGAAGGAACGGAAAGTCCAAAACTTCGACATAAACTCCAGTTTAGCCAGCTGGGCATCATAAGAATTCTGCTGCGCTATGGATATTGCATTTGACAATGTCAGTTGTTGGGCTCTGACAGTAAGGCCAATGGACAGCATGATAAAAAGAATTTTTCTCATAGGACAATCTTTGCTTTTTGCTTCATTTCCTCTGTCGCAGGAGAAGTGATTTTCGGTTTCATTTCTATTATTCTCTTTGCCATCTTTTTCATCTTCCCTTTCTGTCCCACTGATTCATACAAAACCATAAGTTGGTACAGAGGATAGAGACGGTTCGGCATTACAGCATGTGCCTTAAAATAAACTTGCTCTGCAAAATGGGGGAATCCCATATCTTTGTAGTTGTTTCCCTGTAGCAAATAAAACATGGGGTCATTGCTGATCAGTATCCCATTTGAGAGTATCGCATTACTGTCATTATATCTTCCCATACCCCTGAGAACCTTGGCAAATTGGAACAGATATTGGGGATTGTCATTCTCTTTTTGCAACAGCTTGTAATAAGCATGGATAAATGCCTCATTTTGCAAACCTATGAATAGCTCCGACTCCTTGTCCGCATTTTGGCGTAACTGGACTTCCTTTGCAATGAATGTTGACATGCTCACGAATATCAATCCGTATAGCATAAGCGTAACATTTCTTTTCCAGCCTCGAAATCTTATAATCTGAAAATGATGAGGAATGATTGCCGCAATCATAATGGCCATTACACGATATGGGTACAATTCGAAGGGATAGGAGAAAAGAGAGAAAGCCAGTAACGCCAGCATTGTGCAGAATAAAGATCTGCTGTAATGAAATACATTGTATAGCACAGATAGTATCACAACTATAAAAAGGGCAAGACCAAGAATGCCTTGCTCTGTAAGGATTTTCAACATGTCACAAAAAGCATATTCTGAAACGTTTCCAGAAAAGAATAAAGGGTTGGAGGAATCTACTGTAAAAAGTTCAGAAACACCTTGGGCGCAGGCATGGCGGAAGCCGCCTATCCCCACTCCCAGCCAAGGATCATGCATCCATGTCTTCAGGCTTGCAATCCAGGTAAGGATACGCCCGTCTGCCGAGCCCTGTTTCATAAAGTATAATCCTATAATAAAGCCAACGCATGCCGCCCACACTATATACCGCCAGCGCCAATATTTTTTTCTATAGTGCCATAGGCTGAATACTGCAAAAGTCAATATGGCGGACCTGCTCCAGGTAGAAAGGAGCATAATGCCAAGTATAGCCAGAACGAAGTTATAGAGTCCTGTCAAATACCCAAAATATTTTGTCGCTACTTCCTTTATTAACAAAAAGACATCATTTTTCGACAGTATCCCTATTATCAAAGTGACAAGTAAATATGCAGAATAGGGGCCCGGATTGAGGAATGGCCCCGTAAATACGTAAGCAGGATGCCTGCTTCCTCCCATTGTTATCTGGAAGAATCCATTCAGTGCCTCATAACACCCGAATAAGACAAATATTATTGAAAGATGGATATACTGGACCTTGATCGGAGAGAATATCGGTCTAAGGGTAAAATACAGGACAAACATTCCCGTATCCTTAATAAACTGCGTAGCACAAGGGTATTCCTTTCCTATCCAGACCCTGAAAAAATAATAAAGGGCACCGGCCAGCATGAGCATGTCACAGATGGATAACTTGAAGCATGCAGTGTTGCGGGTTGAGAGGAACAGGCATGTCATACCATACAAGCAGAATACAGGCAAGGCCCATGCCGTAATAGATTCCGCATGACTCCATCGTACTTCTACGGGCATGACTGTCGTAATCATCAAGAATATGCATATAGATATACCGATGATTTGCTTCCTGTATGTACGAAACCAGTCGTAAAATGAAACATACGTCATAAGGGTTTGCTTTTTATATTTCAGTCACGTCAATCAACACACACCTTTTATTCACACGGCGGATTGTTACGGGTATGGGCCTACCACCATATTTGCTTTCCGTTTTCATACGTAAAGATTCTCTCCTCCTGCCCTCTTGTAAGATTCCTGAGCAAGTACACTCCTCCCGAGGGCACTTTCTTAAATAAGAGTGTCGGCGACGTTGCCTTTTTTGTACCAAGACTGCTCCATTTGCTGTTGTCCCAGTAAAACAGCTCGTATTTGTCGTTAGGTGCTATGGCATTTCCGTCTCCTCTCGCATAATAATAAAAATGGCTGATTTTGACGGGCTTGCCAAAATCCATTCCGACCCATGAGCCATCACCATCTGGCGCATCAAAAAAAGTGAGAATGTCGCTGTCAAACACTGCATCACGAGTGCGGTCTTTGTTGTCACCCCATGAGCCTTCCGTGCCAATAAGCTTGCCCTTTGTCTCTTTTCCTGACATGTCGAAGAAGTATATTTCCGCAACATTAGCATGGGTTTCCGGTTGGGTAGAAAAAAAACGCCAATATCGGTATGCCGGCACACTGTCTGGTACTTCCACGTTATAACCCACGCCGTAGCACTCGCCAATTCTATGTATCATCCGATGATTTTTAAAATCAATATCGTTTGAGGCTTGAAATTCACAACTGTCTAACCTGTTTAGGAAACGGCATGAATTTTCCAAAGCAGGATATTTCCTCTTTAGTATCATGTCTGTTCGTTTCTTCCTGTTAACATTTATCTCCTTCATCTTGCCATTTAGCGAGACAATAAACGGGACTCCTATAGGAATTATTTTTCCACTGTCATTATAGCAGTAAGGCATATACAAAGAATTCCTGCCAATATCCTCATATAGGACCTTTTTACCGCTCACTTTTCCAAAACAGATTGGAGTCCAGTCCCTGTCACCGAAGATTGCCAGAAAAGCATATTTTTTATCTTTCATTAGACCTGATGGCTTTATATTTACATTGGCTGACTTTATATAATCAGATGTGACATCCTTTATGAATATCGTATTAAATAAGGAAGGGACATTTTTCTCAGAATTATTCAAATCAACCAGTTCCTCATTGATTGCATAAGTGTGCCTATATGCTTTTGCCAACTTTTCAGAAAGGCGGTAACTGTTTCCCGGTAAGGAACCTGCCGTGTCAAATGGATAGTGGAAGCCATTCTCTGAAATTAAGACATTCCAAGTATGTCCTAACCGGCGGCAGGCCCAATGGGGGGTGAAATCCGAAATTACAGGGATTCCCTTGCTGCGAAGCAAGGCCAATGAAACAGAAGTGTAGTAATCACATGTGCCGAATGGTACCTTAGACATTGTCTCCCATTTCATTATGGGGTACTTTATATCTTCGTCAATGTGTGGCTTCATGTAGCTACTATAGTCACGGATCAGTGTCCTGCAGGCTTCAAGGGTGGAGTTTCTGTAGGCATCGCAACGGTTCAAGCCATGCAAATTCTCGGAATGAAACTTTGCCAGTCTAAGGCGCCAGTCATCAAGGAGTTGCAGTTCTTCTACCTTATATGGCAATATATATTCACAAAAATCATCAAAGGAAAGGTGCGCGGCCCATGAGCCTTTCTGCCAGCTGTCGAAAGCCTCATCAATGTTTTTTATCAGATATGCTGACGATATGGATTTGATGTCTTGACATTTTTTTAATTTCGCCAAATTGAAGCGTTTTGCGCATGAATTGACAGAATCCCGTATGCTGTTGAAACTGGAGTCTCTCATTGTCTCTATAATGGAGTCCACAGAATGGGAGTATCTTACAATTACGGCCGTGTCAACATAGGAGTAATGCCCTGGCATGTTGCATATCAGGAACTTGGCAGCTTCCTTTTTCATGGAATCCCCCTCATAATGGGCAAGGACTTTTTCCATCTCAACCCGATTGGAATCTGCTATAGCAAGGGCTTCTTCCAAGCGATTATCTGTATCGAACGCTGTACATCCGGCTAATACTGTTGTTGCGGATATCAGAAACAGGTGTCGTAGCTTCATCTTGTTTTTTATTTTTATGATAAACGTATTCCACAATCCCCACTATATATTCTTCTGGCACAAGTCCCCAATACCGTGAGTCGTTGGAATCGGATACATTGTCACCGGCCATGAAATAGTAGTCATGCTTGAATCTGTGCCAGAGTAGCTGTTTACCGTCAGCATAAGCTCTATTCTTCTTCCAGTCCCATGTGATGGTTTTGTTTGTCTCCCATTCAAGTTGCATCTTATAATAAGCAGCCTCATAAGGGCTGATTTTTATAATATCCCCTTTGCGGGGTACATATATGGGACGCATATTCTTTGTTGTATAAGGGAAATGCTCTTTGTCAAAGGGGAATGTGTTTAGAATTTCATTGGGAAACAACGAGTCCGGCCTCTCCGAGAATCTTTGCTGTTGCTCTTCTACACCTAGAATACCTTCATAGTTGTTATTCTTATAGAAACCGTTTTCTGTATATATACTGTCACCCGGGATGGCGACCACACGCTTACAGAAAACATTGTTTATCACAAAATTTATCTTGCCTGCATGATGGGGGAAATTAAATACAACTATGTCATTGTGCTTCACCGTTCTTAACCCTTTCAACCGCCATGATCCTAATTCCACACCATTAGTGTTGAAATTAAATTTGGTATATAATCTTGCACCTATAACAAGCTTGTTGACAAACACCTTATCGCCAGGATATAAAGTCGGTATCATGGAAGACGTTGGTATCGAGAAGTAGTCTGTAACGAAGCAACGCACTATTAACCACAGGAAATACGGCAATGGTAAGAACATTACTGCAGAAAATATCCTTACTATAGACAATCCCCTTTTTCCTTGCAACTTATCTTCTTTCATCAACTTTTTGATCGTTCAATCTTCTGTAAAGAAGTTTTTTCACGTCCTCGTTGATAAGTGGATTCCCCACAAGAATAATGTTGTTATTCTTATCTAAAAGGAAAGTATGATATATAGCTTCCTTAGGAATCTGTGGGTTTGCTTTTAAAAACAGGGACTTATTATCTACTAAAACAGAATGCTTGAAACCAGATTGTTTTATTTTTTTTAATAAGAGACCAGTGTCATTTTTGCGTGGTTCTATAATAAAAAAAAATTGTATGTCATGTTCGTTACTATTTTCAAGCCTTAATATGTCGTTCCATTCAGTCAGCCCTTTGATAAAACACGGTGAACATTGAGTGCTATCGGTATATATAACGAAAGAGAACAGCCTTTTCTTAGTATAATTCAAATAAGAACCACTGTCAAGGCGACAGAAAAGCATGTGTTCAACATCAATCAGAACTGGTTTTTCAATCATGCGTGCAATTTTTTTCTTCATGTCATCTTTCGTAGAGCATGAAAAAAGAATTAGACTTAAAAACACCAACATTTTCGCTTTTTTAAGTATATTTGCACCTGTAAAATTTAGCATTGCAATAATTGTTTTATTTCATTATAGTTATATTTACTCTCTTTATATTGCTTGATATTTTTGTAGTTCTTGCTTTTTTAACATAAAATCAATGATTCAGAAAACAAAAGCAAGAACTACCTAACTACATTTTCAAGCTTTCATTCTATTCAAAATAGTTAAAAGAAAGAAAAAGAATATATACTTGCTTTTCATTTGAGTTTATCTTTTAGTATTGGTCTTATTATATCAAGAGTTAGGTTTTCTTGAAAATTGCCTAAAAGATTATCTACATAGATAACTATTGCATTGGGGAGGACACACCATCCATGAAAGTTTGAATATCTCTTTTCTGCCAATGGAAATTCCCCTATAACTTCAAAATTGTTATCCATAAATGTAATATATAGCTTTCTTGCGTCAACAACAGTATTCTTATCTTTATAGTTATCTGTATTTATGCCATCCAATACAAATCTAACATACAAATTTAATTGTGGCATATAAGAAACCTCATAAAAATGTACATTGCTCCAATCATAATTGAGCCAATCCTCTGTTTTCTTGGCTCCATGATAGGGGGTAAGGCTATTTTCTACAAATTGAGACTGTACTTCAAATAACTTTTTATCTCCTGTTGAAACATCTATTGTACGAATACTTGAATCATATGGATAATTATATATAATTTTGTTGCATGCAAATGTAACATTAGGGTACTTCATATCCCCATAGGAGTTCTCCCCATCTTTATTACAGTCAGGAAAATCTAAAGGCACTTCTTTAACTACTTTTTTTTGTTTTAGGCTATAGTATTCGATAAAATATTTACCATTGCAGTCTACAGGATACAATAAAATGTCATTATCATACCATCCCATTGTTGCAGTATTCATTGCGTAATTAGAATCTAAGAATACCACTTTTGGCTCGGTATACTTATGAAGAACTTTGCCTTTACTGTTAATTAGATAAAAAGCAATCTGATCATATATCCATATAGAGTCTTTACTTATGGTATATACAGATATGGGTCTCCTTAATATACCATTTTCTCCATGATGTTCTAATTGTATTCTATCTGCAATAGAGGAACTTGTGAATATGTCCAAAGCATGCATCTTACTATTTAATCCTAAAATAGCAAAACTATCAACAGATGAATAATAAGGACAACTTAAGTAATAAGTCTGCAGTGGGAATATAGAATCTTTCGATAATACATGCTTTGTCTCTATGCTCAAAGAGTCTATTCTTGAAATATTATGCTGAGAATCCCTGGTACCACCACACGAGATAAAGGAAACGAGACATCCCAACAAGATGAAATAGCCTAAAAAAAGGCGTTTGGTATTTTTCATATATTTTTGACTATCATATAAAACATATGAGTGCATGAATAACTATAATATAGCATTTCATACACTCATTAAACAAGATGCTATCAACAATAACTTTTATAACAGCATGTCTCACGATCTTGATTTGACCATCCACATTCACTCCCGCTAGTTGAATAACAAGGAAGTATCCGATATATACAAGGCTTTGATTCTCCAGCCGTCAAAGCCTCGATATTTTCGTCTAGCATGAGGTTCGTAACTGTTGAATTTGGTGAGAATGTTTTGTAACTTGTAAAAACAGTCAGTCCGACAACGATGAGTGCTACTACCG
>ERZ773196.1269-NODE-1269-length-14329-cov-3.472818_pt1 | contig 14329 bp, 26 predicted proteins | sample MGYA00581009_ERZ773196 | MGnify/ENA primary metagenome ERZ773196 (study PRJEB29015, sample SAMEA2738162) | human oral metagenome | biome: human oral; feature: human-associated habitat; material: saliva | place: China | collected 2243 ... | reverse complement strand
GTGATGAATATTCCTACAATCATTGACACGCAGGGAAAGCCGACCGCTAAAAACGACTTCATCGAGAAGCAGGTTATTGCTCCTTATCTCGGTATGCTTTCGGCTAAGGAGGAAGAAATTAAGAAATATAATGAACTTCTTTCTAAAATCAAAGAGGGTATTTCGCAAATCACTGATGCGCAAAGTGCAAACTATTTCGCAGAGCATATCAATGGCTACAAACATATCGGTAGTTCGTTGATGAAAGCACGTTCCTTGTTCTCCGCCAAAGTGAAAGAACTTGGGTTGGTTTACAACAAAGAAACAAAGTCTTATGAAGACAAAGCAGCTTAATTACAATATCTATCCATCTTTGCTTGATGCTTATCAGCAATACGTGGATAGTGATATTATTTGGGAAAAGTATTGGGGGTTCTATGAGACACCCCCACATACTCCTGAAGAGTTCCACGATATACAGTTTCAATCTGTCATTGACCGCATAAACAGGGTACCTTATGACAATGAAGCAGTCGCTAAGGGTACAGCATTCAATGAAGTTGTAGATTGTATGATAGAACACCGCAAGTCTGACAAGGTGGAAGTTGAAAAGGTCTATGAGAAAATCATTGAAGGTGCTTGCGACCCCCATAACGGTAAGCCTTTGTATTGTGATGTAACAGACACTGGAAAGTTTATCGGTTTGAATGCAAAGATAGGTGAGCGTGTCTTTTTCTTTCCTATCTCATTATGTAGAGAGTTCGCAAATTACTATAAAGGTGCAGTAACGCAGAAATACGTTGAGGGTATTCTTCCTACAGCATTCGGTGATGTGAAGCTCTATGGCTTCATTGACGAGCTTATGCCGTTGTCTGTTCACGACATCAAGACGGCAAGTCAATATAGCGTAGGAAAATACAAGCGGAACAGTCAGCATCTTGTATATCCATTCTGTCTTATACAAATGGGTAATGATGTGAGGACTTTCGAGTATAATGTGGCTGTGATTGGCAAGTACAATTACGAAACTTTCACAGAAAGCTATGAGTTCAACTCCGAACGAGATATTCCAATACTCCAACAGAGGTGTGAGGACTTTATCCGCTTTGTGAATGAAAACAGAGAATTGATAACAGACAAGAAACTATTTAACGAAGCATAATGGTAAACACAAAATCGGGTATTGTCCTCGCTGTAGGACAGCCACATCAATTAACTTCAAAAGGTGGGAAGACTTTCACAAAGCGTTCGCTTTATGTGGATTGTACCCCACATGATGGAATTACAGGTGAGCGTTCTCAATATGAGAATAAAATTCTTTTTGATTTTATGGAGAGCAAAACGTCCCTGCTTGATAACATTCAAGTAGGGCAGGTTGTTACAGTTTCTTTTGACCTGCAAGGTAGCGAGATTACAGAACCGAATGGACAAGTAAAATACTTTGTACACGTTCGTCCTTTCAAAGTGGAAGTAAGGCAGGCGCAACAGCCAAAAGTGCCACAGCAGTACCCACCACAACAGGCGGCACCGCAACAAGCACCATACCAGCCACCGCAAACGGACGATATGCCATTCTAATCTAAAAACGGACAATATGGAAACACAGATAACCATTTTCAATAATCCACAGTTCGGAGATATTCGAACAGCTGGAACGGCAGACAAACCCCAGTTTTGTTTGGCTGACTTATGCCGAGTGTTAGAATTAAGAGTGGATGGCGTTACTCCAAGGCTCAAAAAAGGTGGGTACAATCGAATTGGGGTCATCGATAGCCTTGGCCGAGAACAACAGGCAATATTCGTCAACGAACAGAACCTATATAAGGTAATTATGCGTTCTGACAAGCCGCAGGCAGAGCAGTTCCAAGATTGGGTGTGCGGCGAAGTTCTACCTACCATTCGCAAAACGGGTAGTTACTCTTTGCCAAGTGGGTATTTGCCGAACTTCTCAAATCCTGCCGAAGCCGCAAGGGCATGGGCGGACCAATATGAGAAAGTACAGATAGAAAGTAAGCGGGCGTTGGAAGCTGAAAAGCAAGTGCTTGAATTGAGCGATACGGTTGCAACCATGAAGCCGAAAGCAGATTATTGCGACATCGTTCTTGCAAGCAAGGAAACGGTAACTATTACACAGGTCGCGCAAGACTTCGGAATGTCTGCAAAGGCTTTCAATGTGTTACTCCGCAATTTCGGCATTCAACACAAAGTCGCAGGGCAATGGATATTGTATGCAAAGTATTTGCCTTTGGGCTATGTACAAAGCGAACCAATCCTCATTGACCATAAAAGCGGCAGAAAGGAAACCAAGATGTTTACCAAATGGACACAGAAAGGCCGTCTGTTTCTATATGAAGAACTGAAACAACACGGAATTCTGCCCCTCATTGAAAGGGTTGCGTAATGGCACTCTTCAATCTTTCAAATCCCCTCGATAATGCCAACTTCCTGCTCCGTGCAAAGAAGTTAGCCGAGAGTGGGAAAATCGTTGAACTGACAGAGAAGAAGCCAAGAAGGACATTGAGTCAAAATAACTTTTTATGGCTCTGTTTGTCCTATTGGGGCAGTCAAACGGGTTACACAAAAGAGGAAGCGGAAACTATTTACAAGAGTGTTAACAGCGACCTCTATTTTACTCGCAGGGTGATTGCAGGGGTGGAAGTGGAGTACATACGGCACACTTACGAACTTGACACGGCAGAAATGACGGCAAGCATCGAGAAATGGCGCAACTGGTCAGCAATGAATGACGCTTGCCCCGTCTATATTCCAAGCCCAGAAGATTATCAACTCGTGCAGATGATGGAAATAGATGTGTCTAAAAATGCAAATTATTTATGATATGGAAGAAATTTGGAAAGAAATAAAAGGTTACGAAGGGTTATATATGGTCAGTAATCTTGGTAAAATAACTAATGTAAAGACTGGCAAGTTAAAAAGTGTACATTTAGACAAACATACTGGTTATTATAAGGTACATCTTTGTCGAAATGGGAAGAGTAAAAACTGCTTTTTGCATAGAATAATTGCAGAAAATTTTATTCCAAACGCATTTAATAAAACAGAAGTAGACCATATTAACACTATACGAACTGATAATAGGATTTCTAATTTACGATGGTGTACAAGAAAAGAAAATAGAAACAATCCTTTGTCATTACAACATTTACAAATTGCATTCACAGGTAAAAATAGCCCGCATTATGGTAGAAAGCGTAGTTTAGAAACAAGGCAGAAAATATCAAACTCATTAAGGTTAAGCCAAAAAGCAAGAGGGAGGAAAGGTGCTTTGTCTAAACTTTCTCGCCCAGTATCACAGTTCAGTTTGTCTGGTGATTTTATTGCAAGATATGATGGTCAGGCTGATGCTTGTAGGAAGACTGGAATACCACAAAGTAGTATAAGTTGTGTTATAAATGGAAAAATGAAATCGACACATGGCTTTTTATGGAAGTTTTCTGATTAAATCAATCTATATACCGAGTGCAGACGATGCTATGCTCGTTCAGCAGATAGAAATCGAAAGAAATAAAGGGTATTTGTAGTCATTTTTTTATGATAAGTTTTTAATTGTTCAACACGTGGGGAAGCGTCCCTACACTTGCTTTGGTGGCGGAATTGGTAGACGCACGCATAAGTTGGATGTGTTATGGTGTACGGAACACAGATAGCGCGCAAAGATAGAAGTTCAACTCTTCTTAACACATTATCTTATGTGATTTAGACGTAAATGCAGGTTCGAGTCCTGCCCAAAGCACAGTAGTTGTAATTTTATAATATTTAACAGTTTGTTTTCACAGCCTCACAGCGGTGGGGCAAAACGGAGTATAGTGTAATGGTAGCACAATAGGCTTTGAACCTATTAGCGGCGGTTCGAGTCCGCCTATTCTGACAAATATACGGTATGGTGTAATAAACTCAAAGTTATGGATTGTACAGCCCGATGCGAGTGGAGCATGAAAAAATACAGAAAGATTAAGGTGTTCCGGATAAATCTTAATGGAGTAAGTTTTGAAGTAGTGTCTTGCATACCACTACGAGAGTGGAGGTGTCCTATTTGTTGGAATACCGTATATCATGGGGAAATATCATAATGGTAGTGTACAGAATACCGTCGCAGTTGGTTCTGTTATGCAGGTTCGAATCCTGCTTTCTCCACTAATCAAATTTATTTGCATTATGGAAATAATAACATCAGTAACTATTTTCAAGGCATTTGACGGAAAGATTTTTACTTCTGAAAAAGAATGCAGAGAATACGAGAAAAAGAGAAAAGAGTTTTTGGATAGGATAAAATTCTTTTTGGTAAGACATTCTCCTGATTTGACGGAAACAGGACTTTTTACAAATGGTTTGCTTGTAGCCGTTTATTCAACAGAGGGATTGCATCAAGAGATAGTGAACAACTATTGCATCAAAAGATTTGGATATTTAGGAGAATCTGTGCAAGGGTGTAGATTTCAGACCTATTTCAGTGTTTCATCGAAAGACTTTGAAACATATATGAACGGTGTAATTGAGGAATGGAAAGGTAAGCGACGTTACGATAAAATCCTGCTTAGTCCAAAGGAACTTGACGAGTTCAAAGGCATAGAAAGATTTAATTATATGAAAGAATGGGGATTTAAGTAATGCCATACTATATCAAGAAGAAAAAGAAATCAGACAAACCAAAGAAGCGGCAAACAAGCCAAGCTACTTTGGTAAAGAAACTGGATAAGGTCTTTAGCCAGTATATCAGATTGCGAGATGCTTTCCCTAACGACACATTCAGATGTATATCGTGCGGAAAGATAAAGCCTTTTGAGAAAGCCGATTGTGGTCATTATCACTCACGCAGGCACATGACAACACGATTTGACGAAGAAAACTGCAATGCCGAATGCAACTACTGCAATAGATTTTCAGCCGACCACCTCATAGGGTATCGTGAGAATCTTATCAAGAAGATAGGAATGCAAAGATACCAGCTACTTGAAGCGAAAGCGCATCAGATAAAGAAGTGGTCTTGCTTTGAACTTGAACAGCTAATAAAATATTATTCGGTTTTAGTAAAGAAACTGAGTGAAGAAAAAGGGATAAGGATATGATGTATAAACTTCGTGACTACCAACAAAAGGCTTCCGATACAGCGGTAGCCTTTTTTAATGATAAGAAAGCAAAGTATAACGCTATTATGGTGTTGCCTACTGGTAGCGGTAAGTCGCTTGTGATAGCTGACATCGCTAACAGACTGCAAGGACATACACTTGTCTTTCAGCCGTCAAAAGAGATACTTGAGCAAAACTACAAGAAGCTATGTTCCTATGGAGTACTTGATTGCTCTGTTTATTCGGCTTCATTCAATTCAAAGAATATAAGCCGTATCACATTTGCAACGATAGGCAGCGTGATAAGACACACGGACGACTTTCAGCACTTCAATAACGTAATCATAGATGAGTGCCATTATGTAAATGCAAAAGGCGGTATGTACGAAGAATTTATCCACGCTACGGGATGTAAGGTGTTAGGTCTTACTGCTACTCCTTATAGGTTAAGTTCAAGCAGCTTTGGTGCGATGCTAAAGTTCCTTACTCGTACCCGTCCGCTGATATTCTCAAAGGTTATTTATCAAGTGCAAATATCGACTTTACTCGATATGGGCTTTCTTTCAAAGATAGATTACTTCCAAATGAACCCATTAGGGTGGGATGAGAACAATCTGCAAGCAAACTCAACTGGTGCTGACTATACGGATAAATCAGTAGAAGCAGAGTACAACAGAATTGACTTCTACGGCTATTTAGTCAGTATTGTTAAGCGGTTGCTTTGCCCAAAGCGTGGCGGAGCAAGAAAAGGAATACTCGTCTTTACTCGCTTTCTGAAAGAAGCTGAACGGCTGACACAAAGCATTGATTGCTGCGAAATTGTATCGGGAACGACACCAAAAGCAGAGCGTGAACGCATCTTGAATGACTTTAAGAGCGGTAAAATAAAGGTGGTTGTGAATGTAGGAGTATTGACAACAGGCTTTGATTATCCAGAGCTTGATACTGTTGTTATGGCACGCCCTACAATGTCACTTGCTATGTATTATCAAATAGTAGGCAGGGAGATACGACCTTACAAAGATAAGCAAGCGTGGTTTGTAGACATTTGTGGAAATATCAACCGATTTGGCAAGGTTGAGGACTTAAAACTAATCGACACCAATGATAAAGGTAAGTGGGCGGTGTTCAGTAATGGTAAACAATTAACAAATGTTCTTTTTCAATGAGTAAGAAACAAATTGTACAAACTCACACTTGCTTCCAATGCCAATTTGCGTATTTGATGCGCTCTGCTCCTCACAATCCTATTGTCTCTGAATGTACTATAACAAAAGAGCGGAATGTGGCAAGAACACCGATTAAATGCCAACATTTCAAAAACAGAATAGGTTGTGCAAAGATAAATCCGATGAAATTTCTAAAATAATGCAATATGAAAAGAACTGTTATTGACAATGGGACTGTTATAAAGTGGCACAATTCCAAAGAAGAGTTGCCTAATCTTAAAAACAAAGAAGACAACATTATGTGCCTTACACTTGAAGATGGAATGCTTAGACTGAATGTGTGGAATCAATATTACTTATGTTGGGACGATGCAGAAGGTGATGACTTCCAATTTGAGAAAGAGCATGAGCTTCTATGGTGTCCGCTTGAAACAATGAGCGAAGACGAAATCATCGAGTTATGATAAAACTCGATGATAAGTTTACGGAACAATTCTCCCCCCACGAGCAGCTTGTAATGCTACGACTGCTCGTGGGGGCGAATGATGATGGAATAGTAGAATTTACTTCTCGTCATTTCTATTCTTCGTGCAGCTTGACGCGTCAGCAATTTAGGACGTGCTTAAGCAAACTTTCTGAAAAGAAAGAAATTGAAGTTATAAATGCTCATAAATCAACAATAGTATGTATATGCAATTATGACAATTATAGAATTGGAAAGCGCAAAGATAAGCCACAAAGTAAAAGTGTTGTCATTATGCAAAATAAATGCGAAGAAAGGAAAAAAGAATTTGAACGTATGCTTATCCCTTATGTTAAATCACGTGGGGGAAGCTATGAGCCAACAATGATAAGGGATTTCTTCGACTATTGGAGTGAACTTAATAAGTCACGCACAAAAATGAGATTTGAACTCGAAAAAACGTGGGATTTAGCAGGTAGATTAAGAACGTGGAGTAATAGACAAATGAAATATGGACATAAGAACAATAGTACAAAGGCAGAAGACAACTTTAACGAAGCAGCAAAAGCAATCAGGAGCCTTATGGATTCAGATAGGTAAGCCGATAGTAGAAAGATATGGTGAATTAAATAAGTTTTTAGATGTTTTCTCTCCTAAAAAACTAAATCATTTTTGCCAATATAAAGAACGTTGTTTTGTAGGTACAGCTCCTACTCTTGGAGCTGCAAAAACAGCTTACGGAGCTGGCGGTATTACATCTCTGTTGGTTCAATATCTTTTCGACCTCGGAACTTACTCTGGGACGCGTGATTTAATGGATAGTTCCCAATATACAGATTGTGCACAAATGATGCTGGAAAATTTCTATTATTTGAAGATAACCGAAATAATGCAATTTTTCTATATGTATAAAAGTGGTCGTTTTAATGGAGGTGAGTTTTACGGAAATGTTAACCCTATCTCTATAATGAAGACTTTGCGTAAAGAATTTTTGCCTATTAGGAACTCTCTCTTGGATAAATACTATAAGCGTCAAGAAATAGAAGAGAAGTCAGAATGCGCATGGTACAACGGATGGGAACGGTATAAAACCATCCAATATCTGTGTGGGAAGCGTGAATTACCCCTAATGTTAACAAGCAAATGAAACAATCAATCCCTAACACATGCGGCTCATGCTGCTACCTTGTAGATGCCGAAAAGCCTTATTATTGTGCGCTTTTACCTCTTTACACATTGAAGATGGCGGAGGACAAAGCATGCGAAGAATATAAAAACAAAAATAGCAAATGAAAAAGATAAAGACATACAAAGGCTTTGATAAGAACCTAAAATGTAGAGGCTATCAATAATGATTAGTTGGCTACAAAATGAAGACAACTGAAATAAGTAAAAATACAACAATGAACAAAGAAAACGGAATCATCATAAACGGTAAAAAATACGTTGCCACAGCTGGCAGCTCATGTGAAAAGTGCGCCTTTGGCCACGGCAAATACCAGTACTGTAACTCATTCTGTGTGGCTTTTTCGCAAGACCTTTTAGGGTTAAACGAGGAGGTGATTTTTAAGGCGGTCGAAGAATAGAAATGTATGTGGATATTTGATATAATAGATATGATACTAATAGTTGTAATAATTCTATGCGAATTCTTTATATGCGCATTTTTTATTGGGTGCAGGATTGCATACAAGAAAGGGTTCGAAGATGGTAGGGAGAACAGTTGGCGCAAGCAAGCAGCAAAGGAGCACTACAAGGAACTAATTAAATAAGCATTGGGACTATGATTTCAAAAATTATGTTTACAGAGTTAAGGCGAGTGTGTTCAAATGGGTATATGCACTATATTCCTGAGTTTGAGGAAACATTTCCTGAACTTAAAAATGTAAGTAATGAAGAAATGGTAGATAGGTTTAGAAAACTTGGTATTGAATTTTACACTACCGAAGAGAAATCCGTGTCTCTGCTTGTTAGGTTATCTATGCCTTTTGCTTTCATCACATTTATAATTATGTTGATAACAAGCCCTATACACTTTTTCATTACAGGTAGATGGAAGTATCGGTTAAAAAGCAATGGCAAACTTATGAATTGGTTTGACGCAGTAGGTTTCTAATAAGTAAAGATAATTTCGAGCTATGACAATAACAGAATTACAGAAAGAACTTCAAGAAATGTACGAAAAGTATGGAGACATTGAAGTGTCTATCCAAAACGGAGACGATGGCGGAGACTACTTCGGTCAAAGAAATATTGAAAATGTAGAATTTGAGGGAGAATACCCTAACGAAATGGTTATTCTGTCGTAAAAATGACAATATGAGTAAACTAATTCCGCGCAAGATTAAGAAGGTTCTAACAGAGAACACGAACATAAAAAGAGGTGATTGCTCAAGATGCCCTCACTCTTCTTTTGGTAGGTACGCATTTTTCTGCAATTACTACAAATTAGAAGTAGGGCAATTTGAACCTACATGTAATAATCCTGATTTAATGAAATAAGATTATGAACAGAGTAAACGAAATCAACAAAGCAGCACATGAATATAGTGAAAAGAGTATCCCTAATTTACAAGAAATGCGCCCTACAATTGAAACAGCCTTTGAAGCTGGGGCGGAGTATGCAGATAAGCATCCATATCGTAAACTTATGATAAAAGTGTGGAAAATAGCGGTGGCTGCTACTGTAGACCAAATAAACGGTAAAATCGCTTATATGAAGACAGAAAACGAGATTGTTGCATACATAAGGGAAAGATTAAGATCATGACTAAGAAGATAATGTTTAATGACAAATATTGCCTCACGCGGGCGGTGCTGAAGGGGAGAAAGACAATGACAAGACGAGTACTGAAAGAGGGTACACCGCTTGGTAATTGGGAGGAAACGGCAAGGCACCTGCCTTATAAAGTCGGTGATATAGTTGCGATAGCACAAAGTTACGAAGTAGTGTATGCTGAAATGATAGCAGATTTTATAAGACACAACTATCATTTTCCAAGAGAAGATGCTGCTGAAAAATTTAAAAAGGTATATGAAAGTTATGATGGTTGGAAAGACAAAATGTTCGTCAAAGCCGAATTGATGCCCCACCACATTAGGATTAAAGATATCAAGGTGGAACGCTTGCAGGATATTTCTGATGAGGATATTATGCGAGAGGGCGTTTGGCAAATTTATCACAACAATGAAGTGTTTTATGTTCCCAAAAATATAGGATATGCTCCTACAGTAGCCTTTCCAAGCGCACGTTTAGCATTTTGGTATCTCATCGACAAAATCAGCGGCAAGGGTACGTGGGAGAGTAACCCATTCGTGGTGGCGTATAGTTTTAAGTTAGTAGACTAAAAGTAAATGAAATATGCGAATAAAGAAAATAATATCACAACATCGCCGAGACTTTCAGGCCATATATGAGTGTGAACATTGCGGATATATCACTAAGGGCTATGGATATGACGATAAGTATTTCCATAACGAGGTAATTCCAAACAAAGTATGTCCGAAGTGTGGTAAGAAAGCTGGCGAAAATTATCGTGCATTAAGTACAAAATACCCAGAGGGAATGCAAGTATAAATTAGAAAAACAAATAGGGGAACTATGAAAGTAGAATTACAAATCGGCGATACAATCGCTATTCCCGAGGGTTGCAAGGCAATCGTTAAGGACGGGAGTGTAGTATTTGAGAGAGAGCAAAAGTTTAAGGACGGAGATATTCTTGTGTCTGTTGCAAATGGGGAAAGGTACAATGCCTTTATATATAAAGGCACGGATAAATATGGTTTCCATTCATACTATGTTGGAGTAGATGCATGCAAACTGCTTTCTATCAGTGAATCTCCAAGCTGTAGATGGTGCCTTTCAAAATTATCCTACGCCACCGAAGAGGAAAAACAGTTACTCTTTGATAAAATGAAAGAACAAGGCCTAAAGTGGAATTCAGAAGAGCGGAAAGTTGAAAAGATTAGGTGGAGAGCAGAAGATGGTAAGGAATATTATTATGTTGGCAACCAAGGAATCATAATGGTAGATAAAGAATATGGCGATTGTGTTGATAAAAATAGACACGAGTATGGCAATTACTTCTGCACCAGAGCGCAGGCCGAAGAAGCTGCAAAACGTGTGAAAGAAACATTGCATAAGTACCACGATGAGATAGGAGAATGATTTATGAAAGCAAAAGTAAAAGATACAGGCGATAAGGAGTGCGGCTGGAGAGCCAACCTCTGGGGGAAATATTTCTACTTTGACGAATTTCTTAACGTAAAATTTACTTGGGAAAAAAACCTTGAAGTAGATGATATTCGATGGAGTGTCGGAAACTACTTTGAGACAGCAGACGAAGCTGAAAAAGCGGTTAATGAGGCAAAGAATGTACTAAGGATGTACTACGAAAGAAAATAGATAAGACATGGAAGAAAATAAATTTTTTTGGGAATCATCGGCATACGGAAACAATCCTCCAAAATCACTATGGAAGGGAGATTTTGTTGTTCTATGTGGCAGAGGTAAAATAAAGAAATTCGCTCACTACAATGCGGCAGGATGGAGTGAAGTAGGCGTAAAGTTTTGGGTGCCGCTTCCCAAAATACCAAATAAAAGAAACTGATGAAAGAAAATTTTATACATGCATCATCTACATATATATCAAGAGATACAGCTAAGATAGTAAATGCAAGACTGAGTTTGCTCTCTCAGACAACAATAATACTTAATAATCTGTGTACAAATTTTATAACAGATTTGATTCCTATGTGGAAACGACTTCATGAATCAAAAAAATATCCGCTAAAGTCCACAATCGGAAAACTAAATAAAGCATCGATAGAAGCTAATAAAAAATTAGTATACTTCTCCAACGGAATATATTTAGATATATTTGATAATGTGACGGATAGAGTATGTGAAAAAATTGAGCGTTCTGTGACACTGTTAAGGATAAACATTGAAAACTATTTATTAAAGCGTAATATTTCACATCATAGAGAGGTCGCTTTTGCAATTGTCACCTCATGGATAGTGGCACATGCAGAAAAATTCTGGGAACAGGATTATAATTCTATTCCTCATGTTAATGGAGTTAGAGATATAAAGACGGATCTATATTTTCTTAATCCGTATGGATTTGTCAAGGCAATGAATGACTTTATGGATGATGCAAAAATTACTGAAAATCCAATTGTAGATGATGAGTATTGTAGGTACTTTGGAACAGAGATAACAAAGATTCTTTACAATCCACTGAGCTTAAATGATATTGTATCTTCCGAGATACAGAACAGCAAAGATATTAAGCAATGTAGTGTATGTAATCATGTTTTACCGATAGATGAATTTTATAAAGATAAGACGACAAGAGACGGACTCTATTATTGTTGTAAAAAATGTGCTATAAAAAAATCTCGAGAACGATACTTGCGTAATAAAAAACGCAAGGTATTATCTAAAGTCAATATAATTAACACAAAAGATATAGAAACACATAAAAACAAACAACGGATAAACAAATTTTATAAGGAAATGCAACAGCTAAACACTTTGAGAAATGGATAAACAATTTTATGAGAGTCTTTTCAGACTACAAGCACGAAAACAAAACGCGCTAGATAACAAATGTCCGCGTACAGCTGCTGCAAGACAAAGAGATATAGATAAACTTAAAAAACGATATGGATATAAAGATTAAACTAGATGGTGGCTATATGCCATGTAGGAAAACCGATGGAGCAGCCGCGTATGATTTGTTCGCTCCAAATGATATTACAATTTCCAAAGGTCGTCAAGTTATCAACTTGAAATTTTCGTTGGAAATGCCGCCAAATATCGCATCTTTGATTCAATCTCGTAGCGGTTTTTCTGTGAAAGGTTTTGCAGGGCAGATTTTCAAAGGCGGTGAAACGAAAATGTTCGATGCAGATGTGATAACGGGACTTATTGATTCAGACTATCGAGGTCACGTGGGGGTAATTGTACAGAGTAGAGAATCTTCCTCGTTTATTGTACCTAAAGGAACAAGGATTGCTCAAATGCTATTTGTGGAGATTCCACAGATAAAGATTTGCGAGGTAAATAGTTTGTCAAATTCCGAACGTGGCGCAGGTGGCTTCGGAAGTACTGGAGTGAAGTAATTATGAACGAAATAGAAAGATATAAATCAATTCTTGCTAGATTGCAAGCGACATTTGAAGCAAAGAACCATGACTATGGGAACGCTTTCCATGAAATCTATTTAGAATTGGGCGTTTCATATTCTTACGGAAAGCTTCGTGAAAAGTTGAACAGAGTAAAAACCTTGATGAAAGAAGAATCGCAGGTTAAAGGGGAATCTATGTATGATTCTCTTTTAGACCTTGCATCTTATGCTATCCTCACTATTATGGAGCTTGAAGAAAATCAAGCATATAAATTCAAAGGTGATATGGGCATGAATGTTAAATGATATATTCTGTATATATGGAACAAATCATAGATACAATTAAGAAGATAGAACGCGCTCGTACAGCATTGCGAGAAGCTTTTGCTTTCAACGAAAGTGTTACTTCTCCCAAGTTAAATGATTTAGCTCTCATCCCTCAAATATATGAGCTATTTGAGGATATGAAGGGAGGGAATATAAAAGTCAATGACCGCAAAGAATTTATCTTTGTTATCATTTACCTTTATGCACCTAAAAAATTCTTTGGAGGAAAGATGCCACAAGGCCTAAGACGCGCAATAACGAAAGCTGTGAAAGTATCTTGCGCAAGTGTAATCTCTGTTACTTGTACTGAGCTGCTGGTTTTATATACTACATATCAAGATTTCCAGCACAATGTTGATGAGCTTTTGATGAAAACGTTGGTTACTCTGAAATTGTGAAACTCGTAAAGATGGGCTATGTTTTTCGTAGTCCATCTTTTTCTGATTTCTCCCTTACGGCATCGTTGATAAATCTGTTTCTGTTGTGCTGACTATCTAAAATGGATATTAAATCTTTATCCGCTTTATATGCATAGGATTTTCCAGTAATAGATGGTCGCCCAGCTCTTTCTCTCTTTCCTCCGCTTTTGCCTTTTACTCCTGTCATATTTTATTTTGTAGCAATGTTTTTAGTTTGTAATGCGCTAATATGCATATCTATCAGATATGCTGGTACTTTTATGTGGCAAAGATAAGTATATATTTATTCAAACGTAATAAGAAAGCATTGTTTAACCTAAATTAGTACATACTTATTCAAATGTTGAAGTATGATTAAATATATATTTAGTATATACTAATTCAAATAAAAGGCCTATATTTGCAACGTGATTAAAAACAAATAAAAGTAAGATTATGACATTCGAAGAAAAATTATTTGCATTGGCAAACAAGAAAGGTCTAAATGAAGATAACGCTCGCTATTTTGAATATTTGTCTGTATCTAAAGCCATCGATGCTTGCGTGGCTTATTATTAGCAAAAGTGATAGCATAAAACTAAAACTATTGCGCGGCAAGAATTTTCGAAGTTAATATGCTAATTATCTTACAATCCACTTATTGTTAATTTAATGGATGGGTTGTTTTTAAATATAAACATTTATAACCCGTATCTTTGTGATACACAAAAAATTAAGAGAAAAGTTTATGAAAGTATTAAATCTTATCATT
>ERZ773196.1265-NODE-1265-length-14349-cov-3.335805_pt1 | contig 14349 bp, 10 predicted proteins | sample MGYA00581009_ERZ773196 | MGnify/ENA primary metagenome ERZ773196 (study PRJEB29015, sample SAMEA2738162) | human oral metagenome | biome: human oral; feature: human-associated habitat; material: saliva | place: China | collected 2243 ... | reverse complement strand
AAATACACCACGGTATCCCGGAGCTGATTACTTCTTACAACTTTGCCGTACTGACCGAGGATTCCATTTCCCACCTTGCGGAAGTGGAGCGACCGATTATTGTAACCGACCAGTGGATGTACCACTCTCGTCTTTACCGTGCGGCAGCCTTTACGAAGACACAGGAAAATCTGGACTTTATCCAGTTAAACTCCTTCGGCTGCGGCTTGGACGCCGTAACAGTGGATCAGGCAAAAGACATCTTGAACGGCTCCGATAAGATTTTCACCGTATTAAAGATTGACGAGGTCAATAACCTCGGTGCCGCAAGAATCCGTATCCGCTCTCTCCTCGCCGCTATCCGCGTGCGTTCCGAGAAGAAATACAGAAGAAAGATTCGTTCCGAGCAATATAAGAGAACTCTCTTTACCAAGGATATGAAGGAAGAAGGCTACACCATCCTTTGTCCGCAGATGTCTCCGCTGCACTTCGAGCTCATTGAGCCGGCAATTCGTGCGGAGGGCTACAATCTTGTAGTCTTGGACAACGATAACCGTTCCGCTATCGACACGGGACTGCAGTATGTAAACAACGATTCCTGCTATCCTTCCATTATCGTGGTAGGGCAGGTTATGGAAGCACTTCTTTCCGGAAAATATGACTTAACTAAGACCGCAGTCATCATGTCACAAACCGGAGGAGGTTGCCGCGCCTCAAACTACATCGGCTTTATTCGTAGAGCCTTGGATAAGGCGGAAATGGGACAGATCCCCGTTATTTCCTTAAATGCCAACGGGATGGAATCCACTCCGGGCTTTAAGATGACGATTCCGCTTCTTACAAGGGCTTTACAGGGCGTGGTTTACGGAGACCTCTTTATGCGGCTTCTGTATGCTACAAGGCCTTATGAATTACAGGCCGGTGCAGCGGAAGCGGTACATCAGAAATGGAAGAAAATCTGTCAGGAAAGCCTTTCCAAGAAGAGCATCCCGCTTTTTGAGTTCGGTAAGAATGTAAAGGGCATTATCCGCGACTTTGATAACATTCCGCTCTCCTCGGAAGAAAAGCCGAAAGTCGGCATTGTAGGAGAAATCCTTGTAAAGTTCTCTCCGCTTGCTAACAACCATATTGTGGAGCTCCTCGAGAAAGAAGGGGCGGAAGCCGTGATGCCGGATCTTATGGACTTCCTGCTCTACTGCTTCTACAACCAGAACTTTAAGTACGAGAACTTAGGGGCTTCCTGGAAGGGAAAAACCCTTTGCAATATCGCAATCAGCTTACTGGAGTCTTTCCGTAAGACGGCGAAGAAAGAGTTGGAGAAATCCAAGCACTTTACCGCACCGAGCGATATCCGAGAGCTTGCTTTCCTTGCCAGAGAATATGTCTCCCTCGGAAATCAGACCGGAGAAGGTTGGTTCTTAACCGGAGAAATGCTTGAACTTTTGTCTGAAGGGGTAGATAATATCGTATGTACCCAACCTTTCGGATGTCTCCCGAACCACATTGTTGGAAAGGGTGTCATCAAAGAGTTGAAGCGGCATAATCCTACAGCGAACATCATTGCCGTGGACTATGATGCCGGTGCATCGGAAGTAAACCAGTTAAATCGAATCAAGTTGATGCTGACCGTAGCCCAAAACAAAATACGGGATAAGGCCTAGGGTCCACGCTCAGTCTTTCAATTGAATATAGTTAAATTCTCCCGATATTGACTCTTCCAAAGGCGCTCTCGCTCGGTTTCGACGCAGCGGTACTAAGCATCTTTCTGCGCTTTGCTTGAAATCTGCAAGTGCCGGCGTCTCCACACGCTTAGTCTGAGTCAATATCGGGAGAATTTTTCTTCAAGAATTATCACTTTATAAGGAGGAGCTATGGATATTGCAAAGAAAATTGACCACACGATGTTAAAGGCGGAGGCAGGGAAGGACAGTATTCTCCGCTACTGTGAAGAAGCAAAGGCGAACGGCTTTGCCTCTGTCTGCGTAAATACTTGTTATGTGCCCTTAGTCGCAAAGGCTCTTTCCGGATCCGCCGTGAAAACCTGCTGTGTAGTAGGCTTTCCTTTAGGAGCGATGTCCACGAAAGCCAAGGCTTTTGAAGCAAAGCAGGCGGTAGCGGACGGTGCCGACGAAGTCGATATGGTCATTCAGATTGGCGCCCTGAAGGACAAGGATTACGATTATGTAAGAGAAGATATCAAAGCCGTTGTGGAAGCCTCTAAGCCGGCAATTGTGAAGGTCATCATCGAAACCTGCCTCCTTACCAAGGAAGAAATCAAAAAAGCCTCCGCGCTTTCCGAAGAAGCCGGTGCGCATTTTGTGAAGACCTCTACCGGATTTTCTACCGGAGGCGCTACGGTGGAAGATGTGAAGCTCATGAAGGAATCCGTTTCCGATAAGATGAAGATTAAGGCCAGCGGCGGAATCAGAAGCAGGGAGTTTGCGGAAGAACTTCTCGCTGCCGGTGCGGACAGACTGGGAGTCGGAAACGGACTACTTCTGCTCTAAACTTGAAATATGTATGAAATTTAATACAAGCAAGAGCTCTTACATGGAAAGTGGGAGTTAGAATAAAAAGGGACTGACTGTAAAAATCAAAGATGACATTTTTAGTGCTGTGGAGGTCCGTTGCAGGGTAATCTGAGCCCGTGGGTACTTGCGAAAAACAAGAGAAACGCAGTTTTTCGCTTAGTATCCCCTACGTGGCGAGGTTAGCGAGAGCGTGCCCTGCAACGGACCTTCACAGTATAAAGAAGTTTTGATTTTATTATTCCTCCCAAATTCCGCTAAAGACTTCTCTCGCTTCTCCGCTCATAAAGGCATGTCTACTTTCTTTATCATAGAAAATCGTGAGGTCACCGCCTAAAAGGTGCACAAGTACCTCTTCATCCAGTTTTCCTAAGAGATTTCCTGCAACAACCGCCGCCGTTGCCCCCGTTCCGCAGGCAAGGGTTTCTCCCGATCCTCTTTCATAAACCCGGAAATTGATTTCCCCTCTATTCTTTATCTCGATAAACTCGCTGTTCACTCTTTCCGGAAAACGGGGATGAGTTTCAAAACTGTGCCCGTAGCGGGAAAAATCAATCTCATAAATACTCTTTCCCAGTACAGGATTATCCTCTAAAAAATAAACGGCATGCGGATTTCCGGTATCAATTCCCACAAAGGAAAGGTGCAGTCCGTCAATCTGAATCTTCTCGGGTAAATCACTGTCCAACTTTACTTTCCCCATATCTACTGTAGCTTTATAAAGCTTTCCGTCCTTTGCTTCATAGCGAATTTCTTTAATGCCCGACTTGGTCTCTATTTTCATTACAGGCGTTTCGGGGCTGAAAATTCCATGATCATAAATATATTTTGCGGTACAGCGAATACCGTTTCCGCACATCGCTCCCTCTGAACCGTCCGCATTAAACATATGCATAAAAGCATCCGCCTTATCGCTTCGCTCAATCAGAATAATGCCATCTCCCCCGACACCAAAGTGCCTGTCGGACATCTTTATTGCAAGCTCTTTCGGATTGTCCACTTTTTCCCGGAAGCAATCTATATAAATATAATCGTTTCCCGCACCTTCCATTTTCGTGAATTTCATATCGTTCTCCTTCACTTTTATTTATCCTAATCCCCTTTTTGCATATCCCGCTTCCTCTCATCGGGATATCGTTATCCGCTTATTTTCCGCTATTTCATAGAATATAGGCCTGCCATGAAGTGCATAGCCTCCCTTTTTCAGTTGATATTCGCCGTAACTGCCTTGAAAATGCAAGCCTTCCAGCTTATCCTCCGGGCTTTTCCCCGACTTTCCCATTGCCAGCATAACCATCTTTACCGCATCGATTTCTCTGCTCCTCGATTCTATGCTTTCCTCTTCTTTCCCCGGCTCTTTTTGTTCACTTGCATCGGCACTTGATAGAAGGGCATCTTTTCCATAGAGATAGGAGGACGTTTTAACTACAGTCTCTCCGGGAAAATCATTTCTATCCCAATCCTCCCCCAGTAAAACGGGGAGATTATGTTCTTCCGAAAGGAAGGCTACTCCTTCCTCACTATACTCTTCCAGAAATAAAAGATCCGCTCCGGCTTTTTCCAATTCCGCTTCTTTTTCTTTCATGTCTTCCCCGGAGGAATATTGTATGATTTGTGAAGATCCGCCAAGAATTTGAAAGGCTTCCGACAGTTCTTTGGAAAGTGCACCGGAAGCTCCTTCCGGCTCCAGAATTCCGATGGAGCGAAAAGCCTCATTATAAGCAAAGAAAGACAAGTCTACTGCTTGATCCTCCAGAGACCTTCCTAAGCAAAAGCTGTAATTCCCCAGCAATTCCTTAGGAAGATAAGTTGTGAAAAGACAAGTTGTTTTTGTTTTTTCACTGTATTCGGAAAGAACATCGGCATAGTTTTTTTCCCCAACAAGAAGAATATCCGTATGAAAAGCTTGGATTTGCTCCTCCATTTTTTGCTCATCCTTATCCGGACTCAAAAAATGCAAGCTGAGACCCGGCTTTTCTTTCGCCTCGCTTATAAGTATATTTTTTTCTTCTTCGGAAACCGCTTTCACAACAGTCAGATTCAACTCTTCCGATAAAGAAGAAGAAGAGGCGGAATTCGCTTTTCCACTATTTCGTCCAAAGCCTCGCAGTAAAAAGAAGAGAAAGAGCAGGACGAAAAGCGAAGCTAAGATAAGGAAAAGCTTATGATTTCTTTCCTTCCTGCGCTTTTCCAATCGCCTTTCTCTTCTTTCCTTCCTTTCTCTCCGAAGCCTTTCCCGCTCCTTTTCCATTTCTCTCTCCTCTTCCGAGGATTCATCTTTTATTTCTTCTCTTTTTTTCGTTTTTCCAGAAGTATCCGGAATTCTTCCTCCGAAATCTTCATTTCTTCCAGTCTCTTCTTTCTCCGATCCTTCCACTTCTTTCTCCTTTTTCGCTCATCTGCAATATTCTTTGCGCCGTAAATGGCACCTCCTCCAAAAAGAAAAACGGCTACAAGGATGGTAATGGTAAAGCCGCTCAGGGTAATGGCAAAAAAAGCGGCTTTCGTCTTGGGACTTGCTTCACTAAGCATTACTTTTATATTTTGTTCTCTGTACAGACTTGCCTCTCCAACCTTTCTTCCGTCTAAGAGGAAAACGACTTTCGGTAGTGCACTGTCCCCTACATGAGCTAAATTGCTGTCACTTGTCTTCGACTCCGCTTCCGCTTGAGAAGACTCCCCGTTTTTCTTCTCCTCTACAATAAGATAGCTTATTCCGTCTTGCTTCTCTCCTTTCGGAAGGGTAAGCATAACTTTAGAGGAAAAATGAAGCTTCGTTTCTTCCGAAATACTTCCCTTCTCTACTAGCTCGGTTCTGATTTTTGCTAAAAATCCTTCCGAATTCTCCAGAGACTGCTTTTCCGTTCCTTGGAAGCCAAGATCCAGCATGGCACTCGTATCGATATAATGATAGGGACTTTTATCTTTAAGAACAACGGTAACCAATCTTCTATCCCCTTCTTTTGCAAGAGTAAGAAGAGTATTGCCGCTGTCCTTTGTATATCCCGTTTTTCCCGCCACCACTCGAGAATCATAAAAACGGGATTCCTGAAGCAGCATTTTATGTTCCATATATAAGGTATTTCCCTCGGGAAGACGTTGCAAACCGGAAAGCGTATATCGTAAATCTTTTTCAATCTTCATGAACTCTTCATTGTGAAATGCCGCAATGGCAATAAGTCCCATATCTTTAGCGGTTGTATATTGTTCTTCCGAAAAAAGACCTGAAGGATTTTGAAAGTGACTTCCCGTACACCCAAGTTCTTTCGCCTTTTCATTCATCATCTCGGCAAAAGCTTCCCGAGATCCGGCTACATGCTCCGCCAAAGCATTGGCGGCTTCGTTCGCCGATTTTAAGAGTAAGGCATGTAAACAGTCATTCACTGTCAGGACATCTCCGGCTTCAATTTGTGCGTTGGAAGAGCCCTGATCCACATTATAAACCGCATCATGGGAAAAACTTACCTTCTCATCGAGTGAAGCATGCTCCAAAACGACGAGCGCGGTAAGCACCTTGGTAATACTGGCAGGATAGCCCTTCTCTTCTCCGTTTTTTTCGAATAACACGGCTCCCGTATCCGCATCCATAAGAACCGCTTCTTCCGCAGTGAGTTCTACACTTCCCCAACTTGCCGCACAGCTTTCTTTTGTCGAAAAAAATCCCCCATACAAAAACAGCAAGAGACAAAGTACAATTCTTATTTTTCCATTCTTTTTTTGCAAATGCTCCTCCTACCCCGGTAAAAAGGCCAAGCACTCTTTCTTTTTTCCTAAATTCCAAAATTCTAAAGCGTAAACTGTCTCAATAATTTTTTTTGATATGCTTGAAAAGATAAGGCATGCGGAGAATCACTCCATCTCCTAAGTTCCGGAGAAAAATGCCCCTGACTCGACAGCTTTTTCCACTCCTGTTTAAGGTGACTAAGTAAGCGATCTCCGAGAATCAAGGCCAAATCATTTCTGTGTGCCTCTTCGTACTCTTCCGTAAAAAAAGGAGAAGGCAAGTTATAAGGAAAAAAAAGAGGAAACAAAGGGTTATGAATCAGGAACAAGTCGTCCTTTTTCCGCTTTTTTTCCGTAAACCACTCTGCTAAAAAATCCCCTGTATAATCATAGAAATGCGAATAAAAGGCATCTTTAACTCTCTGCCGCTCGGAAGATACGTCAATCGTCTCGAAAGAAGCCTCTTTCCTCTCGGAAAAACTGTTTTTCATCAACAAATACAACTCAATAAAAAGCTCCAATATCCTGCAAATCGCCTCTTCTTCATCCTCATATACCACACCAAGCGAATGATAAAGTAATACGGAAAGAATATCCCCCTCTCTCTCCCTCCTCAGGGCATCCCCGGGGAACAAATATTCCCTTGAAGTCCCTAAGCATTCCTGAATGAGGAAGCATAAGGTTTTTTCATTTAAACTTCCTGCCTCTCTTCCCTTTAAAAATTGCAAAAAAAACGCAGTTAAAGAAGCAAAAAAAACACCGTGCAGGGTGCTTTGATCCGTTTCTTCCGGAATTTCTCTTATTCTCTCCCATGAAAGCTTAAGTCTCTCTCCCATAGCCTCCTCATTATAGCAAAATCAAAACGAATACATCTTACAAATTCGCTAGGATTTCCGTAAAAATCAGCTTCTAATCCCCAAAAACAGGAAAAACAGCCAGCAAAATAATAGAAAAATATCCAGACCTACAGCAATATATATCGGTCTTCTTTCCAGAAATTTTCCTCTTTCCGGAGGAAGGGCAAGTCGAAGAGAAAAGGCGGAAAAGTTTACGGAAAGTAAAGCAGGGTAGACAATCCTTACACCCGCTTCTCCCTTTCTGTAAAAAGAATACGCAATACAAAATAAAAAAAGAAGGAATGCCAGTCCGGAAAGGATACAAGCTCCTGCGGTTCCTCTCGCCGGCTTCTTTCTTATGTAGGAAAATCTCTTTTCTTTCTCCAAATTCTTCCTCCAAAACCTCTAGTCTTCTTTTTCTTTTCTCCGCATCTTTTCCGACTTCATTCTCCGAAACTTTTTAAACGAAGAAAGAAGAACTTAGACGAAGAAAGAACTTAGCTTATCTTTCTTCGTTTTCTCCTTCTTCTCTGTACAAGGAGAAAGCTGAAGTAGCCGACTGCGGTTCCCAAAGTGTTTAAAATAATATCATCTACATCACAGCTTCCCGCACGAAAAACAAGTTGTATCAGTTCTACGGCAAAGGACAGAAGATAACCTGCCATAATCGTATTATACCAATACCTCCTGCATCGCCTTGAAAAAGAAGGAAGCAAAAAGCCAAGTGGCGCAAAACCGATAATATTTCCAAAAAGATTGAGTAAAGAAGCAAGAAGTCCTATCTGTCTCCAATGAAAAAGATACCTTTTTATCTCTAAAAAAGGCTGCATATTATAACTGATGCGAGCTCTATTCATAAGACCTCTTCCGCTCAGTTCGGAAAAGAAAAGGATGTAAAACAGGAGAAGGATATACAGTACAAAAAAGATCGCGGCTGCCCACCTGTTTCTGGTCATTTTCTTAGTGTGCATAATCTCTTCTTTCTAAAAAGTCAGATCTTCTTTCCTCTTTAAGAGAATGGCACCTTCTATAATAGATAAAATACCGGTAATGAGTCCGACGGTAATCAGCACAACTCCCATGGCAATAGACGCTGCCCCTACGTTTCGCATGACCTTATATATCTTTTCCATCATCTTTCCTCTTTCTTTCTCCATCATAATAAGACAGACAGTCTTTTATTGTAAATCCCATTTTCGTATATAGCTGCATAGCTGCTTCATTCCGGGAATCTACTTGCAGAATTACCTTCTCATATACTCCTGCCTCGCCCTTTTCTAAACAGTCGTGAAGGATAGCCTCTCCCTTTCCCTGTCTTCGAAATCTATTTTCCACCATAAGCCCGTAAAGGTAAAGCGTTTTTTCGTTATAGCTTGAAAAGAATACCTCTCCATAAGGATAGATTTTCCTTTCTCCCGGAAAGGCAATCGGCTTTTCCAAAGTTTTTTCCAGAAAATACTCGCTATAGAGATACGGAAAATGGAGATAGCTGTCTTCTTTTCCTTTTCGTAAAAAGCGAATCTTCCATCCTCGAAAATCATCATAGAGTGCATCCGTACAGCCGCTAAAAAGCCCCTGTCCCCTCATGTAAGGATGTACAAATGCTGTACAAAGAAGAATATCCCTGCCCTTATCCTGTTCCCCCAGTTTATACCCCATCAGGATAGCCAAGTAGTCTTCCTTTAATCCGCTGTCTTTCTTCTCCTCGTTCCGAATACTGTAGAAGAAATCATAATCCAGACCCGTATCATAATCCGTTTCGTCTTCTTTATTACAGAGGAGGATCAGGTCACGAAACCCCTTCTCCTCCTCTTCGTTTAATTCTAATTGCAACTGAACATCCATGCTTTCTCCATTTTGAGAAATCCGCCCTTAGTCTTTCAAGACATTTTTCTAAGATAATATAAACTTTTCAGAATCTTTTTTCTGAGAAATCTTATCTTATAACGTAATCTTATCCAAGTGCCAGATATCTCTTACATACTCTTCTATGGTTCTGTCCGAAGAGAACTTCCCGGCATGCGCGGTGTTCAACATGGCCGCCTTGGCCCACCATTCCCTATCTTGGAAACGCTTTACCGCCTCTTCTTGTGCCTGCATATAGGCACGAAGATCCTTTAAAATGAAATAGCGATCCGCTACATCGGACTCCTTGGTATTCAGTAAGGAGTTATAAAGCGGACGGAAAAGCTCCGGATCCTCCGGACTGTAGAAGCCGTTTACCAGTTGCATAAGAACCCTTCTGATTTCCTGGTCATTATTGAAAATGTCCATCGGATTATACGTTCCGCTATGCTCAAGGGAAATAACTTCATCACTGCTCATTCCGAAGATAAAGGCGTTTTCCTCACCAACTTCTTTTACAATCTCTACATTTGCCCCGTCCATCGTACCGATAGTTAAAGCACCGTTTAACATCAGTTTCATGTTGGAGGTTCCGGAAGCTTCCTTCGATGCCGTGGAAATCTGCTCGGAGAAATCCGCTGCCGGGATGATCACCTCGGCGGAAGAAACCTTGTAATCCTCAATGAATACGACCTTAATCTTGTCCTTAATGGAAGCATCGTTATTGATAACCTCGGCTACACTGTTGATCAGTTTAATCGTAAGCTTCGCCGTCTTATAGCCTGCTGCCGCCTTTGCTCCGAAGATAAAGGTATGCGGATAGAACTCTTTCTCCGGATGATCCTTTATCTGGTTGTAAAGGTACATCACATGCAGGATATTCATAAGCTGTCTCTTATACTCGTGGAGACGCTTCACCATAACGTCAAAAACGGAATCGACATTTACCTTAATGCCGTTATGCTCAAAAATATAGCGTGCAAGCCTTTCCTTGTTATGCCGTTTAATCGCCATGAACTCCGCCTGTGCCTTTTTATCCTCTGCATAGACTGCAAGTTTCTCTATTTGGGATAAATCGGTAATCCATTGGTCTCCGATTTTCTCCGTAACCCACTCTGCAAGCTCGGGATTGGCATGAAGAAGCCATCTTCTTTGGGTGATTCCGTTTGTCTTATTGGAGAACTTCTCGGGATACATCTCATAAAAATCCTTCAACTCCTGCTTTTCCAGAATCTCCGTATGGAGGGCTGCAACACCGTTTACCGCATGTCCTCCTATAATCGCAAGGTGCGCCATCTTAACCTGTCCGTCGTAGATGATTGCCATTTTCGCAATTTTAGCCTCTGCCTGATCCGGATATTTTCTTCTGACTTCTTCGCAAAAACGACGATTGATTTCTTCCACGATTTGATAAATACGGGGAAGGAGCTTCGAGAAGAGCTCGATAGGCCACTTTTCAAGAGCCTCCGCCATGATGGTATGGTTCGTGTAAGCGCAGGTATTTACGGTAATCTCCCATGCCTCATCCCAAGTCAGATGATAATCGTCCATCAAAACACGCATAAGCTCTGCAACCGCCACAGTGGGATGGGTGTCATTTAACTGAAAGGCAACCTTATCCGCAAGATGCTTGACATCACCGTCGTGCTTTTTCACATAGGAATCCACCGCAGTCTGGACGGACGCGGAAATAAAGAAATACTGCTGACGAAGTCTTAATTCCTTACCCGCATAATGATTGTCGTTCGGATAAAGCACTTCCACAATATTTCTAGCCATATTGGCGGATTCTACCGCTTTTTGATAGTTTCCCTTATCAAACTCATCGAGACTGAATGTTTCCTTTGCCTTGGCATCCCATACGCGAAGAGTATCCACGATATGATTGTTGTAGCCCACAACGGGAGTGTCATACGGAATGGCTTCCACGGACTGATAGCCCTTATGCACGAAACGAAGTCTTCCGTCCGGCTCCTGTACAGTTTCTACCCAACCGCCGAATCGCACTTCCTTGGCAAGCTCCGCTCTACGGATTTCAAAGGGATTTCCATCCTTTAACCAGTCATCCGCTACTTCCTTCTGGTATCCGTCTACGATTTCCTGCTTAAAGAAGCCGTACTTATACCGGATACCGCAACCGCATGCCCAGTATCCAAGAGTGGCAAGACTATCCAAGAAGCAGGCAGCCAGTCTTCCGAGGCCTCCGTTTCCAAGAGCCCAGTCCGGCTCGGCATCTTCCAGAGCGGACAAATTCAGGCCGAGCTCCTCAAGCACTTCCTTGATTTCTTCATGTGCGGAAAGATTCAGGATATTGTTCCCGAGTGCTCTTCCCATCAAAAACTCCATGGAAAGATAGTAGACCCTCTTCCGATCTTCCTCTTCCGCACGTTTTGTGGTAAGAATCCAATCGTCAATAATTTGATTTTGGATTGCCGCCGCTACTGCATGAAACGCTTCTTTCTCATTTAATTCTGTAAGCTCTCGTCTGAAAAGCTTTCTGGCATTGTTTTCAATTTCCTTTTTTAACATGGCTTTATCAAACTTTTGCATTTCTCCTCCTTAGATTGTCCCCTACTCTTCGAACTATTTTTCTATGCATACTTGCAACAAGATGCCTCAGGTTTCGCCTCGGTCACTTGTTCATAACGAGATATCGCACGTTTTCCGCGCGATACTCGTTATGAATAAAAATCCATAATCCGGTAAAGAACGTTTACCGCTTTTCTACGGAGAGGCTTAACTCTTCTCCATTGATATCCCAATCCCTGGAATAGCCCTTTAATTCTCCAAAACAAAGTGCATCCGCAAGAACCGTTCCGGAAAGTTCTTTCTCATATTTCCGCATAAGGGCAATAAGCTTTTCGTTGCCCTTCGCAGAGAGATGAATACGATCCATAACCTCGAAGCCGGCTTCCTTTCTCATGGTTTGTACCTTGGAAATAATTTCTCTTAAGAAGCCCTCTTCCTTCAGCTCTTCGCTTAAGTTTGTATCGAGTACTACAGTGTATTTTCCGTCTTCTTCCGTGATAAAGCCGTCCTTCTTCGTGGACTCAATCAGTAAATCCTCTCTGGAAAGCTCTACTGCAGTACCGTCCTTAGTCGTAAAACGGATAGCTCCTTCTTCGAGAGCCTTGACTCCCGTCTTACTGTCCAGCTCTGTCAGGTAAGTACGGATTTCCTGTAAATGCTTACCGTACTTCGGTCCTACCGTCTTTAACTGCGGTTTAAAGATATAGGCGGTAAAATCGGATAAGTCTTCCTTAAATTCGACAGACTTTACATTAAGCTCTTCCCGCACAATGCTCTCATACTGTTTTTCCGGCGCTTTTCCGCCGGAAATATACATCACGGAGAGCGGCTGACGGTTCTTAACCTGCGCCTTTTCCCTCGCTGCTCTTCCAAGCTTTACAAGAGCCAGCACTTCGTCCATATTTTCCTCCAAATCCTTGATGATATAAGCAGGATTCGAAACAGGATAGGTGCAGAGATGTACCGACTTTGGTGCCGATGCATCCACGGAGCAAACAAGGTTACGATAGATGGATTCCGTAATAAAGGGTACAAGCGGTGCCGCAAGCTTTGCAAAGGTAACGAGTGTTTCATAAAGCGTCATATAGGCATTGACCTTATCCTCTTCCATGCCCTTTGCCCAGAAACGCTCTCTGGAACGTCTTACATACCAGTTGGACAACTCATCACAGAACTCCTCAAGAGCATTGGCCGCCTCCGGAATCTTAAACTGTGCCAAATTGCCGTCTACTGTAGCAATCAGGGTATTCAACTTACTGAGAAGCCACTTATCCATCGGAGACAGACTCTCATAGTGCAAGCTGTATTTTGTCGGATCAAAATCATCGATATTCGCATATAAAACAAAGAAAGCATAGCTGTTCCAAAGGGTGGAAAGGAACTTTCTCTGTCCCTCCACTACGGCTCCGTCATGGAAACGGTTCGGAAGCCAGGGCGCAGAGTTCGTATAGAAGAACCAGCGAATCGCATCGGCACCATGCTTTTGTAAAGCCTCCATCGGGTCTACGGCATTACCCTTTGATTTACTCATCTTTTGCCCGTTTTCGTCCTGCACATGGCCGAGAACAAGAACATTTTCAAAAGGAGCCTTGTGGAACAGTAAGGTAGACTCCGCAAGTAGGGAATAGAACCAACCTCTGGTCTGGTCTACCGCCTCACAAATAAACTGCGCCGGGAACTGGGACTCGAAGAGCTCCTTGTTTTCAAAGGGATAATGGTGCTGCGCATAAGGCATGGCGCCGCTATCAAACCAGCAGTCGATGACTTCCGGTACTCTCTTCATATTCTTTCCGCAGTGCGGGCAAGGAATCGTAAGCATATCTACATAGGGCTTATGCAGTTCAATATGCTCATAGCCTACATAGTCGGAGGAGTAGCCCTTATCCCCCTCCGCCTTCAGCTTACTTAAAACTTCCTGATAATTTTCCGCTCTTTCCCGTAATTCGGAGATGGAGCCTACTGCGTCCTGATGTCCGCAGCCTTCACACTCCCAGATATTTAACGGAGTTCCCCAGTAACGGTCACGGGAAAGGCTCCAGTCCTGTACGTTCTCAATCCAGTCGCCGAATCTTCCCTTTCCGATAGACTCCGGAATCCAGTTTACCGTATTGTTATTGGCTACCAATTCATCTTTTACCGCGGACATCTTGATAAACCAGCTCTCCCTTGCATAGTAAATGAGCGGTGTTCCGCAACGCCAGCAGTGCGGGTAGCTGTGTGTCATCTTCGGCGCATCAAAAAGCAAGCCTCTCTTATCCAGATCCTTTAACACCTCGGGATCGGCACTGATTGCCCCCTCTTCCACCTCCTTCTCCGTCGGCTTACAACGCATACCGAAGAAAGGCGTTTCCTCCGTGAGTTTTCCTTCACTGTCTACGAACTTCACGAGAGCCAAATCATTCTCTCTTCCGATACGACCGTCGTCTTCACCGAAGGCCGGAGCAATATGCACGATACCGGTACCATCATCCGCACTGACATAGTAATCGGAAACCACTATGCAAGCCTTCTTATGCTGCTTCTCCGCTTCCTTCTCCGCACCGGCGTAAAGCGGCTCGTAACGAAGTCCTACAAGGTCTTTCCCCTTACAGGTTTCCAAAACGGAGTAGGCTTCCTCTCCTTCTTTGACAAAGCCGGAAAGCACTGCGTCAAGTCGCGCTACCGCTAAGATATAGAGATTGCCGTCTGCTGCCTTCACCTTCGCATAGTCAAGGTCAGGATGCACGCAGAGCGCTACATTCGAAGGAAGCGTCCAAGGAGTCGTTGTCCAAGCGAGGAAATAGCCCTCTTCACCCTTGATTTTAAAGCGTACTACAGCGGAACGTTCTGTGAGATCCTTATAGCCCTGCGCTACCTCATGGGAGGAAAGCGGAGTTCCGCAACGGGGACAGTAAGGCACAACCTTAAAG
>ERZ773196.1263-NODE-1263-length-14366-cov-3.071973_pt1 | contig 14366 bp, 13 predicted proteins | sample MGYA00581009_ERZ773196 | MGnify/ENA primary metagenome ERZ773196 (study PRJEB29015, sample SAMEA2738162) | human oral metagenome | biome: human oral; feature: human-associated habitat; material: saliva | place: China | collected 2243 ... | reverse complement strand
ATCGGAGATGGAAAGTGCGGCACTCTTTACGGTGGGGGCTTACCTGAAGAAAAAAGTGGGGACAGTGCTCTTTATTGTATCCAATCAGGAGAGAGTCAGGGCCGGAATGAGTAATCCCATTTACCATGATACGGATAAGGCAATTCAGGTTGCGATTGAAGCCATTAAAGAAATGATTAGAAAAGACAGGGGTTATTCATAAGGATAAGCTTCTGTTTCGGGAAACTTTGCCTGAGATGGCAGCAGAGAAAAAAGATTGGAAAAGTATGGAAAGGATGAATATGAAGTTCAAAAGGGTGTTTCTCATTGTTTTGGATTCTTTGGGAATAGGAAACGGTAAAGATGCTGCGGATTTTTCGGATAGCGGATCGGATACATTAGGGCATATTGCAGAAAAAATGGAAAGCTTCTCTATTCCGAATTTACAGAAGATGGGAATCGGAAACTTTAAGAAATTAAAGGGCGTTTCTCCGGTTGCGTCTCCGAAAGCCAAGTTTTTTCGCTTGAATGAGGCCAGCTGCGGGAAGGACACGATGACCGGGCATTGGGAAATGATGGGAATCAAGACAGAGGTTCCTTTTGTTACTTTCACCGATACCGGATTCCCGAAGGAACTGATTATGGAACTGGAGAAGAGAACAGGCAGAAAAGTTATCGGAAATAAAGCGGCTTCCGGTACGGCAATTATTGATGAACTGGGAGAGGAACAGCTTAGAACCGGAGCTATGATAGTTTATACTTCAGCAGATTCGGTACTACAGATTGCCGCAACAGAGGATGAGAAGATTTTCGGCTTAAAGGAGCTCTATCGTTGCTGCGAGATTGCGAGAGAAATTTGCATGAAACCGGAGTGGATGGTCGGGAGAATTATCGCAAGACCCTATGTCGGAACTAAAAAAGGAGAGTTTAAACGAACGTCAAATCGTCATGACCTTGCGGTAAAGCCGCCTCGTGATACAGTTTTGAATGCACTGAAAGATGCTGATTACAGCGTCATTTCCATAGGAAAGATTGCGGATATCTTCGACAATGAGGGAATCACGGAGGCGGAGCATTCCAAGTCCTCCGTACACGGCATGGAGCAGTGCATTGCCGTGGCAAAGGACAAAGATTTTACCGGCCTTTGCTTTGTGAATCTGGTAGATTTTGATGCGCTCTACGGGCATAGAAGAGATCCGATCGGATATGGGGAGGAAATTCAGCGTTTTGATCAAAAGCTGGGTGAACTCTTGTCGGTCTTAAGAGAGGATGACCTCTTGCTGCTGACTGCCGATCATGGAAATGATCCTACTTTCAGCGGTACGGATCACACCAGGGAGCAGGTACCTCTTCTTGCTTATTATAAAGGAATAAGTGGAGGAGAAGGCGCTGAGCAGGATAATTTTGCCGTAATCGGAGCCACTATTGCCGAGAATTTTTCCGTGGAAATGCCGAAAGATTTGATAGGCAGTTCCATTTTGCCGGAAATGATAAAGTAGAAGAGTAGCGTATCATGGAAGGTCAGGACTATGGAATTCCAAAACAAAGAAACAAATTTCTCTTTCCCAAGGGAAGATGTTAGGGAAACGGAGTTATCCTTCGGTTATATGAAGAAAGCAATAGAACTTGCTAAAAAAGCCGGGGAAAGTGGCGATGTACCGATTGGGGCTGTACTGGTTTATGACGGCCTAAAGCCGGAATCACCGATGGGGATACTTTGCAAAGAAAAAGGAATTTTTCCGGGGGAGATTCTCGGCACGGGTTACAATCAGAGGAATCTTCTCGGGAATGCCTTGTGTCATGCCGAGATTTCCGCAATAGGAGAGGCCTGCGAAAGAATTGGAGATTGGCGGCTGGAGGATTGTACGCTTTATGTAAACCTGGAACCTTGTCCGATGTGTGCGGGAGCTATTTTACAAGCCAGAATTCCCAGACTGGAAATGGCCATCCGAAACAGAAAAGCAGGTTTTTGCGGATCGGTTCTGAATATCCTGCAAATGAAAGAATTGAATCACAGGGTGGACATCGGAGAGGGACTTGAAGCGGAAGAAGCCGAAGCCTTGCTAAAGGACTTTTTTTTAAAGCTTCGTTTGAAGGAAAAAGGAAAGCGGGAGTAAATGGAAGAGTATTCAAAAAAGAAAAGGGCAATCCTTATTGCGGCGGGAAGCTTCTACGGGCTTCCTTTTTCTGTTTCGGAAGAGGATTTGGTGATTGCTGTTGACGGAGGAATGCGATACTGCAAAGAAGAAGGACTTAAGCCGCAAATCCTTTTAGGAGACTTTGATTCCTATTCCCCGAGGGGAGCGGAAGTCAGCTCTGCAAAACCTGTGGAGTTTCTCGGGGATACCGCGGAAGAGGAAAGCAAAAAGCAGTATCGGATATTCGGAAAAAGGACTTTAGCGAAGAAGGAAGGAAAGCAGGTGGAGGGACAGTCCTATTCGGAAGTTTTGCTTCCCGAAATCAAAAACGATTCAGACCTTCACGCGGCAATAAAACTTGCTTTATCGGAGGGAAGCAGGGAAATTCACATTTTCGGAGCCCTGGGAGGGGAGCGGATGGACCATAGCTATGCCGCTTTGCAGAGCCTTGCCTATCTTACGGAAAGAGGAGCGGAGGGGTATCTTTATGGCGAGAAGCAGGTTTTTACAGCCATAAAAAATGGGAAAAAATCTTTTTCTAAAGACTTTCATGGTTATTTTTCCGTCTTTTCTTTTTCTGACGAGTCCTTGGGGGTTTCCGAAAGAGGGTGCAAATATCTGATTGAAAAGGTAAAGCTGAATAATACGGAACCGGTCGGAATAAGTAATGAATTTATTGGGGAAGAGGCGGAAATAGAAGTGAAAAACGGAGTTTTGATTTTGTGCTATGAACTCTTGCAAGCCTAATTTGCCTTTGCTATAATTTAGGCGAGAAAGATAAATTTCTTTGTATTGTCTTATACAGACTTCTGCTGGGACGTACGAGGCCACACAATTTGAACCTACAAATATGACATACGGGATTCCAAGATTTGTGATAAGGAAAGCAAGCCTTCCGTCCGCGGTAAAGGATCCTTGAGCTATCCGTGAGGTTGCCCACCTGGCTAAGCGCTAGGAGTCAAACGTGTGGTACGGCGTTTCGGTGGTCTGTTTTTTTATTGCTATGATTCCTATCGTCTGATGTGAAGCTTTAGGGATATAGAATACAGTTCATCTGTGAGGATAGGAAATGAAGAGAGAGGATTGGAAAGAACAAATCAAATGGGGCTTAACCGCTTTTTTCGTACTGGCGGCAGCCTCTTTGGTGAATATATTGGCGAATAATTTTTATACCGTGCAACAGATTTTTTCGTTTATCATACAGATTCTCATGCCGATTATTTATGGTGCGGTTTTAGCGTATTTGATGAGTCCGATTTACAATCTGGCCGTAAAGTATATAGGGAAAATCCATTATACTTTTATGAGGAAGGAAGCTTCCCATCGATTTTCGGGTTTTTTCGGGACAATAGCCAGTCTGTTATGCCTTTTTTTCTTGACAAGCGGTTTAGTGTCCATGTTAATTCCGGAGCTGGTTAAATCCATTTTGAGTTTATATGTTTCTTTGCCGGATACGATCAACCAATCTTATGATAATTTGACGGTGATTTTGCAACGCTTTCCGGATGTAAGACCTTATGTGGAAAAGGCTTATGAGGAACTCAGTAATTTTTTCACCGGAAAACCCGATAATACACAGGCAATCTTTTCTCACCTGCAAAACCTTGCCGCTTTCTTTACCAACGGAATTTGGAATACCGTTACCATAGTCAAGAATATTTTAATCGGATTAATTGTTATGGTATATCTTCTTAATCTGAAAGGAGTATTGAAAAGGCAGTTCAGAAAGCTTCTTTTTGCCCTGTTCTCCCGGAAGAAAGCGAAGAACATTATTGAAGAAATGCAGTATGTGCATCATGTTTTCGGCGGATTTATTTTAGGGAAGATTATCGATAGTATTATTATCGGCATCCTGACTTTTTTTGTTTTAAGCATAATGAAGATGCCATATACTCTTCTTGTATCCGTGATAGTAGGCGTGACCAATGTTATTCCTTTTTTTGGCCCTTTTATCGGAGCGATTCCCTGCTTTTTCCTGATTTTGTTAACCAGTCCTGTGCAGAGCCTGTATTTTGCGGTGACCATTTTAATCATTCAGCAGATTGACGGGAATATCATCGGCCCGAAGGTTCTGGGAGATTCTACCGGTCTTTCCAGTTTCTGGGTACTCTTCTCCATTCTTCTTTTTGGCGGCCTTTTCGGCTTTGTAGGCATGATTATTGCGGTTCCCTTCTGGGCGGTAATCATGAACGGTATGCGATGCTATATGGACAAACGATTGCAGAAAAAGGACTTGCCGACCTCCTCTTTCGCATATGAAGATTTTGAACGATTTGCAGAGAAGAAATCCGAGCGGAAAGGCGCGGGAGATTGCGGGGAATTGTAAAAATCCTTTAACTTCGCTATAATAATACGGTTTATAATGAAAATCACTTATATTGGAAGACGGCATTGGTCTGTCTTCGATACTAAAGACTAGCAGAAACGGAGAGAAAGATATGGCAACATTATTGGAAAATTGGAGAAATGCGGCGTACGGGAACGGATTAAACAAGAATGAACAGGAAGCACTTTGGCAGAAGTATTTTGCCTTGGAGAAGGGCTTCTATGAGAAGCTGCTTTCCGATCCGAAGAAGGTTTACGAGGGAAGTGTAAAAGAGCTTGCCGAGCAGTTCGGGATTGAAGAGTTTATTTTTGTGGGAATTTTGGACGGTATTGATGAATCTTTGGCCGGTTTCCACAATCCTATTGACAGCATGGACGAGAATACCAAGGTGAAGATTCAGGTGGATCCGGAGAAACTTTACTATAATATGGTAGAGGCGAAGGCATCTTGGCTTTACGATCTTCCCCAGTGGAATGACATTTTAACGGAAGAGAGAAGAAAGGAATTGTACAAGGAACAGAAAAAGTCCGGTACGGTAAGAAGAGAAGGAAAGAAGATTTATCCGAACGATCTTTGCCCTTGCGGTTCCGGGAAGAAGTATAAGAAGTGTTGCATGAGAAAGGACGAAGAAAGAGAAAAGGAACTTTCCGTAAATGAGTAGTAGAGATTATTTACTTAGGGCAACCGCGGCAGGGGGACAGATTCGCGCCTTTGTCTGCACGACAAGAGACACGGCGGAGGAACAGAGAAAGCTTCACAATACCTCTCCGATTGCGACCGCAGCGCTCGGAAGGCTGATGAGCGCCGCTCTTATGATGGGAGTGGATTTAAAGGGAGAGAAGGATTTGATTACTCTTTCCGTTAAGGGAGACGGTCCGATGAGAAGTCTGGTCGCTACGGCCGACTCTCACGGCACGGTGAAGGCTGCCTGTGCCAATCCCTATGTTATTTTACCCGCAAAGGCGGATGGACACTTGAACGTTGGGGCGGCAGTCGGAAAAGGTTTCCTTTCCGTAATTCGGGACAATGGCTTAGGAGAGCCCTATGTGGGACAAACTCAGCTTTTAAGCGGAGAAATTGCCGAGGATGTCAATGCCTATTTCAGTATCAGTGAGCAGATTCCTTCCTCCGTCGGACTGGGAGTGCTTTTAAATAAGGAAAATACGGTAGAGGCCTCAGGGGGCTTTATCATCCAGCTTTTGCCTTTTGCTGAAGAAAGTTTACTGGATAAGCTGGAGGAAAAGTTGAAAACGGTGCATTCCGTTACGGATCTTCTAAAGAACGGGCATACACCGGAGAGCCTTTTGGAATTCCTCTTGGGGGATTTTTCACCTGAAATACATGAAAAGAGAGAGCTCTCCTATTTCTGTAATTGTAGTAGGCAAAGAGTCGAGAAAGCCTTGATTTCTCTTGGAAAGAAGGAGATAGAGTCCTTGATTTCCGAGCATAAGGCAGAGGAAGTTCGCTGTGATTTCTGCAATAAGCGCTATATATTTACGGAAAGTGAATTGAAAGAGCTTCTAAAAAAATAAGAGTATAGGGAAAATAGACTAAAACTACTTGGTCTTCCCGAGAAAATTAGTTGACTATGATGAATTTCTGTGTTATCCTCATCCTGTTGTAATCAATTTCGGTTACAATCGTTTTTTTGGAGGATACAGTAATGAAAGGTACAGTAAAGTGGTTTAATAACCAAAAGGGATACGGATTCATCTCCGATGAGACAGGAAAGGATGTATTCGTACACTACTCTGGTTTGTCCGGAGAAGGCTTCAAGTCTTTGGAAGAAGGACAGGCAGTAGAGTTTGAAGTAGTTGATGGTGCTAAAGGACCTCAGGCTACCAATGTAGTAAAGCTTTAAGAGATACGATAAGCTTTGCGTACATAAGCTGAGAAGTGCAGTGCACAGCCCGGATAGACAGACACAAAGCATTCATCATCTCACTTTCTCTTTAGTTTTGTACCGTATTGTAATATAGATTTCTTTCTTTTGGTAAACAAGATGTTTTCTTTTAGAGAGAGACAGCATTGCAAGAAGTGGCAAGTTAAAAGAAAAGCAGGACGGCGAAAGCCGTCCTTTTTTTACCCGGAAAGACATGATACACTATCGTGGCGAGCTTTTTGGGGAAATAGGGAAGCAGAAGATAAAAAAGGAGTAAAACTGCAGTGTGGTAAACAGCTGACAGAGGATAGTAAATAGATATAAAGTGGATTTTACTTTGTAGAAAGAAATCAGTGAAGAGGAAAAATGGAGGAAAATGGATAACGATACTAGAAAAATGACGTCTTATGCGATGCTTCTCGCGCTTTCCATGATTCTGGGTTATCTGGAATCGATGCTTCCTACGCCTTTTCCGATTCCGGGAATCAAGCTGGGCCTTGCCAATATTGTCAATATCATCGGTCTCTTTTCGCTGGGCATACTGCCGACGGGAATTATCAGTTTTCTTCGCGTGCTCCTTCTATCCATGCTCTTCGGAAACCTGATGACCTTGAGTTATTCCATGGCGGGATTTTTCCTGAGTTTTTTTGTGATGATTCTTGCGAAACAATGCTTCAAGTTATCCTTCATTTCCGTAAGCCTTTTAGGCGGTATTTTCCATAATGTAGGACAAATCCTGATGGCTGCCCTTCTTCTTCGCAACCCCGTTCTTTTTGCTTATCTGCCCCTGCTTTTACTTGCCGGAACGGCAGCAGGAATCGTGATGGGAGTTTTGGCTTCTGTAGTGGCGAAACGTTTGGGGAAATTTTTCAGAGAATTCAGGGGATAGCTTGCCAGAAGAGTAGTTTGGTGCTATTTTATAAAAGAACAAACGTTCTTGTATGTAAACGGCTTTCACTTATTTCAAGGCTTGCTAATTTTCTTTTTCCGACATTTTAGGAAAAGAAAAAGCGGAAAGCGGAAGAAGACAGAAGCAAAAGCAGGAAGAAAGCCGAAATAGATAGAAAATAGCAACAGATAGAAGGTAAAAAATTAGAATAGAGATAGAGATGTAGATAGAGATATAGATAAAGATATAGATAAAGATATAGATAGAGATAGAAAAGGGGCAAACTGTGGAAAAGAAGTGGATCAAAATTCGAGGTGCCAATGAGCACAATTTAAAGCATGTCAATCTGGATATTCCGAGAGATTCTTTGGTGGTTCTTACCGGACTTTCGGGCTCCGGAAAGTCCTCTCTTGCCTTCGATACGATTTATGCGGAGGGGCAGAGGCGCTATATGGAGTCGCTCTCTTCTTATGCAAGACAGTTCCTCGGACAGATGGAAAAGCCGGATGTGGAGCTCATAGAAGGACTTTCTCCCGCGATTTCCATTGACCAGAAATCAACAAACCGAAATCCGCGTTCCACAGTGGGAACCGTCACGGAAATCTACGACTATATGCGTCTTCTCTTTGCCAGAGTGGGAGTGCCCCATTGTCCGGAGTGTGGAAGAGAGATTAAGAAGCAGACCGTGGATGAGATGGTGGATCTCCTTATGAAGAAGGAGGAGGGAACAAAGATGCAGCTTTTTGCTCCGGTGGTACGGGGGAAAAAGGGTATGCATGAAAAGCTCCTGCAGAGTCTGCGCCGTTCCGGCTATGTTCGTGTACGAATTGACGGGAATCTCTATGAGCTCGAAGAGGAGATTTCCTTAGAGAAAAATATAAAGCATACGATTGAAGTCTTGGTGGATCGTCTGGTGGTGCGTAAGGGGATTGAGAAAAGGCTTACGGACTCGATTGAGCAGGTGCTTTCCCTTAGTAACGGCCTTCTTTTGGTGGACTTTTTAAATGGAGAAGAGCTTCAGCTCTCCACCAATTTTGCCTGCCCCTTTGACGGCACAAGCATTGAAGAAATAGAGCCGAGAAGCTTCTCCTTCAACAACCCCTTCGGAGCCTGTCCGACCTGCTTTGGTATTGGCTATAAGATGGAATTTGACGTGAAGCTGATGATTCCGGATGAGAGCCTCTCCTTGAATGAAGGTGCTATTTCCGTACTGGGCTGGATGAACTCGAAGGATGAAGGAAGCTTTACTCATGCCATGCTTGTGGCCATGAGTGAGAAGTACGGCTTTTCTTTGGATACGCCCTTTCAGGAGCTTTCGGAAAAGGTGAAAAATCTAATCATTAACGGAACAAACGGGGAGAGGGTCACGGTACATTATCAGTCGCAGTACGGGAAGGGTGCAGTGCATCAGGTGGCCTTTGAGGGCTTACTTGCCAATATCGAACGCCGTTATAAGGAGTGTTTTTCCGAGAAAATGAAGATAGAGTATGAGCAGTTTATGCGCATTACTCCCTGTCCGAGCTGCCACGGGGCGAGACTGAAGCCCTCCTCCTTAGGCGTGACGGTCGGAGAGAAAAATATTCATGAAGCGACCATGCTTTCCATGGACGAGTTCTTTGACTGGATAAGTTCTGTAAAGCTAAAACCGATGGAAGCGAAGATTGCGGAGCAGATCCTTCGGGAAATCAAGGCAAGATCCAGGTTTATGCTGGATGTCGGATTAAATTACTTAAGCCTTGCCCGTTCCGCGGGAACCCTCTCCGGAGGAGAGTCGCAGAGAATTCGACTGGCCACCCAGATCGGATCCGGTCTTGTGGGAGTTGCTTATATTCTGGATGAGCCGAGCATCGGTCTTCACCAAAGGGATAATGACAAACTGATTGCAACCTTAAAACGACTTCGTGACCTCGGAAACTCCGTCATTGTCGTAGAGCATGATGAGGATACCATGCGGGAAGCGGATATGATTGTGGATATCGGCCCCGGTGCGGGAGAGCACGGAGGAGAGGTAGTTGCCGTAGGAACGGCGGAAGAAATCATGCAAAATCCGGCTTCCATAACGGGACAGTATTTAAGCGGAAAAAAGAAGATTCCGCTTCCTAAAATCAGAAGAGCCTATACCCATACCTTGGATGTTTACGGTGCGGAGGAGAATAACTTAAAGAATGTCGATGTACAGATTCCGCTTTCGGTTTTTACCTGTGTGACCGGAGTTTCGGGTTCCGGAAAGTCCTCCCTCGTAAATGAAATCGTGCACAAGTACTGTGCGAAAACCTTGAATAAGGCGAGATTGGTACCGGGTAAGTTCCGTAAAATCACAGGAACGGAGTACTTGGATAAGGTAATCGACATCGACCAAAGTCCGATTGGAAGGACTCCCCGTTCGAATCCTGCAACCTATACCGGGGTCTTTGACCTCATTCGTGACCTCTTTGCGAGTTCCAAGGATGCCAAGGAAAGAGGATACAACAAGGGAAGATTCTCCTTCAATGTTAAAGGCGGTCGTTGTGAAGCTTGCAGCGGAGACGGAATCGTAAAGATAGAGATGCACTTTCTGCCGGATGTCTATGTGCCCTGTGAAGTTTGCGGAGGGAAACGCTACAACAGAGAAACTCTGGAAGTAAAATACAAGGGAAAGAACATCTATGATGTTTTAAATATGACGGTGGAAGAGGCATTGACATTTTTTGAAAATATTCCTAGCATTAGTCGTAAGATGCAGACCTTGATGGACGTGGGACTATCCTATATCCGACTGGGACAACCCAGCACCGAGCTATCCGGAGGAGAGGCGCAGCGAATCAAGCTGGCTTCGGAGCTGAGCCGCAGAGGCACCGGAAAGACACTGTATATCTTGGATGAGCCGACTACGGGACTGCATTTTGAGGATGTACGGAAGCTGGTGGAAATGCTGCAAAGACTGGCGGACGGCGGAAATACCGTGCTGGTGATTGAGCATAACCTGGATGTCATTAAATGTGCCGATTATCTTATTGATATGGGACCGGAAGGTGGCTCCGGCGGCGGAACGGTACTTTGCACCGGAACTCCGGAGGAAGTGGCAAAGAATCCGAAGTCTTATACCGGACAGTATTTGAAGAAGTATTTGCAGTAGTCTTTATAGTAGTATTTGCAGTAGTCTTTGTAATAGATTTACTTGGAAATGAAAAATGCAGCTATGGATAAGGAGGCAAAAATGAGTGCGGATTGTATTTTCTGTAAGATTGCAAACGGGGAGATTCCCGCAAAGACCATTTATGAGGATGCGGATTTTCGGGTGATTTTGGATATTGCACCGGGCACACCCGGTCATGCTCTTATTTTACCGAAGAGCCACGGAGAGGATCTTTTTAGTCTGGATGATGCAGTGCTTCAGAGGGTTTTTCCTCTGGCAAAAAGAGTGGCGAAGGCGATTATGAAGGCAACGGGGGCGAAGGGTTGCAATATCGTGCAGAATAACGGCGAAGTAGCCGGGCAGACCGTGCATCACTTTCATGTGCACATTATTCCGCGTTTCGGGACGGAAGGAAATATTGTCTCTTGGAACCCTTCCGGATATGCTGATGGAGAAATGGAAGTTTTGCAGGAAAAGATGGTAAAGGAGCTTCATGGCTAAGATATTGTTAACCGGCGGAGGAACGGCGGGACATGTAACCGCGAACCTGGCCTTACTCAGGGAATTAAGAGAAAAGCATACAATTTACTACATGGGGTCAAAGGACGGCATAGAGAAGGAGCTTGCGGAAAAGGCGGGACTCCCTTACTTCGGGATTTCAACAGGAAAGCTTCGTCGCTATTTTTCTTTGCGGAATCTCACGGATCCTTTTCGGGTAATCGGCGGATTTTTTCAGGCAAGAAAGCAGATTCAGGACTGGAAGATTGATTTGGTCTTTTCCAAGGGGGGCTTTGTTGCGGTACCGGTGATTTTCGCGGCGGCAAGCCTCGGAATCCCGATTATTTGCCATGAGTCGGATTTTACTCCCGGACTGGCAAACAAGCTGACCATTCCCTTTACGAAGAAAATCTGCTGTAATTTCCAGGAAACGGTTTCCCTTCTCCCCAAGGGAAAGGCGGTATGTACCGGTGCACCGATTAGAGAAGAACTTTTACAGGGGAGTAGAGAAGAGGGATTAAAGCTCTGCGGCTTCTCCGGAGAAAAGCCGGTGTTGATGGTAATCGGCGGAAGTCTGGGATCCGTGGCAATTAATACGGCCGTTCGGGAGAATTTAAGAAAATTGGGGGAAAACTACGATATCATCCATATCTGCGGAAAGAAGAATGAGGACAAGTCTCTTTCCGATTTAGCGTATTATAAGCAGTTCCCTTATGTGAATCAGGAACTTGCCGACCTCTATCAGGCGGCGGATTTTGTGATTTCCCGCGCCGGAGCGAATGTGATTTATGAGATTCTGGCCTTAAAAAAGCCGAACATCCTGATTCCTCTACCGAAAAAAGCTTCTCGGGGAGATCAGATATTAAATGCGGCGTCCTTCTCGGCTCAGGGCTTTTCCGTAGTGCTTCCGCAGGAAGAATTGGAAGAGAATCCCGCGATACTCCCGGGCTGCTTGGAAAAGCTTTGTGAGAATAAAGAGAAGTACATTAAAGCGATGGAAGCATCCAGAGAAAGAGATGGCAGAAAGAATGTTCTGGCTGTTATCCAGTCAGTTCTGGATGGAAAATCGTAGTGTAGAAAAAAGAAACGTAGTGTAGAAAAAAGAAGCGTAGTGTAGAAAAAAAGGAGAGAAAATGATTGGAATCATCGGTGCCATGGAAGAAGAGGTTGCCCACTTGGTTAAGCTCTGTGAAGAGCGGGAAGAAATTGTGCAGGGTCCTTATCATTTTTATAAGGGGAGACTCTCCGGAAAGGATGTCGTGCTGGTTCGTGCCGGAATAGGTAAATGCAATGCGGCAGCTTGTACCCAAGCCTTGATTGACCGTTTTCAACCGAGCTATATTTTTAATACCGGGATTGCCGGAGCGATTTCTCCGGAGGTGCATATCTTTGACCTCGTGATTTCGAGGGATGCCTTGCAGTACGATGTGGATGTGACAAGCTTTGATTATCCCCTCGGGAAGGTGCCGGGCGATGAGAAAGTAGGATATGACGCGGACCCGCGTCTTTTGGAACTTGCCGTAGAGGTGAATCAGGAAATTAATCCCGATCATAACAGCTTTATAGGACGGGTAGTAACCGGAGACCGCTTTGTATCTTCTCATGAAACAAAGGAGTATTTGAAGAAGACCTTTGATGCCGCATGCTGCGAAATGGAGGGAGCTGCCATAGCACAGATTGCCACAAAAAACGGCGTTCCTTTTGTGATTCTTCGTTTCATTTCCGATGAGGCAAATAATGAGGCGGTGTACGAGGAATTTGAAGCAAAGGCCATAGAAAAAACGGTGAATTTTATGTTGGAGTTTTTGCGAAGAGTGTAATCTGCATCAGAATAAAATTTTGCGAAGGGTTTGGGCAGAATTAGAATAAGATTTTGCGAAGAGTTTGGGCAGAATTAGAATTCATTTTTTGCTTTAGGATTTTACAGTATTTTTAAGATAAGTTTTTTAAAATAGGGAAGCAAGACTTGCGTGTCCTCTTGCCTGTTTTTATAATAACGGAAGTTGTGTATTTTATATTTTTTATGATAGAAGCTATTTTAGGATAATAGAAGAAAAGGAGAAGAATATGCTGAAATTGGATTTATCGAAGGCAAGACAGTTTGTTTCCGAAGAAGAGATGGCGAATTTCAAGGCGCAGACGCTCTTGGCAAAAGAGATTTTACTGAAGGGAAGCGGTGCCGGCAACGATTTTCTCGGCTGGGTAGACCTTCCGGAAAATTACGATAAAGAAGAGTTCAAGAGGATTCAGGCTGCCGCAAAAAAGATTCAGGAGGATTCCGATGTTTTACTGGTCATCGGTATCGGCGGATCTTATCTTGGGGCAAGAGCGGCCAATGAGTTTTTGAATCACAGCTTCTACAATGAACTTCCGAAGGAAGAGAGAAAGACACCGGAGATTTACTATGTGGGAAACAATATTTCCTCCAAGTACATTTCCGATTTAAAGCAGATTTTAAAGGGAAAGGATTTTTCCGTAAATATCATTTCCAAGTCCGGAACCACTACCGAGCCGGCCATTGCCTTCCGCGTGTTTAAGGCTATGCTGGAAGAAAAGTACGGAAAAGAAGGAGCCGCAAAGAGAATTTATGCGACAACCGACAAGGCAAGAGGGGCTTTAAAGAGCCTTGCCGATGAGATGGGCTATGAAGAATTTGTGGTACCCGATGATGTAGGCGGAAGATACTCCGTGCTGACCGCTGTCGGGCTTCTTCCCATTGCCGTTACCGGGGCAAATATTTGCGAACTGATGGAAGGAGCCGCTTCCATGAGAAAGGCTCTTTTAGAGCAGGATTACGAAGTAAACCCGGCATTGCAGTATGCTGCGGCAAGAAACATCATGCTTCGTAAGGATAAGAAGATTGAGATTTTTGTAAACTATGAGCCATCCTGCCATTATATTTCCGAGTGGTGGAAGCAGCTCTACGGAGAGTCTGAAGGAAAGGACCAGAGAGGTATTTTTCCGGCTTCCGTAGATTTTACAACAGATCTGCACTCTATGGGACAGTTTATTCAGGAGGGGGCAAGACTCCATTTTGAAACGGTTCTGGAAGTGATGGAGAGTGCAGCGGAAATCGTACTGGAGAAAGAAGAGATCGATACGGACGGCATGAACTACCTTGCCGGAAAGACCGTGGACTTTGTCAATAAAGCTGCTATGCAGGGAACAATCCTGGCGCATACGGACGGAAATGTGCCGAACTTCCTTTTACAGATTGATAAGCAGTGTGAGAGAACGCTCGGCGAGCTTTTCTACTTCTTCGAGTTTGCCTGCGGTGTCTCCGCCTATATAAACGGCGTGAATCCCTTTAACCAGCCCGGTGTAGAGAGCTACAAGAGAAATATGTTTGCACTTCTCGGAAAGCCCGGCTATGAGGAACTCGCGAAGGAGTTGGCAAAGAAGTAAAAGCGAGATATCGCACGTTTTGCGAGTAATACTCGTTATGAGAAAAAGGGGCTGTAAAAAATCAAAATGTTTTTCTACGCAATATAGGTCTGAACTTGGGGCACGCTCTCGCTAGCTTCGCCTGACTGAGCAGT
>ERZ773196.1262-NODE-1262-length-14368-cov-2.709704_pt1 | contig 14368 bp, 25 predicted proteins | sample MGYA00581009_ERZ773196 | MGnify/ENA primary metagenome ERZ773196 (study PRJEB29015, sample SAMEA2738162) | human oral metagenome | biome: human oral; feature: human-associated habitat; material: saliva | place: China | collected 2243 ... | reverse complement strand
CAGATACAGTACTATCAGCTACTCCCGCGAAGTCATATCGTTCACCATTAATAAAAATATGGTCGGTAGTAATGACTTCTCCTGTAGTAGAATTAGTACCTAAAGCCACTGAATTTTGCACATCGGCTACTGCATTGTTACCTAAAGCTAAACTATCTACTGCTACTGCTTGGCTATGAGAACCAACAACTGTAGCCCCTTGATTTTTAGTTTTGTTATTAGAGCCAAAGGCTAATTGTTCTTTAGCATTATCAAGTACTTGATTATTGTAACCTACAACTACTCCTTGCCCGCTTTTTATTTCGCCATTGTTAGCACCAATAACAGTAGCATTTTCAGCTTTAACAGTATTGGTTCTACCAACAACAACTGTACTTTCTCCATTAGCATAAGCCCCGTTGCCAATAGCAATAGTATTATAAGCATTTGCCATAGCTTGTGACCCAATAGCTACTGTGTATTCTTCACTAGCTACTGCATGAGAGCCATAAGCAAAACTATTTCTGCCTTTTGCTACACTATTGTTGCCACCAACGAAACTGTTAGTGCCAACTGCTTTATTGGCTTCACCAAACACAATAGAGTTTGCCCCTGTAGCAGTATTCATAGTACCTGCACTAAAAGAGGAAGTGGCGGAAGAGTTTACAGTGTTTCTAGTGCCAATAGATAAAGAATCATCAGCAGTATTTACATTACTGTGACCTAAATCATTAGAAGCAAAAGATGTAGTTGCTACTACAGATAATACCAAAGTTGCTAATAGTTGTTTTTCATGATTAAAATCTCCTTTGTTAATACTAAACTAGATACTTTGTATCTTTAAGTACATAATAACACACATTACACATAAGCACAAATCATTCAATGTAATCTAAAGAAAATTCCGCGTCAGATAAATCTGATGTAGAATATTCTTCTTGTGCTAATTGTAACGCTTCTTTCTTTGTTACGTTTTCATAAGTATAGGTAAGTTTACCTGTAAAATAAACAGATACAAATACTTCAGGTAATTTTATACTACCCTCTTTTTCTTCTTGTATCTCTTCTTCTCTTAGTTCTTCATCTGTCATATTATAGACCCGCTTTTTTCAAATCTAATAAAATTGGTTCTTTAGTTTTTTTCTTATGACTTGTGAAATCACATGAAGGCTCATCACAATTTTTACAAATACCTAACATTTCAAGATTAAATACTTCAGGGAATACTCTATGTAATTCCTTATAAATATCTACTGCTAATTCTCTATGCTCAAAACTTGCTCGCTTGCAGATTCGTTTAGGTAAATACTCAAACCATGCTCGATAATCAGCAGTTACAGTCAATTTTGTCATAACTCCAACAGGTAATGTATAGGATAAATATTCTAATGGAATACCTTCATACTCTTCATTATTTAACACTTCAGCAGATAGCTTTAATTGATGTTCTAAATCATTAAGAAATCTATCCCATGCTTCATTGGTTACATACGTTGGTTTCTCCCAATAGGTATATATCCCGTTCAACGTTAAATCTACCCCGCGACTACTTTCTACTGTAGGCTTCAAAAAAACGTGGCGGGTAAATTGACCCAAACATTTAACACTCATTTCTAAATCAAACGTAGCAAAGCCGTGGTCTAATATAGAATGATGTCCTGCTTTTACAGAATGTACAACACTATTTACAGTACAATTTGAATGGTAGCAGTTGCTCATAGCATGTGCTATCACATCAGGACTAGAATAAGAAATTAATTTTGCTTTACTCAATATGGTAATCTCCTTAACCTACAACATACACTTCTAAATATTTTCGCCCGAAATTTATTGCTTCATCGTAGCTATCAACAAATATATCAATAGCACCATTATAACTCATTCTGTCTTTAACAACATAGTGATGTCCATTGATACTTAAAATCGTGCCAATAGGGAAATCATTACTAGCTACTGCACCAACATAAGGATATTCTCCATTAGCCATAACATTACCTGTATGTGTATAGGCTGTTACTTCATAAGTTTCAGCAAAACTAATAGAGTAACAACCTAATAACATACATAACATAATTAAACATTTCTTCATAAGTTTCTCCTTTCATGTTATCTATTATAACATATTGGAGATTACCTTATTGTAAAGCCTTTACTAACATATCTGCTACATAACTAATATCAGGTGTATTTTTAAATTCTTCTAAAACTTCATCAAAATAATTGCCTGAATAACCCCCTGAAGAGAAATAACGTTCTATTTCTTCTTTAATTTCATTACCTAAATACATCATAAATTGCGGGGTAAAATATTCCCCGCTTTTTTTATCAAAGAAATCATCAGTTAAAGTCACTACTAACCCGTCTTCTTCTTCAGTCAATTCAACTGTTTCAAACTCTTCAAAACAATGCCAAACAATTAAGCGTAGTACTTCTAAATCAGGTACCTTCATGTGATTTTCTTTTAACACTACATATAAACAGAAAGAAGTATCCACTATAGGTTTAAATACAAGCTCTATACCTTTCTCACAAATTTTATAGGTAAATCTCTCCCCGATTTTTAAATTTCTTTCATTACCTTCTGAATGAATTTCTTCTCTCTTCAAGTAAACCTTATCAATGCAAACTAAACCATTAACAATAGCATACTCTACGCATACCTTTTCATCTTCTAACTTTTTTCTAATCTCACTCATATAGCTTTGCTCCTACTACTTCAATACCAACAATAATACTTTCATTATCTGTACTATCTTCTTCTAAATACTCTGTATGTAGTACTTTACCTGATTCATCTATAAAATCTATAACTAAAATATCATCTTCTAACACCATTCTAAGGTCTTTACTTGTGTTATTGATTTTCTTAATATCATCATCGTCTATTGTATTCAAAACATCAGTATTAAATAAAATAGCTCCTTTACAAGTGCTGATAATATCAAAAGTAAAACTACCTCTATAACTTAAACTCTGTAATGTGTATTTTACAGTACTAACAACTGTTTCATAATCATCTACTGTTGGATAATAAAACATTTTAAACCTCACTTCTTTTTAATTCTATAGTAGTAACGCTTGATGACTTAACCAAAGAAAATTGGTAAAACTTGTTAAATCGTATTCAATGTTATTAATACTATCAATAATATAATCAGATAATATACAATCAAATCTCTTATAATCTAATTCTTCTTCAAGGAATCTTTCTGCAAGTTTATCAAAGAATACCTGATTTAGTTCATCTAGTGAATCTTTAACTATGACTTTTAGATAGCCTTGACTTGGATATACTGTTATAAATTCGATGTGGTTACTACAATTAAATAAAAGTACCGATATAACGTAAAAGCTTAAACCAACATTTATAGGTTTTACTTTAAAGCTTCTAAGACCTACTCTATCTTCACCTAAATCTATAAACTTGAATATTAGACTTCTTTCTGCACCTAATACACACTCAAATGTTTTTCCGCCATTTTATTAACCTCAACTTTCTAAGAATAACACCATATCGACTACATCATTAAAATTCTGTTCTTCTAATGTATCAAGAATTGTTTCATCTTCTTCTATTGCCTCTAATAATCTGCCATAGTAACCATGACTTTTTGCTAGGTCTTTAATCGCTTCTAAAATCTCTTCTCTAGTCAATGTGATTCAACTCCTTAATATAATTCATATCTACACAATACGCACATTCACCCTCTTTAGGGTTTTCTTCAAATACAGGAATTGCAAGATAAGATAAAGCCTTTCTTAATTTACATTCCTTAATTTGTTGCTTATCAAATTTACAGTCAATGCAGTTATTCATAGCTACATCACAAATATCATATAAAGCATCTTCATTATGTCTTTCCACGTTTTTCTTAAAAGGTTTATTTTGTGTTATCTCTACTTCATAATGATTGACGGCTTTTAATAAACTAGCCTGTTGACCTCTATCTACCCCGCGAATTACTTCATTGAATACTTTTTCTAAATTTGTTTTAGCGGTTTTAACCCGTTTAGATAAATCAGGCGGAAGATGAAGAGAGGTAATCATATCATCTAATGTTTCAATCAATAACCCTAACTTCATCACATTCATTCTATTTCTCTGATTAAAGTATTTAACCATTCTATTACTCACTTTCTTTACTATGTCTGAATGTGTGTACATTGTAGCATTAAGTCTGATTTAACGCAAATAAAAAGAGGTAGTCATGTAAACTACCTCTTCTAAAGATAATCAATTTTCTTGTTTATCTTTTTCAGTATCTTCTTTTACTTCTACAGTTACTATGTCTTCTTTCGGCTCTTCTTTTTTATTCAAATCACCCATAAATAACTTTTCAAGTATAGACCCTTGTTGCGGGTTTTTATGTTCTAATGTATTTTCAATAGTACCATTAGCATGTACAACCCTAGTTTGCTTTACTACTTCGCTATTACTTGCTTCATACATAGATTTTAATAAACCCATATAATGTATGTTGGTGTCCATTAACTTATCTACTTTATCTTCTAACCCGCCATTTAATTTTTCTGAAATCATAGCAAACTGCATACGCTCCATATTGTAATCAACAATACTTTGCATACCTGTTACTAAATCTCCCATGTTTCTAGTATCAAATTTCTTGAAGATTTTACTATAAGCACATACATGACCTGCCTTATATTCAGGGCAAGTAGCACTATTAAAGCATACATCACATGACAATTTAGGGAATTTTTCGGAATAAATTTGTTTAGGTTTTCTTACTGCAACTTGACCTTTAACAAATCTGCCTTTCTTATCAAAAGTAGGTTTTACCCCTGTTTCTTCAAAAATCTCATTTTCTAATGCTATTAAATCAGTAGGTACTTCTTCATCTTCGTCACTAGGACTAGGCAACAACCCCGCGATTTTTTCTTTCACTACATCATCAGGTAAATCAACAAATTCAAATTCATCTTCCTCTTCTAAGTAGTTATCACGTTCTTTAGTTTCGCGGTCAAAGTTGGTGCCATAATGTAATAAGCGTGTATCTCTACCTTCAAAACAGTTAGTAAAGAATAATTGTAAATCTTCAATTTCTTCTTCTTCACTACTTGTAATAGTTCCTATAAATTGAGTATGTAACTCATGGATAGCCATACAGTTATTAGCTAAGTATTCAGCTTTTAAATCTTCCCATTCAGGTAAATGCCAACTTAAAAAGACTGTCATAGTCTTTATGATATATCGTAACTCATCTTGTGGAATATCTGGGTTTACATTGTAATTGATAGCATAATCTTTTACTTCCCCGATATTTTCACTCAAAATGTTCTCTACGAATTCTACGCTAGGGAACATATCCTTGTCTACTTCATCTATTCGTTGCATTACCGCTTTTGGTTTTTGCCAATACATTCTTTTCTTTAAGCGTTCTTGAATGTATTTTTCACCCCTACGGAATGAGTAAAGAGATAATTTGATAGTTTCATCAAAATCTACTTCCCGCAATTTTTCAATATCAAAATCATACTCTTTAAAGGTTTTAACTCTAGGAACTACCTCTTCTTCAAATTGGTGTTTCTTATAACGTGCTACAATTTGTCCATTCCATACAGAATATTCGCCATATTTAACCCCTGCAAGCCAAGTTGTAGAATCGACTGTATAAAAAGGTAATCTAGGTAAAATAGCAGTACGGGTCATACCCATGCCATGTACTACTGTTCCATATCTCTCCGCCACTTTTAATTTTTCGGCAAGAAAAGATTCTGCACTTTGTAGATTATCAGATACTGCGGATATACCTACATATGGGTATCTCTTACAGTACTGCTCCCATGTCAGTTTAGTGGCTTCGCCGTGCCAAATAAAACATACAGGAATACCTGTTTCAGCCATAAATGGTTCAAAATATTTTCTATTCCATTCTTGTACAATATCTGCCCCGACTAAATATTCTAAGTCTAAATTCGCTATAGCAAAAATATGGTCTGCGTGTTCACGCGCCCATGATAAATACCTATCAATATGTCTTTCCCATTGTTCAATAGTATAGGCTTTATACTTATCATCTTGAATATAGGTAAAAGCACCTGAATCGACAAATACTTTACATTCAGCATTAATAATATGATTAATCTTTTTAACATATTCAAAGGATACAAGGAAGTTACGAATACCCATGCCATAACACATATTAAAAAAGCGTTCAGATTCTACCCCTGAATACAACATACTAAATGGTCGCTTAAAGTCCATTAACTGCTCTAACTCTAAACGGATATTCCTCCTGCCTCGCTTTTTCTCAGGTTTTTTATTTTCTTTTTCTATTTCTTCAGTAACCTCTTTAGCCTTAGAGATAACTGCTTTTTTCTTTTTCTTAAAAAGTGCCATACTACCTCACTAATCTATTGTGTACTCTGTTTTTGTGTTACAAGGAACCTCAACCCCGCGACATAAAACACAAGTATGTTCTGCTTCAACCTCAACTTTTACATGATAAGGTTTAACATACTTATAAATTAATTCTGCTACCTCTTTTGTAAAGCGTTCTTGTAATTGCGGTTTTTTCGCCACGAATTTTACAATTCTAGCGAATTTAGATAACCCTAATACTTTGTCTTTAGGTCTGTATGTAATCTTAACTTTACCAAAAAACGGGAGCCAATGATGTTCACATACAGAAGAGAAAGGAACTTCTACAACTACATCAGAAGTAACCCCTTCCGAATCAAATACTTTAATATTTTCAGGCTCTGTTTTTTGTAATGAATCAAACAATTCATTCACATACATTTTAGCTACCCTATATGGTGTTTCTTTGTTGCCTTCAGTTTCTTGTATACCTAAAATAGTCATAATCTCTTTTACATGACTTTCTATTTTCTCTATCTTTTCTTCATTAGTTAGCATATTCACTACCTCAAAAATCTACATTTAGAATTAAATTTATATTGTCATTATACCTTAAAAATAAGCAAAAAGAAAAGGTAGTGCATATACACTACCTTATTTCTTAAATTTCATCTGTAAATTGTGGAATAGATAAAGAAGGTCTTTTAGCAGATTCTGTGTGATAATCACGAACTACAGATACATTCAATTTCTTACCGCCTTTTGTCATAGGAACTTGGCGGGAAGGTTGAGCCTGTTTTACATCAGTCATTCGGTCAGTAATTGGAGTAGCTACCTTTAAATGTGTACCAACAGACTTATTTGTATTTTTAATAATTGGTTCTTTGATAGGGAACATAATTATTTCCTTTCATTTGTAAAAGACCCCCTTATATACATAAGAGGGTCATTACTACTAAATCTTATCGTCCACGAAGGGCGTTACCTGCCGCACTAAGTCTTTGGATAAAGTTAGAGAAACCTTGTTGTCTAGCACGTCTAGCACCAATATTTAAAGGTTTAGCACGTTCTGCCCGAACATTTACTGTGGAGTTAGCAGTTCTAGTAGTACCTACTTTAAAGCCTCTACCAGAAGACTTATTAGTTGCAAATACTTTCATTACTTTCTCCTTATTAACCTCGGCGAAGTGGGTTACCGCTTGCACTACCTCGACCTAAAAGTTGACCAACAGTTTTATTGCCTAGAGGGCCATTTCTGCCTGCATTGCCAAATAATCTTTGACGATATGCGTCGGCTCTAGTTGTTTTTGGATACTTACTAGAAGAACCACCTGATTTGTTTGTAGCAAATACTTTCATAGTTTTGGACTCTCCTTTCATAGAATTCAGTACGAAGAGGACTTCTGTGACCTATAGGAATTATATTTCTTCCCGTAGCTGAACTATAACTATTGGGAACTTTATACAGAAAGTTTGTTTTGTACTGTACTTAAAGAATAACCTAAACTACTTATAAAGTAAAGCATAGGTACTATACACTTCTATACTCATCATCTACTACTGATAAATAGGAACTCCAACAATTATCCGCCGTTTTTTCAAAAGCTACAGGGAATGGATAATTATATAAATCTAGCATTTCATGAAATAAATTTACTAATTTAGAATTACTCATACCCATAGCTTTCCTTGGGAATACAACTTGTACTCTCATGTTATTATATCTTAATAATTCCTCATTGATAGCTAATAAGGCAACACCTACTAAAAAAGAATTACTAGGTTTAAAGTAGATAATTAAATCTTCTACCCCGCTTTTTTCTGCTCGCTCTATTTTCTCTACTGCGTCTTTAGCACTATCACTATGAATGTAATATTTTATTACAACCATTTTTTCTAAACTATCAATTTCAGATTTAGAACCTTTTAAGCCAAATGGTAAATGAATTTCTTCAAATCGCATTAACAACTCAAAATTATTAGCCACCAAATCATCATTCAATGTCTGTAAATTTACAATCAACTCAATTTTATATTTTGAGTTATCAAACAATTCTTTCAAATAAGCTACTTCATGAATAGTATCAGGTGTACATTTTAACACTACTTTATTAATTGGATAAAAACCTCTATATGAATCTTCTACTACCTCAAAAATTTTCTCCGCGAAAATATCTTTTTCACTCAATTCAGTTACATCATAAGTCTTTTGATGATTAATGTATGTACCTAATAATAATTCAGCTACTTCACTAGAAGATTCACAATCTTTACATTCCCCGCAAGGAATTTTCCCGTCAATGACATAATCACAACTAGACCACTCATTAGGTAAAATGCCATATTTTCTAGCAAACCCAACTAAATCTGCTTTTAATGTATTACAAAAAGGCGCGCAAATAGAAATAGGAAGACCTGTACTTTCTTGAATAGCTTTTGTTTCAGCATTAAAGTATTTAGGTGTACAGTCATTGTATTCTTCTCCTTCTCCACCTATTGCCCCGATAAAAATTCTCTCACATTTTTTAGCTTCAGCAAGGGAAGTAGCAAAAGCAAGGAACACCTTATTTCTTGATTCTAAATATTGATGTTTAGTATCTTCAAAATACTCATCATAAAACCCGCCATTAGTCCATGTGAATTTAGGTAACTCTACTTCTACAAACTTATAACCTACTCTATTACAATGTTCTTCCGCCCATTTTTTCTCTACTTCATATGATTTTTGATGATAGTTAAAGAACATACAATAGCCATGTTCATACTCTAATTCGTTCTTTACATAATGTGTTAGTACTACGCTATCAAAACCGCCACTACATAACACTACTGCTTTCTTTATTTCATTCATTTTATTTTACCCCGATTATTTTATGCACTTGAATTTGTAACCTAATAATGAATTCATGAGGTACTTCATGTAATAACCAATCAGGTAATAATTCAGCAGTTTTACAAACTTTATTGTCGGAATAAAACATAGGACTGAATAGATAAATTAAATCGTCCCTATTAGCTTCTTTCATAATAGATAAAGCATAATCAAAATCTTCTCTTCCAGCGATTACAAATTTTACTTCATCGCCTGTGCGTAGATTCATCAAGTTACCTAAAGAAGCTTCATAAGAATTATCTGTTCTAGTTACTCCACTACTTGGACATTTAATATCCATAATTAACTTATACTCCCGCCATTTTTCTCTATTAGGTACTTTAGCAATACCATTCGTTTCGATAGTAACAACAATATCAGTAGTACCTAAAGTCTTTCTGTAGCGTTCATTAAGTCTATCAGCTAATTCTAACACTTCTTCACTTTGCATTAAAGGCTCACCACCTGTAATACAAATCGTTTGTGAATGGTTAGTTTCCCATAACTTATCTACTGCTTCTAATACTTGCTCAACGCTCATAATTTTTGCGTTTTCTTTTTTCTGTGGTTGGTCGCAATAGATACAATTTAAAGGGCAACCAAATAATCTAACAAATATTGTAGGCTCTCCAACTAAAGTTGATTCCCCTTGTAATGATACAAAAATATCATCAATTAACATACGTTTATATCTCCTTCGAAAAATTAATCGGGAATATATTCAGCATATGTATCTCGTGTTTCCCATACTCTAACACGGCTAACATATGTATTTTGATATATATTCTTTTCCGCCTTTATTTTTTCTAACTCATCTTCGGTAATTTTATAAATATGATGTGCCATAGATTCAGCAGTTGGGTATTCATCTAACCCTTCAACATATGTAGCGTCCCTATGGTCATACAAATCTTCAATACGACTTCTATAAATCGCTTTAATATCGCCAAAGTCCATAAGCATGTTAGGGTAGTTAGATTCCCCTAAAAAAGGGGAACTAAACTCTAACTCAATCATATAATTATGCCCGTGTAATCTTTTGCATTTACCTTTATGGTCTTTCAATGTATGAGCGAATGATACTTCAAATTGTCGCATTACTTTATACATGCTACTACCTCTATTTCATAATTTTTAAGCTAATAACTGTTCTTTCTTCCCCGTTTTCTTTTACAGAAATAAAACCAGGAAGTAAATAAGTATCAGAGCCATGAGTAGATAAAATACCTCTAGCTTTGATGTATGCTTTTACTGCTTGATTTAATGCTCCCGCTCCCATAGTGCGTAACTCTACTTCACTACCTTCTTCAATGCTACTTACAATACAGCCACTCAATGTAGATACTGAGGAAGAAGAAGATACTTTAATAATCTGTTCCGATTTTTTCATCAATTTTTACTCCATTAATAATGCTACAATACGTTTTTTATCAATGAACCCATAATATCTACAATCATAACTCATTGTAGGGTTATCTCCAACGAAATAGCATAAATCATTATGCACCATTTTTAAACGTTTGATAACTAACTTATTAGTTGGGTCACGATATACATAAATTCTACCAATCTTTGGACTTTCAAATCGGTTAAAAAATCGGCGGGAATGTTTTCTCTCCCCGTCAATTAGTGTAGGGTACATACTACTACCTACAATGTCTAATTTAGGGAACATATAATTTTTAATTACAAAGAATAACCCTATAACACAAATTATAATAACTAAAGCTATAATGTATTCAATCATTTTGCTAACCTATCTCCCGCCAATTCTAAGAAGTCTTTCATGTCTAAAGTAATCATTCGTTTAGATTGTTTTCCGTCAATGTGCATTAGATATACAATAGTTGGAACTTTACCTTTAGGGCAATCAGAAGTAGCCTGTTCCCACCATTTTTTAATCTGAATTGTTTGAGTATTCTTACATTCAATATGTAAAACAAAATCAGCATTTGAATCAGCGGGTACAATATCACCTCTAAAGCCTTCAGCGGTTTGTTTATTTTTTGCAAAACCACCACTCTGAGGTGTTCTTACAAACTCTAAACCTGTAGCTTCTTGTAATTGTTTAGCTACTCTACGCTCAAAATCTGCACCCTTGTTGCGGTTTCTTCTCCCGCGAACTGAAGCGCTTACTTTAGGCTTTTCTTCTTGTTTCTTTTTTAACTTCATGATAACTCCTTATTCATATTACCATATCTATTGCAAGAAAAGGTACTAGCTATCTAGTACCTACGTTCTTGCGTACATTAACACTTCTATTTTCATTTTCAAAGTCGCTATTTCTGCGCGTTACTTCACGGCTCAATAAAAAGATAGCGTCTTCAATATTAGCAATACTTTTAGATACCATATTTAACTGATTTACTTTGTCATTTAAAAATTCATGCGCTTTTTTAACTTCAGGGTCTTGATTGATTATCCTCTCTTTAGCCTTTTCACTCAGTTTACTTTTACTGTACTCTTCATACATTAAAGCACTTACATCATAATACCTTCTTTCGGCGCTTTCTATGACTAACTCTAAACGGCTCATAACTGTCCGCTGAAAAATTTTCTGTTGAGTAAAAGCATTAAGAGTTTCCCCTAAATCTCGCGTAGTAATATCGGTTAAATTTTTAGGTAACACTAAATATTCTCTATCTATATTTAAGTTATCTGTGTCCATAAGTAAAACCCCTTGCGCTTTTAATTCATCTTCTATTCTAGCAAAATATGGAATCTCTTCGGCTTTCTTTTTTACTTTAATAGTTTTACTCATTTGTACACCTCTAAATAAAAATTCCTGCAAGTAAAGCTAATACTGTAGAAATAGATAAACATACAATATAAAATCTTCTCATTCTAAGTAATACCCTATCTTCGCTATCACCGATTTTTCTAAATTTAGGAATATTTTCGGTAGAGAAAGAGTAGTCATAAGCAGATACTACAAAAATTACCCAAACTGCTATAATTGCTATTAATTTAATCATAGTTATATCACCCAACATTCATCTTTATAATTACAAAATCTACAAATAGAATCAGATTTTCTAGTTGCTTCTCTTGGTGGAACTGTTCCTGTTTCTACACAGTCATTCACAAAAGAGCAACCTTCTAAAATCTCCGCGATTTTTTCTTGATTCTCAGGAGTTGTACTATCAACCACAAACTCTTTTAAATCTTGTGTATTTTTATTTTCATATAAAAAGACAACCTTTGTAATTGGCTTTTCACATGTAAACACTAAATCATCTAATCGTAAATGTAACCCAACTTGGAACGCGATTTTTTCTTCTTTAGTATGCTTACTACCACCTTTTAAGTGTTGGTAGTACTGTTCATACTCTTTAGCGCGTTTATTTCTACTCAATTTAAACAATAACTTATTTTTATATTTCTCCCGCAAAAATTTTCGGTGAGATTCAATACAATATACATACACTAAACCTTGTAATGTATGTTCAGGCTTTTCGCCACTACGAAGACCACTATACTGGTTATCATTGATACTTTTTAATTCTAGGATAGCATACTCATCGCCTAAATCTAAAATGCCGTCTGTATGCCCTTGAATATTATATTCAGTACTCAATACAGGAACTTCATCAAGCAATAAAATACCTGAATCTAACATATATTTTTGTGTTCGTTCGTGAAAGTGCGTTCCATTATCAAAGATTCGTTGTGTTCTAGCACTATAAGAAGTCTTTGTGCCTTCTCCTGTTCGTGCATAATATCTAGCACGTTTACAAACTGCAATTTGTGAAGGAGCATTTACATTAAATGCTCTATCATTATCCTCTTTTTGAAGAGTTAAAAGGTAATTATCTAATCTTGCTATAATACCTTTCTTCTTCATATTCTCTTTTAAAAATTCTAATGCCATACTAAGCCTTTCAATACCTCAAAAATTTCTTTAGGTATAACTACAATAAATGTATCATCTTCAAATACAATTTCTTGTATATTACCTGTTTCATATTTTATTCTAATAGATTTTTTCGCGGGAATTTTTTCTTCAAAACCTTCTATGTGTTCTTTAAAGAAAAATTCAAAATCATTCCCATTCATAACAATTACACTTTGTTTATCAACACAATCATCGTTAAAATCTATATACATTAAAGGTGTTCTACATACCTTTAAGGCTTCTTTTTGTACTTTCTTCCATGTAGCTAAATTTAGCGGGTAATAATTTTTCGCGGTAGTTTTACACTCTATTAAAAATATGTCATTCTTCACATCGGCTTTATCTAGTAATGCTCCACTACCTATTACTGTTCTCCCGCCTAATTCTTTCGCTACGCGTTTTTCTTGCTTAATACTTTTATACTTTGTTGTACCTTTTCTAGCCATTGTAAATCTCATTCATTACATCAATAGAATCATAAAAACTTCGTTCATAACTTTCTGAAATTTCTACATTAATTGGGTCAGGCTTCCACCACATACAATACTCATCTCCGTTTTCTTGTGTACACATATCAGAAGGAAGTACATTATTACAAGTACAAGCTTCGTACCAACTCCCGTCTTTTTCTCTAACAGGTTTAAAGTAGTCGCAAGATTCACAAGATTTTACATAAGACCCATATCTTGATTTTTCTAGGCTTTTTAATCTTGTATAAACAGGAAGCCACCCATTTTCAAATACTTCATCTAACATAACATAGCGTCCCATCTTACTAACAAAAAGAAATAATAATCATCAATAGTTTTATCACATTCTGCTAATTCTGTATTATACCCAACTACAATCGGTAACAACATACTATCTTGAAATTTAAAGATAGCCTCTTTAACGCTATCGCTAGATTCTAGGAACTTCTTAAATTCTTCTTTAACCAATTTAAAGTCTTCGTCTTTTAAAAGTTTATCTAGTCTAGCAGGATAATTATGGCTAACCTCACACATTAGATAACCTCTCTTACATCTTCTCTATATTAACTATAAAAATCTCTACTTCATAACCATTTGAGCGGTGAGAAGGCATTTTTAAAGAGGCTTCAAAAAATTGGTAATGTTTTTTATTGAACCTCTCAATTCTCCCTAATAGACTACCATATAAATTTTTACTTTTACTTGGAACTTTAAAAGGTGATTCTATTACTTCACTATATAATTCATTTACTAAGTCTTTAGGTAGTACCTTCTCTACGCGCACTTTCATTATTTAGTCTTCTCCTCTACTAATAATACTTCTTCCCGCA
>ERZ773196.1261-NODE-1261-length-14376-cov-33.231339_pt1 | contig 14376 bp, 8 predicted proteins | sample MGYA00581009_ERZ773196 | MGnify/ENA primary metagenome ERZ773196 (study PRJEB29015, sample SAMEA2738162) | human oral metagenome | biome: human oral; feature: human-associated habitat; material: saliva | place: China | collected 2243 ... | reverse complement strand
ATGAAATGCCAGATTATGGTCAAATTGTTATCATCGATAGCCGTGTCAATCGTGCGCGTACTTGGGTAGATGATGTGAAAGAGCCATTGATGAATTACGCATCTGTTTTTAATAAAGCTGCTCAAACTAATGATGTATGGGTAAAACGCGTTATCGGTCTCCCTGGTGATGTATTAGAGTTTAAAGATGGTCACGTATGGCGTAATGGGGAACAACTACAAGAGCCATATACTAAAGATCCTAAAATGAACTTTACTCGTTCTACGCCTGTAATCGTTCCAGATGGTCATGTATTTGTAATGGGGGATAATCGAAATCACTCTAGCGATAGTCGTTTTATCGGTTCTGTACCTGTAGATCATATTTTAGGATTTGTATCCTACGCAATTTAATAATGGTAAAAGCCTATCTATTGATGTAATTGATATGTACTCCCTTTACTGGACAACAGTAAAGGGGATATATATCAAATGACATTGTAGATAGGCTTTTTTGTTAAAATTACGATGGCCTTACAACATTGTAAATGGTTTCTAGTAGTATGCATTAGTATATAGTGTTATATAAAGAAGATTAATGACTTAAAAGAAGAAAATATGTTACATGAAAGCATTGAATCGTACATTTATAAATGGAAGTATTTAATATAATTCTAATAAATTAGAAAAATTAATTAATGATTAATGTTAATTAAGTAAAAAAAACAAGAAAAAATAAATTTAAGAAATGAAATTGTGCAAAATTTAATTTTAGAAAATGCAGTAAAAATCTATGTTTATGAGATTATTTTTATTCATGAATGAAATTTCATCAAATTTAGTTGTATAAAATGCTTTACAAACTTTTTGGGTAGTGGTATATTCACATCACAGAAGGACGACACCACAAAGTGGTTGATCTTAGATAGATAATTAGTAGAGGAAACGTGGACACTCCTAATAGATCTTTCATAGTGATACTACATATGTAGTGAATGTCTTCTGCGAATATATATTCTTATATGAAAAGAAAGAAGGAATTCATTATGAAAAAACAATTTGCCACAATTTTAGCAGCAACAGCAGTATTAGGTGTAACAACAGCATTCGCTGCAAACCCATTCTCCGATGTAACTCCAGATAGCTGGGCATACCAAGCAGTATCCCAATTAGCACAATCCGGTATCGTTAATGGTTACCCAGATGGCACTTTCAAAGGCCAAAACAACATCACTCGTTACGAAATGGCTCAAATGGTAGCTAAAGCTATGGCTAACCAAGACCGTGCTAATGCAGAACAACAAGCAATGATTAACCGTTTAGCTGATGAGTTCTCTAACGAGTTGAACAACTTAGGTGTTCGCGTATCTCGCTTGGAAGACCGCGTTGGTAATGTAAAAGTAACTGGTGATATGCGTATTCGTCACCAAGGTTCTGAAGATAGCGGTGTTTACTCCGATGGTAAATCTTTAACAGATGGCCGTGCGCGTGTACAATTCAACGCTAAAGTAAATGATAAAACTGAAGCAGTTGTTCGTGTAAAAGGCAACTATGAATTTGGTGACTCCACAAAAGGTGCTGACGCAAAAATCGATCGCGCTTATGTAGATCACAAATTTGGTAATCATGTATCCGCTAAAGGTGGTCGTTTCCAACAAACAATTGGTAGCGGTTTGATGTACGATGATACATTCGACGGTGCTCAATTAAATGTAGGCAATGATAAAGTTCAAGTACAAGGTGCTTACGGTTACATGGTAGACGGCGCTGCTGCAGGCAACTCCAAATCTGATAACCCTTCCGTAGCTTATGTAGGCCTTAAAGGTAAAGTTGGCCAAGAATCTACAGTTGGTGGCTTCTACTCCAAATTATCTAGCGGCAACTTGAATCACAACGGTGCTACAGTAACTTCCGATAGCCAAGACGTATACGGCTTCAATGCGGACTTCCGTAAAGATAAAGTATGGGTTGGTGGTGAATGGTTGAAAGCATCCAACGTAAATGACTCCCAAGCTTGGACAGCCGGTGTTGGTTATGGCAACTACGACATCGCTAAAAAAGGTACATGGGATGTAAAAGGTCAATACTTCAACCAAAAAGCTAACGCTCCAATCGTAAGCTCCACTTGGGACCAAGCATATGACTTAACAAATACATCTAATGGTTACAAAGGTTACATGGCTAGCGTAAACTACGCAGTACAAGATAACGTAGGCTTATCCGCTGGTTATGGTTTCAACTCTAAAGACCAAAAAGGTAACGATCTTTCCGATTTCTACCGTGCAGAATTAAACTACAAATTCTAATTCCCTCACAAACAAAAAAAAGACTTCTTCGGAAGTCTTTTTTTGTTGTATATAAATCGGTAATATTTTCTTTTGTATATAATAGTATATATATAGTAAAATAAATCTATATAAAGTGAACCTTAAAAATTAATTTGATTAGTATATATATAGATCTATTACACAATATATTGTATGAGGTGTTTATGAACCATTTATGCATAAAATAGGCGATAGCTAATCAATGATGTTGTGATTAATTAGTAAAACTTAATAATATATATGATAATAAATCTCATTTAGTGCAAAAAAAGATAAATTTGATATTTTTACTAAAAAAAAATAGACCTTATAAAACCAGATAATATCTGAATTTGAGGTCATTTTAAATTATAAAATTTTTATAATGAGAATAAAATTGAGAAAAAAGGGTTTACACGAAAATTTGGTTGTGCTAATATCACCGTACAAGAGATAACAAACACATGAAACGAAGAACTTCGATACAGAATGTGGCGAGGAAACGTGGACACTCCCAGAAATTCTTATTCTGAAGAACAGAGTAGAATGTGAATGTTATGACTTGTAACATTTTATATTTCTATTTTTCAGAAAGAAGGAATTCAACTATGAAAAAACAATTCGCAGCAATCTTTGCAGCAACAGCAGTTTTGGGTGTAACTACTGCATTCGCAGCTAACCCATTCTCCGATGTAACTCCAGATTCTTGGGCATACCAAGCAGTTTCCCAATTGGCAAATGCTGGTATCGTTAACGGTTACCCAGATGGCACTTTCAAAGGCCAAAACAACATCACTCGTTACGAAATGGCTCAAATGGTAGCTAAAGCTATGGCTAACCAAGACCGTGCTAACGCTGAACAACAAGCTATGATAAACCGTTTGGCTGATGAATTCTCCAACGAATTGAACAACTTGGGCGTTCGTGTAGCTCGCTTGGAAGACCGCGTAGGTAACGTAAAAGTTACTGGTGATGCTCGTCTTCGTTACCAAGATGCTGAACATGCTAAATCCAAATTCGACGCTCGTGCACGTGTACAATTCAACGCAAAAGTAAACGATCGCACTGACGCAGTTGTTCGTTTAACTTCTGGCAACTTCGAATTGGGCAACTCCCAAAACGGTGGTAATGCAAACGCTACAATCGACCGCGCTTATGTAAACCATAAATTCGGCGAACGCGTATCCTTGAAAGCTGGTCGTTTCGGCCAAACTATCGGTGGCGGCTTAGCATTTGATGGTACTTTCGATGGTGCTCAATTGAACGCTGGCAACGACAAAATCCAAGCTCAAGCAGCTTACGGTTACATGGTATCCGGTGAAGCAGCTGGCTTAAGTAAAGAACAAAACGTAACTAACACTTACCTTGGCTTGAACGGTAAAGTAGGTAAACACACTATGGTTGGTGGTTTCTACGATCGTGTAAACCAAGACGGTTCTAACGGTTACAAAAATATCTATGGCTTCAACGCTAATGCTAACTTCGACAAAGTTTGGGTTGGTGGCGAATGGTTGAGAGATTCCCATGTTGATCATTCTCAAGCTTGGACTGCAGGTCTTGGTTATGGCAACTACAACATCGCAAAACAAGGTACTTGGGGTGTTAAAGGTCAATACTTCAACCAAAAAGAAAACGCTCCTATCATTGATTCCACTTGGAACCAAAAATACGGTGCTGACTCCAAAGGTTGGTTGGCAACTGTTGACTATGCATTGCAAAACAACGTTGGCTTGTCCGCTTACTACGGTTTCGACTGGAAAACTCAATCCGGTAACGATCTTAACGACTTCTACCGTGCAGACCTTAACTACAAATTCTAATTTGATAGTTAACCATATAAAAGAGACTCCTTCGGGAGTCTCTTTTTTTATGATTAATATATATTCCTATAATAAATTGATATAGAATACTCTTTATTATGCAATTTTGGTAATGTTAGACAATTTTAGATATTACATTTATTAGCTGTTATATTTATAAGTCATAAATTGTATGATTTATAAATACTGTTATTGGGGTGTGCAAATATTTTTATGTTAGTGCATTACTGCATATTCTATCTATATAAGCACTATAAATGGTATAATAAAGAGTATTAGATTTTCTTGTAAAGGAGGTAAGAATGAATCCTTCTTTTTCTCATATAAAAATGGTCGCCATAGATTGTGATGAGACCTTGGTACGTAGCGATAATACGGTTTCTGAGTATACGGTAAATGTATTGCAGCGTTTACAGCAGAAGGGGATTAGTATAACTATTGCTACGGGGCGCATGTATCAGACAGCAAAACCAATTGGTACTGCATTACAGCTTGGTAATGTACCGATGATTTTATTTTCCGGTGGATTAATTCAGGAGTTAGAAACGGGATATAAGCTATTCGAACAAACGGTTCCTATCGATGTAGTACATCGCATTTTTGAACTCGGTCAACAATATAGTTGGCATATACAATCGTATGTAGATGATCATTTATTATGTCATCATAGAAATTGGCAATCTGATCGTTATGAACAGCAAACTGGAGCTGTTGCTGAGTTTTTAGGCGATATAATCTATACGCTTTCCTCGGAACCTAACAAGCTTATTGCTATCGATACAGAAGAGGGCATTGATCGAATTATTGATATCTTAACGCCTTTAGTTGGTAATGAAGTTACATTGGTACGCAGTCAACGAGATTTTCTTGAAATCACTGCCCCTAATGTATCAAAAGGACGTGCATTAGCCCAATTAGCCATGGATAATAACATTGGTTTAGAACATATAATTTCTTTTGGTAATGCTGAAAATGATATTTCTATGCTCAGTGAAACGGGGTATTCAGTAGCTGTTTCAAATGCTGCGGAACATGTAAAAGCTGTGGCTCATGAGGTATGTGGTCATCATAATGAAGATGGTGTAGCTCACTGGATAGAAAAGAATCTTTTATAATGGAGTAAAACTATGGAAGCATTTCGTTTATTAATTGTTACAGGTATGTCTGGTGCCGGTAAAACGCAGGTACTTCAAGCATTAGAGGACATGGGTTATCTATGTATTGATAATATTCCGCCTGTACTTATTCCTAAGTTAAGTGAGATTTGTCGACAAGGTGGGGAACGTACAAACCGTGTGGCTTTGGTTGTAGATATTCGGGGCGGTGAATTCTTTGAAGCTCTTTCCTCCTCTCTTGAAACATTGAGAGAAATGAAGGTAGATTATGAAATCGTCTTTATGGATGCTACTGATGAGACTTTAATTAGACGATATAAAGAGAGTCGTCGTAGCCATCCGTTAGCTCCAGATGGAATGATTACTACAGGATTAAAAGAAGAACGTCAAATTTTAAATTCTGTACGTCATAAAGCAGACTTTATTATTGATACAACTAATATGAAGACAGCTAGCTTGAAAGAGTATTTAAAAACTCGCTTTACTCAAGTAGACGAAGGTCATGGCATGTCTATTACAGTAGTGAGCTTTGGTTTTAAATATGGAATCCCTTTAGATGCTGATATGGTTTGGGATGTTCGATTCTTACCAAATCCATTCTATATTCCAGATTTCCGTCATAAAACAGGCCGTGTAAAAGCTGTAAATGAATATATTCATTCCTTTGAGGTTACAGAGGAATTTAAAAAGCGATACTTTGATACCATAGATTTTCTTGTGCCTAATTATGAGCAAGAAGGAAAATCTCAATTTATCGTGGCTGTAGGTTGTACTGGTGGTATGCATAGATCTGTGGCCATGGCAGAAGCATTATATTCCCATCTATTAGAAAAGGGGTATCGTGTTTCTGTAGAACATCGAGATATGATGAAAAATAATGTAGAAGAAGATTATAATCCTCATGAAGTTAAAACATTTGGTAACTAGATAGGGGTTCATATGTTGCGAAAAAGATGGTTTCGGTGGCTTATTCCGGGCCTAAATATAAAACGTTGGCTTGCCCTTTTTAGTTGTGGTGTAGGTCTTTTAATTATTGGTATTTCATTGATGTTTAACTATCAATGGCTTGCCGTTCTTGAAGATATTGTATTAGCTTTTTCTTATAATATGACGGGCTTTTACAATTATAATGTGCTCATTGCTGTAGGCGTTGTTGTACTATCGATCGGCGCTGTTTTAATGTTAATCGGTACGAGTAAGGTTATTAAAACGATTATTCGTGCTGTATTACCTAATCCTGATAGTAAGGTGTCGGATATTATTTTCCAAAATATACGCCTCGATAAAGGTCCTAAGATCGTTGTTATCGGCGGTGGTACAGGGCTATCAAATTTATTACGGGGATTAAAAATACACACCTCTAATTTGTCTGCTATTGTAACCGTAGCTGACGATGGTGGTTCCTCGGGACGCTTGCGTAAAGATTTTAAAATGATTGCTCCTGGCGATTTGAGAAACTGCTTGATTGCATTAGCTGAACAAGAAGGGGTTATGGAAAATCTTTTCCGTTATCGCTTTGAAGGGGAAAATGAGCTATCTGGACATAGTTTTGGTAACCTTTTTATCACAGCACTTGCTCAAGTATATGATGGCGATGTGGAGGAAGCGCTTGAAGCGGCTAGTAAATTGTTGCGTGTACGAGGTCGTGTAATTCCGTCGTCTACTGAGTTCATTAAATTAGTAGCGGAGATGACCGATGGTACTATCGTAGAAGGTGAAAGTAATATTCCTAATTCTGGTAAACGCATTCGCCATATGTATAGTGAGCCAGCACAACCAAAACCAGAAGGTGCTGCATTACGTGCTATCGATGAAGCCGATGTTATCATCTTTGGACCAGGTAGCTTATATACAAGTATCATTCCGAATTTGTTAACTGATAAAATTGCATCTCATATACGCGCTAGTAAGGCAAATAAAATTTACATTGCTAATGTTATGACTCAACCTGGAGAAACTACAGATTATACCTTAAGTGATCATGTGGAGGCTCTCATTGCACATGGTGGTGAAGGCATTGTAGATACTGTACTTGCTAACGATGGACCACTACCAATTCAAATGGTAGAACAATATAGTGCTGTAGGTTCAGAGCCTGTAGCATTAGATACTAAGAAGCTACAAGCTAAGGGAATACGTACGATTCGGGCTACATTGATAAGCCCTAAAAAGCCGGCTGTTCATGATCCTGAACGGTTAGGTAAAGTAATTATGGATATTGTGCATGCTATGCAATCAGATACTGAACCACATATCCTAGAGTATTATCTCCAACGAGATGATCATTAATGAGAAGGGATACCTATGTCATTTGCTGAAGATGTAAAAAATGAATTATGCCAATATGAATCCTCTAGTGATGCAGATTTGGCCATGAAAATTGAAGCGTCTTGCTTATTGCGCATGGGTGGATCTATCATTCTGGGGATGAAGGGTGCTGTTGGTATTAGATTGGCTACTGCAAATAATGCAGTAGCTCGTCGCTTGTTAGGCATATTAAAAAAACAATATGAATTACCTACCAATGTATTAGTACGACAAGGGCTAAACTTGCGCAAGAAAAATATGTATACTTTATCTGTAGAGCCATCTATAGAAGGGCGACAGGCGTTAGAAGATCTTGCTTTATGGCCTGTAACTGAACAAATTCCTCGTAGTTGGCTTAAATCTATGGAGGCACGACGTGCTTTTTTACGGGGTGCCTTTTTAGGCGGTGGCTCTGTTAATAAGCCACAAAGTGACTATCATCTCGAGTTTATGACGGGGAATGAGAATTTTGCAAAGGAAATTATACATGTATTGCGGTTATTTCATATTCATGCAGGTTTGACTGAGCGTAAGGAAGAGTACGTAGTATATCTTAAAGAAGGGGATGCTGTAACGAGTTGTTTGCAAATTATGGGTGCTCAATCAGCACTGATGGAATTTGAAAACGTGCGCATAATGAAAACTGTGCGAAATCAAATTAATCGACAAGTAAACTGTGAGACTGCAAATTTGCAAAAGGTTGTAGATGCTGCAGTACGCCAGGTAAAGGCTATTCGAATTATCGATAGAGAAATTGGTATTGATGAATTGCCTGAAAAGTTGCGGATTGTAGCAAGATTGAGATGGGACAATCCAGAAGCGAGTCTGAAAGAACTTGAAGAATTGATGGATGGCGAATTATCTAAGTCGGGTATTGGACATCGTTTAAAGAAAATCGAAGCATTAGCACTTACGTATGACCCTATGGGGCTTGAAGAAATATAGAGGTATTAATATATGTTTTCTTATAAATCAAAATATTGTGTAGCCGCAGCGATGGCCGCCATGGCTGCTCTTACAGGCCATGTAGAGGCTCGTGATATAGATTTACAATCAATTGGATATTTTCAGTTTTTTCCGTTGCCACCAAGTTTGGTGTCTCAAACGGATACATTGCTACTATCAGATAGCCCTGAATATGTAGGACCAGTAGGTGGTACGCTTAGTGCAGGTACAATTAATGGAAATGGTCGTATCTATTTTTACCATGTAAATGAAATGGATAAGCCCCATAAGATTGCTATCGTATTGGAGAATCAATCGGCGTATCCCAATACTGTTCATGTGATGAGACAGTTAAAATCTGTGGCTACACCAGATTATTTCGCTGCTGGTCGTGATTTATCCCGGAAGGACCTAGAGAATCCTTTAGATGAAAGTCCCAATGCGAGACCTTTATATTCGCTAAGTATTCCGCCACAAGGGCGCCAATTAATCTTTAGTGATTTGGAAAATACACCAGTATATCAAGATGCATTATTTACCGGTATCGTAGATATTAAAACAGAGGCACCAATCTTTGCTCGTGTTATGATGTTGCCTATGGGGATGGATGCCATTGATGCATCTCATTGGGCTAAAAATTTACCTATTGATGAAATTCAGTTGCGCGGTACCTATACTGGGTCTAAGCGTAATATGGAGGTTACTACACCATTTGATACGGCATTAGGTGGTGCTTTTGTAGAAATCGGTAATGACCGTGAAGATATGTTTATCAATGGTGTAGACGAAATGCAAAATAAAGCATTTGTTCGTGACCGTGGTAACTATGGTGTTTCATATACTTTAAAAATTCCTACAAAAGGTAATGAACCATTTAGATTGTATTTTAACCCTCTTGGTGGTCCCTATTCTGGTTCCTTTACGGTAAAAGCACTTCATCAACAAGGTGCCCGTAGAGGTCAAACCGATACGCGTACCTATCATATCGGTGGTGCTGATGGGATTACTGCACTAGGGGACGGTACTATATTAGATAGCCGTCTTATGGGTAATTATAATGCAGGCGATTTGTTAACATTAAACTTCATGCCGGCAGGTGCATCTAATTTGCCAATACGATTCTTATTGATTCCTGAATCTCTTGCAAATCCACAAAAACATCAGACTATTGCGGTCAATGTACCAAAAGATGTAACAGACAGTTTGGGTCATCCAACTCAAAGTGGTACACAAATTCCTGTAGGTCCTATCAATGGTAAAGATAGCAATAAGGGTACTGTAGATACATCTAAATCTACTATGACTTCTGCAAAACAGGCAGAAACAATTGCTCACGAAGAAACAAAAAAATTGAGCGATAAAGCAGCTGCTGATGCTAAAAAAGAGGCACAACTTAAAAAAGCGAAAGAAGCTGAGGAAGCATTAGCTCGTAAAAAAGCGGAAGAAGCTAAATTAGCTGCCGAAAAAGCAGAAATAGCACGCAAGGCTGCAGAAGCCAAACATGCTGAAATTGAGCGTAAAATGGCTGAGAAAGCTGAAGCTGATCGTAAGGCTGCCGAGTTGAAGGCTGCTCAAGAGGCGCAAGCTGCTAAAGACAAAGCGGCCTTAGAAGCGAAAAAGGCTGAGGAAATGCGACAAGCAGAAGAGGCTAAACGCTTAGAGGCAGAAAGAAAAGCTGAGCTTGATCGAAAGGTAGCTGAAGCTCGTAAGGCCGAAGAAGAACGTAAAGCAGAAATGGCGCGTATTGAAGCTGCAAGAAAGGCTGAGGCGGATCGTTTAGAAGCGGCCCGTAAAGCGGAGGAAGCTCGTGTAGCGGCAGAAGCGAAACGTCTTGAAGAAGAACGTAGAATAGAAGCGGCTCGTATTGAAGCCGCTCGTAAAGCTGAAGAAGCTAGACAAGCCGCAGAAGCCAAGGCTCGTTTTGAAGCACAACGGGCAGCAGAAAAGGCAGCTTTAGAGGCAAAAAAAGCTGAAGAAGAACGCTTAGCAGCTGAAGCGAAAGCGCGTTTAGAAGCACAGCGAAAAGCAGAACAAGAAGCATTAGAAGTACGCCGCGCAGAAGAAGCACGTAAAGCTGCAGAGGCGAAAGCGGCATTAGAAGCACAACGTGCAGCTGAACAGGCTGCGTTAGAAGCGAAACGTCAAGAAGATGCTCGTAAAGCGGCAGAAGCAAAAGCAGCCTTAGAAGCACAACGTATTGAAGCTGCAAGAAAAGCTGAAGAAGCACGTCGTGCAGAAGAAGCGAGAAAGGCTGAGGAGGCAAGAATCGAAGCGGCCCGTAAAGCAGAGGAAGCTCGTGTTGCAGCAGAGGCTAAACGTGCAGAAGAAGCACGTAAGGCTGAAGAGGCAAGAATTGAAGCGGCCCGTAAAGCTGAAGAAGCTCGTATGGCAGAAGAAGTACGCCGCGCAGAAGAAGCACGTCGCTTAGAAGCAGCTAGACTTGAGGCACAACGTAAGGCCGAGCAAGAACGACTTGAAGCGGCTCGTAAAGCTGAAGAAGCTCGCGTTGCTGCTGAAGCAAAACGTCAGGAAGAATTGCGTAAAGCAGAGGAAGCTCGAATTGCAGCAGAAGCAAAACGAGCAGAAGAACTTCGTAAGGCAGAGGAAGCTCGAATTGCAGCGGAAGCAAAACGGGCAGAAGAGGTTCGTAGAGCAGAGGAAGTACGCCGCATAGAAGCGGCTAGACGAGCAGAAGAAGCGCGAAAAGCCGAAGAAGTACGTATAGCTGCTGAGGCACGTAAAGCAGAGCAAGCTAGATTGGCTGCAGAACGTGCAGAGGCTGAACGCCAAGCAGTAGAGGCAAAACGCATTGCTGAAGAACGTTATCAAGCTCACTTAGAAGCGGAACGTCAGGCGGAAGAAGCACGTCAGCAAGCTCTTGCACAAGCCGAAGTTGAACGTAAAGCAAAAGAGCGAGCTGAAGCGATTCAACGTGTCAAAGAACAACAAGAAAATGCTCGTCGTCGCGCAGAACTTGCACGTCAACAAATTGAGGCAGAACGTAAGGCAGCACAAGCGGCTAAAACAGGACCTTCCTTCAGTGAACTTGATGATGTACATGAGGATACACCAAGTGTAACTATTCCAAATGCTGTATCTATTGATGAGTTGACTAAACCTAGACCGACTGCATCTCAAAATACACGTCGTCGTGACCAACGTCAACCACAACCAAATCAACAATATGCACAGCAAAACCCAATGACTAATGATCAACAAGGTCAAGCTCCTTATAGTTCACAGCAAGATCAACAAAATGATGATCAAAATCCACCAAAATTATATCCTATGGGACACTAATATTAGCTTATAATAATGAAAATTAGTTGTATCTAATTATAGATTGATTATAAGGAAACAATTGGTGAAGTATAGAGAGGACAAGCCATTTTATAAGGCTTGTCCTCTTTTTAAAATACTTATGAACTTTCGCTTTCACATTGACTTTCAAGGGCAGATTCAGTACAATAAATAAAGAAAATGCATCTATGGTACGAGAGACCATTGCATATTACAAAACCTTTTAATTTAGTCCAGAGAGGCTGAGAAAGGAATATAGTTGAAGCGCCCCCATAAGGGCTTCTTTGTGCAAACTATTTGACCTTTTGCCCTGGGCAAAAGGTCTTTTTATTTGTTACGTGAGTTAGGAGGAAATCATGGGACAAGTTAGCCTAAAAGGCAAACATTTATTAGGTTTGCAAAATGTGTCACCTGAAGAAATCAAATTGATTTTAAATGTGGCAAAGAAAATGAAAAAAATCGTTCTTTCTGATGACAAGAAGGTTCCGGTTTTAAAGGGGAAATCTATTGTTAACCTCTTTATGGAACCTAGTACTCGTACCCGTAGTTCCTTTGAATTGGCCGGCAAATATTTAGGGGCTGACGTTATTAATCTTTCTCCAAGCGGTTCTTCTATGGGGAAAGGTGAAAGCTTCCGTGATACCTTGCTAACTTTGTCCTATATGGGCACAGATGCTATTGTAATGCGTCATAGTGCTGAAGGGGCTCCTCTATATGCCACAAAAGCAGTAGATCCTATCATCATCAATGCTGGCGATGGCGCTCATGAACATCCAACACAAGCGTTATTAGATATGTACTCCATTTTGGAGAAAAAAGAATCTATTGAAGGTCTAAAAGTTGTTATCCTAGGCGATATTATGCATAGCCGTGTAGCAAGATCTAACATTTATGGACTTACAAAAATGGGTGCTAAAGTCCATTTGGCTGGTCCTCGTACAATGGTATATCCAGAGCTCGAAAAATTAGGTGTTACCGTTCACCACGATATTCGTGAAGCAGTGGCTGATGCAGATGTAGTTAACGTACTTCGCATTCAATTAGAACGTATTCATTCTGCATTGTATCCTACAAATAGAGAGTATGCTCGTATCTTCGGTATTAATAATGATGTATTGAAATTGGCTAAAGATGATGTAATGGTAATGCATCCAGGTCCTATGAACCGAGGCCTTGAAATTGCACCAGATGTAGCATATTCTGATCAATCCGTAATTCAAGAACAGGTACGTAATGGCGTAGCTGTACGTATGGCTGTATTGTACTTAACTATTATCGGAGGTGACGGTAGTGAGCTTGCTTATTAAAAATGGTACGGTAGTTAATCCGGCAAAAAAACAAAACGAAGTAGCAGATGTTCTTGTAAAAGATGGTAAAATTGAAGCCATCGGACAAAACTTGAGTGCTGAAGGCGCTGAAGTATATGATGCAACAGGTCTTATCGTAGCACCTGGCCTTATCGATATTCACACACATTTACGTGAACCAGGGCAAGAGGCGAAAGAAGACTTCCACTCCGGTACACAAGCGGCTGCAGCAGGTGGTTTCACACGTGTTGTAACTATGGCTAATACAAATCCAGTTGTAGATAATGCTGCTCTTGTAAGAGGCTTACAAAAACAGGCTGAGCTTACAGGTGTTGTAAAAGTAGAATTTATTGGTGCTGTATCCAAAGGCCTTGAAGGTAAAGAACTTGCTGAAATGGGCGATATGGCGGAAGCTGGTGTAGTAGCCTTCTCTGATGATGGTCACTATGTAGAAAATGCTGCGTTTATGCGTCGTGCCTTAGAATACTCCTCCATGTTCAATAAAATGGTTATCGACCATGCAGAAGACATTACATTGACTAAAAATGGTCATATGCATGAAGGTATCGTTTCCTATGAACTAGGTGTAATTGGTCGTCCTGCAGTAGCTGAAGATTTAGCGGTTGCTCGTGACATCTTGTTGTCTGAAATGACAGGTGGTCACATTCATATTGCTCACGTAAGTAGTAAAAATACTGTGGATATGGTTCGTCGTGCAAAAGCAAAAGGTCTTAATGTAACATGTGAAGTTACAAGCCAACATTTATCTTTCACAGATGAATATTTACGCGAATATAACCCAGCATTCAAAATGGCTCCTCCAATTCGATCCGAAGATCATCGCCAAGCATTATTAGAAGGCTTGAAAGATGGCACAATTGATGCCATTATCACAGACCATGCACCACATGCGTATGAAGAAAAAGACCATGAGTTCTGCTGTGCACCAAATGGTTTCAGTGGTCTCGAAACATCTTTGGCAGCAGTTATTACTAATGCATATGGTCCAGATAAACTCAGTATTGACCAAGTTGTGTACTATATGAGTACACGTCCAGCTGAATTAATGCGCCTTGATGCAGGTGTTCTTGAGGTTGGTAAACCAGCAGATATTACTGTATTCTCTACAACAGAAGAGTGGAAAGTGGATCGAAATAAATTCTATACAAAAGGCAAAGTCAGTCCATTTGATGGTATGACTGTTACAGGTAAGGCCAAACTTACAGTAGTTGATGGCAAAGTAGTTATGAAGGAGGGCGTAGTCTTATAATGAAAGGCAAGTTAGTTCTTGAAGATGG
>ERZ773196.1255-NODE-1255-length-14439-cov-6.117005_pt1 | contig 14439 bp, 10 predicted proteins | sample MGYA00581009_ERZ773196 | MGnify/ENA primary metagenome ERZ773196 (study PRJEB29015, sample SAMEA2738162) | human oral metagenome | biome: human oral; feature: human-associated habitat; material: saliva | place: China | collected 2243 ... | reverse complement strand
TGCCGCCGACAAGGCCCAGAATGCCCGCGACCGCAATGCCCTTCTGACCGCCCGCGTTCGGAACCGCGACCGCCTTCACGTTCTTGATGATGTTGCCGGAGCAGCTGAGCTCCATGCGGCGTGCCTCCTCACCGAGCACCTTGCCCGCAACCGAAGCCGCATACGCAATCGCGATCGGCTCGGTGCAGCCCATGGCCGGGATCAGCTCCTCCTGCAAAATGGCCGCATAACGTCTCTTTTCTTCCCGACTCAATCCACTCATCCTTTACTTTCCCTCTCCGCTTCAATTTCTGCCTGCAGTTCCGTCAAGTATTCCCAGCGCTCCATGCGCTCCAGAAGTTTTGTCTCAACTTCTTCGCGCTCCTTGTCGAGCGCGGTGAGACGCTGAAAGTCGCTCGCCGAAGCGGCATACTCTGTCTCGATTTCCGCGATGCGCGCCTCAAGCGCCGCGATTTCGTCCTCAATGTGCAAGAAATCCTGCTTTTCCTGATAGCTCATGCGACGCGCACGCTGCCGTCTGGTCTCTTCGGCACGCTGCTTACTCGCCTCTTTTTCGGCGCTCACCGTGCTTTCCGCGCCGCTGCCCGCATTCTCGCCGCGCAGCAGTTCCCGCCTCAGCTTCTCGACCTGATAGTCCGTGTAGCCGCCCTCGTACTGTGAAATCACGCCGTCCTCGAGTGCCAAAATGCGGTGCACGGTCCGGTCCAGAAAATAGCGGTCGTGGCTCACCGCAATCACAATGCCCGCAAAGCTGTCCAGATAGTCCTCTAGAACGGTCATGGTGCGGATATCGAGGTCATTGGTCGGCTCGTCCAGAATCAAGAGATTCGGCGCGCCCATCAGGATTTTCAAGAGAAACAGCCGCCGCTTCTCACCGCCCGAAAGCTTCTCGACCTTCATATAGTGCTGAGAGCTCGGGAAGAGGAAGCGCTCCAACATCTTCGCGGCGCTGATGGGGCCCTCCGGACTCGGCACAAACTCCGCAATCTCCTTGACACTTTCAATCACCGTGAGCTCACCCGAGAGCGCCTCGTTTTCCTGACTGAAATAACCGATCTTGACCGTCTGACCGATTTCAATCTCGCCGCTGTCGGGCTTCTCAAGCCCCGTAATGAGCTTTAAGAGCGTACTCTTACCCGCGCCGTTCCTTCCTATGATACCGAGCCTGTCGTTCTTTTGAAACTGATAGCTAAAATCCCGGAAGAGCAACTTTCCGTCAAAGGCTTTGCTCACGTTTTGAAACGCGAGTGTCGTCTTTCCGAGCCGCGAATAGGCGGATGCCAGTTGGAGCGAAGCCTCCGCCTCCGGACCGCTCTCCGCCGAGAGCTTTTCGTAGCGGGCAATGCGCTCCTTTGACTTGGTGCCGCGGGCGCGCGCGCCGCGCTGCATCCAGGCGAGCTCCTTTCTGAGAATGCTCTGTCTGGTTCTCTCGTTCGCCTGCTGAATGTCGAGGCGCTCCGCCTTCAGCGCGAGAAAGCCCTCGTAATTCGCATCATAGGAGTAAATCTTCCCGCGGTCCAGTTCCAAGATGCGCGTACAGACCGAATCCAGAAAATAGCGGTCGTGCGTTACCATGAGGAGCGCACCGCCGAAGTTCTTTAAGTAGTTCTCAAGCCATTCCGCCGTCTCGCCGTCCAGATGGTTGGTCGGCTCATCGAGAATCAGAAGATCCGCCGGGTGAAGCAGTACGCCCGCCAGCGCAATGCGCTTTTTCTCACCGCCCGATAAGGTCTCGCAGGCTAGGTCCGGCTCCGTAACACCGAGCGCGGCAAGCAGCTTCTTGGCCGCCGCCACCGTGTCCTCGCCGGGTGCCTCGCCGCCCGCCATGCGGAGGCAGGCCGAGAGCGCCGTCTCACCCTCGCAAAACTTCGGGTTCTGCGAGAGGAAGCGAATTTGCAGCCCCTTTCGCACAATGAGCTCTCCGCTGTCCGGACTCTCCTCCCCCGCCACGATGCGAAGCAGGGTCGATTTTCCGGTTCCGTTCACGCCAATCAGCGCAAGCTTTTCGCCCTCGCCGATATAGCAGGCAGTGTCGTCGAAAAGTTTGCGCGCCGTATATACCTTTTCTAAATGTTCTATAGAGACAATTGTATTCATAATTTTAGTATAACAGAGCCTACTCCTATCGAAAAGGCTGTAAAAAATGCAGTGTGCATTTTTTACAGCCTCATTTTTGTTTGGTGAAACTTATGCAAAGATGTGGTAGCCGAGGTGCTCGGAGAGATACTGCAGCATCTTTTCGCCGCCCACACTGTTACCCTTCTTGTTCAGCATGGGGCCAAAGGTTCCGATACCCATACCATTCTGACCGACCGCGACAATGCCGCCGCCGACACCGCTCTTCGAGGGCAGACCGACCTTCACCGCATACTCGCCGGACTCGTCGTACATGCCGCAGAGCATCATGAGGGTGGTCACGATGCGAACAATGTCCGCATCGAGGAGGCGCTCTCCCGTCTTCGGATCAACACCCTTGTTGGAAAGAACCATCGCGTAGTGTGCGAGATCCTTCGCCGTGCACATGACCGAGCACATGCGGAAGTACACGTCCAGCACCTCCTCCGGCTCGCCGTCCAGCACGTGATCGCTCTTTAAGAGGTAGGCAATCGAACGGTTTCTGGTGCCGGTCCGCTTCTCGGACTGGTACACCTTCTCGTTCAACTTGATGTTCGGATTCGCGCAGAGCTTTCTGACCAGCGCAAGGAACTCCTCAAACGGCTCCGCCGCCTTAATGCAGTCTGCCGTCACAATCGCGCCCGCATTGATCATCGGGTTAAAGGGTCTCCAGTCCTTTAACTCAAGCTGGAGTATGCTGTCAAAACGGTCACCCGTCGGCTCCATGCCGACCTTCGAGAAGGTGTGGTCATAGCCCGAAGTCTGCAGTGCGAGAATCAGCGAAAAGGTCTTCGCAATGCTCTGCATGGTAAACGGGATATTGTAATCGCCCGCCTGATACGTGGTGCCGTCCGCCATCATGATGCAGCAACCAAGGTTCGAGGAATCCGCCTTCGCAAGCTCCGGAATGTAGCTTGCAACCTTGCCCTCAATCAATACGTTTTTGCCCTCTGCGAGTGCCGCTTCGAGAATCTGTTGAACATCCTGTTCCATTGTTTTTCCCCTTATCTAGTTAAAGTTGCGTTTCAATCCTTCCAGTAGTCCAGCTCGTCCGGATTGAGGCCGATGTCCTTTGCACGGAATACCGGATCCTTGCCCGCCTTGCGCTGTGCCACATAGTCGTGATAGGTGCCGATTGCGACGCGGCTTAAGAGCACGCAGGCAATCAGGTTGAGGAAGCACATGCCGCCCATCATGATATCCGCGACGTCCCAGGCAGCCGCCATCGGGAGCAGTGCGCCGACAAAGATGATGATAACGCCGTAGAGGCGGAAGCCTCTCAGGAAGCCCTGACTCGGCATGGTCTTGTTGTTTAAGTACGCGAGCGCATTGTCGCAGTAGTAGAGATTACCGATCAAGGTCGTGAAGGAGAAGAGCAGCATTGCGACCGTGATGAAAATCGGGCCGAAGGTGCCGAGCACCGCGTGGAGCGAAGTCTGCACCCACTGCGCACCCGCGAGTTCCGCGGTCGGCTCGATACCGGAGACCAGGCACATGAGCGCCGTCGCGTTGCAGAGGATAATCGTGTCGATGTAGACCGAGAGCATCTGCACAAGGCCCTGCTTTGCCGGGTGGGAAACCACCGCAGCAGCAGCCGCGTTCGGCGCCGAACCGACACCGGCTTCGTTCGAGTAGAGACCTCTCTTGATACCGTAGACCAGGCAGGAACCCGCAATGCCGCCGAAGATCGCGCGGAAGTTAAACGCATCGCTGAAGATACGACCAAAGACCGCCGGAATTCTGCCCGCATGCATGACGAGGACCACCAGCGTGACCACCACATAGGCAACGCCCATGAACGGAACCACGAGACCCGCGGTCTTCTCAATGCGCTTGCCGCCACCCATCACGCAGATGCCGACCAGAATTGCGAGCACCGCGCCGATGATACCCGCCGCGAGCTTCGGGTTCGCCTGATACCAAGCGTAAGCCTGGAAGGTGGACTGGGTGTTGTAGGAGCAGAGCATATTAAAGCCGCTCGAATAGGTGAGAAGCAGGAAGATAACGAAAATCGTCGCAAACCCCTTGCTCTTTAACGCATCCTCAATGTAGTAAGCCGGGCCGCCGTAGCTCAAGCCGTCCGCGCTCTTTTTCTTAATAAACCTGCGCGAGTGTGCACTCCGTAAAGGAGGATGCGCAACCGAGCAGCGCCATAATCGTCATCCAGAAGGCAGCGCCCGGGCCGCCGAGGCAGATTGCCGATGAGACACCGATGATGTTTCCGGTACCCACGCAGCTTGCCGTGCTGATCATCAGCGCCTGAAACGGCGAGGTTCCGCTGTCATCCGCCGGCTTTGCCTTCATCACCCGAATTGCTTCCGAAAGCATGCGGACCTGTACAAAGCCCATGCGCACCGAGAAATAGAGTCCTGCGGCACCCATTACGATCAATAAGACCGGATAGTACAGAAAGCTGTCTATTGCATCCAAAACCTGCATTACCATGTTGCGAATCCCCCCATTCTTAAATTTGCATTGCTTTTCGCTTATGCATTTTCACCAAATTAGTTTATCATAGACACGCGTCAAGAAAAAATTGCCGAGACCGATACCTGCTATCGACATTGGGAATATCTATCTAATTGCATTCTGTTTTCGACCTCTTTGTTGTATAATGTTATCGAGAAAAACAATAGGAGGCTGGCGTGGACGCAAATAACATCAAATACATTGTCGCAATCGCAAAATACGGATCCATCAACCATGCCGCAAAGGCAATGTTCATCTCTCAGCCGCAGCTGAGCCATATTTTAAAGATCACCGAGGAGGAATGCGGCCTCACGCTGTTTCAGCGCACCAGCCGCGGCACCAAGCTGACGCCGGAAGGCGAGGACTATCTGCACCACTGCAACATCATCCTCGCGGAGATGGCAAAGCTGAACCGCTATGTGACGCAGGCGGCCTCCGCGCAGTCGCGTCTCCGCGTCAGCATGACCCGCTTTTCGCACACCTCCGAGTGTTTCAACGAAATTTGCCGCCGCCACCAGGACGATGCCACGATTCACTATCACCTGTTTGAAAACTCTGCCTCCAATGTGCTGGAGGATATCGTGGAGGGCAAATCGAATATCGGTGTGCTTCACTTCTCAACGACCAACGAGAGCATGTCCCAGCGAAGCTTTGCGGATAAAAAGCTGAACTTTATCCCCCTTGCCACTTTCCGCCCCTATGTGTGCCTCGCCGCAGACCACCCGGTGCTGAAGGGCAAGACAGAACCCGCAATCGAAATCGGGGAGCTCAAGGACTACGGCTTTGTGCGCTATGCCGGGCAGTACGAGGACTTTATCTACCACATTGCGAGCGACAGCGGCCTCATCGATTTAAACGAGTCCCAGAAAATCATCTATGTCTGCGACCGCCAGGAGCAAATGCGCCTCATTCAGAGCACAAGCTTTTATACCATAGGCATTTCCGAATTCTCGGGGCAGAGTGAACTCTACCAAGTCATCTCGGTTCCGCTCTTACAGAGCACAGAGCACCTCACCTTCGGCATCGTGACACGGAAGGATACCGTGCTCTCACCGCTCGAAGAGGAATTTAAAGAGGAAGTCATAAGCCGCTATCGCACACTTTCCGATTCCGAGCTCTGATATCAGAACATATTTTGTCCGCGCTCGGTTCTTTTAGCTGCAGCTTATAATGATTTGCCTTGTTGACAGACAAGTTTCCTTGTTCTTATCCGCGTTTGCGTGTTATACTTTCCGAAACACAAACCAATGATTGACATAGCACCTTTAATATGAAAGAAAAAGGAAACAGCGCGGTTACTCTGCCGCGGGAAAGGACTGTCTCATGCGAATTCACGAATCCGCCGAAGATTACCTCGAGAAAATCTTAATGCTCCGAGAGGAGAACGGACATGTGCGTTCCGTTGAAATTGCGAACGCCATGGGTTATTCAAAGCCGAGCATCAGCATTGCGATGAAACACCTCCGAGAGAGCGGCTTGGTCCGCATGGATGCCGAAAACTACATCTATCTGACCGAAGAGGGCGAGGCCATTGCGAGTCGCGTCTACGACCGCCACCAGACCCTCACCAAGCTCTTTGTGAAACTCGGGGTTCCCTCCGACATTGCCGAGCACGATGCCTGCAAGGTAGAGCACGACTTAAGCCCCGAATCCTACGCGGCGCTCCGCGCACACGTCAAAACCCTGTAACTACCAAAATAAGTCCGGCTTCGGCCGGACTTTTTGCTTGTTTCCAAAAAACGATAGCAAGATATGCGAAAACCGATAGCCTTCTCGGCGAAAAGATTTGCTTTTTTCTCGGTTTCGTTTTAGCATACGCATTGACTATCAAAAAAAGTAAGAAAATGAGGTTTTGTGTATGAGTACTCTGATTCCGGCGTGGCTGTGCATCCCCTTCGCGGGCCTTTTGCTCAGCATAGCAGTTGTCCCGCTTGTCGCGGGCGAATGGTGGGAGAAGCATCGCGTCCACGCGGTCATTTTCTGGTCCCTCCTCTTCATCGTGCCGTTTACGGTGCTGTACGGCCCCTTGAAAGCATCCGAGACCGTGCTTGAAACCGTATTTAATGACTATCTCTCCTTCATCGTGATGCTCTTTGGCCTCTTTTGCGTGGCCGGTAACATCACCTTCACCGGAGATCTTGCGGGTTCCCCCTTCGTGAACACGCTGTTCCTGCTGATCGGCACCCTGCTCTCGAGCATCATCGGTACCACGGGTTCCTCCATGTTAATGCTACGTCCGATGATCAAGATTAACGCCTGGAGACGCCAGAAGCGCCACATCATGATTTTCTTTATTTTCCTGATTTCGAACATGGGCGGCTGCTTAACACCGCTCGGCGATCCGCCGCTCCTCATGGGATTTATGCGCGGGGTGCCCTTCCTCTGGAGTCTGCACCTCTTCCCGATTCTCATCTTCAACTTGGTGATTCTGCTGACTGTCTTCTGGCAGCTTGACAAGCACTACTACCTGAAGGATGTGAGAAGGGGCTACCGCCCGGATATCTCGAAGCCCGGTACGGAGCTCTCGCTCCGCGGCGCGCACAACATCATCTTCCTGCTGATGATTATTATCGCGGTGGTGCTCGGCGGAACCCTGCCCTCGAACCCCATGTTCCAAACCGCAGAGGGAACCGTGCGCGGCCTTCACATCATCGGCGAGGTCACACTGGGCTTCCCGACCATCATTGAGATTGCGCTGATTCTCGCGGCTGCCTTCCTCTCCTTCAAGACGACGCCGGACGAAATACGCCGCGCAAACCACTTTACCTGGGGTGCCATCCAGGAAGTTGCCGAGCTCTTTATCGGCATCTTCATCACAATGCAGCCCGCTCTCATGATTTTAAAGGAAATGGGACCGAAGCTCGGTCTCACCGAGCCCTTCCAGATGTTCTGGGCAACCGGTCTGCTCTCGAGTTTCCTCGACAACACACCGACCTACCTGGTCTTCCTCACCACGGCGGGCACGCTCGGCATGACAACCGGACTCGCGACCACCGTCGGCACGATACCCCAGATTTTCCTGGAGGCAATCTCCTGCGGCGCTGTCTTCATGGGGGCAAACAGCTACATCGGCAACGCGCCGAACTTCATGGTCAAATCGATTTCGGACGAAAACGGTATTCACATGCCCTCGTTCTTCGGCTACATCGGCTGGGCACTCGTGTTCCTGGTACCCGTCTTCTTGATTGACACCCTAATCTTTTTCTTATTCTAAGGAGGTAGCGCATGGAACAACTGGATGCTCGCTGCCGCGCATTGGCAGAAAAAATTTACGCACTGGATGAAACCATCTATCAAGAACTCGGTTCCTCGCTCGGTCGCACCCTGATCGGAAGCCGTGAGAAAGTGCTCTCGGTCTTGGAGCGCGAACTCTCGCTCCGCCCGCAGGGACAGCTGATTCTCTCCGACATGGCCTTGATCGGAAACATGGCGCGCACCCTGCCCGAAGGCCCCGCCAGAAAGCAGCTGCTCACCGAGTACAATGACATTATTGTGGAGCTCAAGGCACTGGAAGAGGAAATCGCAAAGGGCGATATCTCCGACCAGACCCGCGTCTTCTTAAACCCCTTCGTGACCGGTGCAAAGCCCTTCTCGAAGGATGACCACCTTGTGATTTGCATCGGACGCTCCTACGGCAGCGGCGGCACGGAAATCGGCTTCCAGCTCGCGGACGATCTGCACATCAACTACTACGACGCAACCATCTTTAAGGATGTGCTGGAGCGCCTGCAGGCAAAGCGCGAGGCAAGTCCGAACCAGGACATCGTTGAGAGCCTTGACGAAATTCGTCACGCGCACGGTATGAATCTCTTTACCTCGAACTTTAACCGCTTCCACGGTCTGCCCACCGCAGACGCCATTTTCTTTAACCAGAGTCAGTACATTGAGGAACTCGCGCGGAAGGAAGACTTTGTCGTCATGGGGCGTTCCGCAGACGTGATTCTTAAAAATGCCGGCATCCCCCACATTTCCATCTTCATCACCGCGCCCTTCGAGAGCCGTGTGAAGCGCCTCATGGAGATGTACTCGCTGAACTTTAAGGATGCGGCACAGCGTGTGAAGCGCGAGGACAAGGCGCACAAACACTTCTACCACCGCTACACCGGCTATCAGTGGGGTGCCGCCGTCCACTACGACCTCTGCATCAACTCTGCGAGCTACGGCATCCACGAGTCCGAGGAGCTCATTATCCGCGTGATCAAAGCGCGACTCCGCGAGGATTTGCAGGCCATTTGCGATCGCCACTTAGAGAGCGTCGCGAAGGCGGATGCGGAGCTGCTGGCACGGAGAGCCGATTCATGCGAAGCGGAAAAACCCGCCATTGAGAGCTGAGAAAAGTCCCGGGAGCAAATTTGCTACCGGGACTTTTTTCGTGTCTTGACCTAGCCCTCCGCTTCGGCCGTTTCTACTTCACCTTCCTGCAAAGGCTCCGAAGCCTCACTGCCCCGCTTGGCCTCGATGCGCCGAATCTCTTCCTCCATCAGCTTGCCGAGGGTCTTGGTATCGAGCTCAAACGTCTCCGCGGCCGATGACTTATCCGCAAAGGCATCGAACAGCGCCTGTTTTTCCGCGAGCAATTCCATAATGCGCTCATCGATGCTGTCCTCGCAGAGAAGGCGGTACACGAGTACGTTCCTCGCCTGCCCCATGCGGTAGGCTCTCGCGATTGCCTGACTCTCGAGCGAGGGCTTAAGCTGCGGCTCGCAGAGTATCACCACGCTCGCCGTCTGAATATTGAGTCCCGTGCCGCCCGCCACAATCTGCGCCGCAAGCACCTGCCCCGGCGCTGCCGCTTCAAAGGCATCCAACACTTCCTGCCGCCTTGCGGGCGTCATGGCACCGGTAATCGGCTCCATGCAGCGCTCCCCGAGTAACGCTCTCACCTTCTCTATGGTGTCGAGGTAAAACGAGAAAATGAGTACTTTACGTCCCTCTGCGGCCGCCTCCTCTGTGATTTCCAAGAGGCGCTGCGCTTTTGCGGACTGCGACATATCCCCGACCGTCCAGGAAACCCGCCGCGCCGCGTGATAGCTTTCTCCGAGCACATCCGCCTCGTACTGCGCCCTTTCCGCAGCCCCGAGCTGACACCAGCTCTCCTGCTCTTCGAGCTCCGGAAGCTCCGTGAGCACCTGTTCGCGCTTCCGCCTGTAATAGACCGGTGCCACCAGCTCGCGAAAGCGGGGCGCAGAGGCCAGCATCTTCATGCCCCCGATTTCTGCCGCAAGTTCCGGTCGCAATACGCCGATGAGCTCCACCATCTCATCCACCCGATTTTCAAGCGCTGTGCCCGTCATAAAGAGCAGACGTTCCGCGCGGAGCGCTAAGTTCCGCACATGCACCGTGCGCCGTGCCCCCGGGTTCTTAATGTAATGCGCCTCGTCCACCGTGAGCAGAGAAAAGGTAAAGTCCGCCGGAATCTCCCAGTGTTGTACGGTCTCATAGCTCGTGACAGCAACACCACCTGCCTGAATCCAGTCTTCAAGTGCAACCTGCTTCAAAGGGCCGTGCACCTTAATTGCCTGTAAGTCACTGAACTTTGTGATTTCCCGGCACCAGTTGACCAGGACACTCGCCGGGCAGACCACGACAAAGTGCGTGGCCCCCGTATTGCGGAGCGTGACCATGGCGGCAATGGCCTGCACAGTCTTGCCGAGGCCCATCTCGTCGCCGAGCAGCACCTTACCTTGGTGTAGTATGTACTTGACACCCCATGCCTGATAGCGGCGCAGTTCACAGCGCATCCCGTCCGCAAAGAGAGGCTCTGCCTCCACCTCGCGCGCCAACTCTTCCGGCAGACCGTAGACCGCATCGCCGTTTCCGAGTAGGCCGGGCACCAGCTTTTCGAGGAGATTGCTGTATACAATGGGCTGCGTTCGGAAAGAGTCCCAAGCCGTTTCCGCGCCGGAAGCCTCCAGTTCCCGCCGCGCTTCACTGAGCCTTGTGAGCTCTGCCCCGTACGCTCCGTTTGCGAGTTCCTCGAGATAGAGAAAAGCCTCGCTCGCGGCATCCTTCTCCGCCTTTCCCGTAAAGAGCCAGCGGAAAAAGCCCTTGCCGCGGGACAGCTCTTTCATGGCCTTTGCGATTTCCGCAGCGTAGCGCGCCGAGAGCGCCTGCGCATCCCAGCTGAGCTCTTCTGCCGCCCGGTAGCGATACAGCGCCAGCACAATGTTACTCGTCTCCTCCGTGCGCTTGTCGGCGCTCAGTCGAAGCTTAATGCCAGGTTTCAGCTGCCTCACCGTCTCGCCGACCGCATCCTTAATGAGCGCCGCGCCGTCCTCGCTGATGCCGTTTAAGGCGGCAAGCTGCCGCTCCGAAGCCAGCATCAAATCCGCGTAATCCGCATACCCGCTCTCCCGAAGCAAACGCACGCGGAGACCGCGCCGCGCCCGGTTCAGTTCCTCGACCGGTATATTCCTGAGCGTCTTCATGGTCTCCGCAGCGACAAAGTGCTCACAAGCCGCCTCGACCACCGCGCGGCAATCCTCCGCCTTTCGCGAAAGCGTGCCGCGCTCTGTTTCCCAGCTCTCGTGTTTTTGCAGTAACTCCCTTGCTTCCGCAAACGAAAATGTGCGTTTCATTTCTCTGTGGACACCCCTCCGTTTTGATTATGCAGATTGCATTCTGCGACTTACGGCAAATGTTCTTTCCGGGTGTACATTTTCTCCAAGTGCAGCATCTCTAGCAAGCCTCTTCACTCTTCTGCTCTCTACTCTTTCATCGCACTTCTCTGACAAACTTAATCACCCAATCGTAAATTAGAAGCTAGTGCAGAAAAGACAGTACAAGCTGTATCGCTTTTAGTCATCGACTTAATAAGCTTCGCTAGTCCCATGAAATTAATTACTAATTAGATTGCTCTTTCAAAAAACCTTTTACCCTAGATATAAATGTTTGTATATCCGTAAAATAGTTAGAATAGGCACTTTTCAATGCTCCAAATGATTCCGCACGAACAAGCACAATATCCATTGTATTTTCCTTATTTATCTCTTCCAGCTTACCGTACGCTTTATTAGCCTCTTCGAAATCACTGGGCATAAAGTGTTTAATTCTGACAGAGCCTTCATTGTAATTTAAGACAAGTATATAATAGCCCTTTCCTTTTCCATGAGTTTCGTCATACATTGAAGCCGCTTGAATAGCATCAAGCTGCCTAATCAAGTGATATTCGTCGTCAATTTTTTTTATGCTCAAAATCAATTCTTCTCTGTTCTCTGGCGTACCCGGAACAAGGGAGGTGCCTTCTTCCATTGCGAATAATGAGGAGACCAGTGCGAAAAACTCTCTTACCTGCGGGCTTCCCTTTCCCGATTTTAAATTCTGCTTTGTAAAAACCCCCATTGTCTCTACTGCTGTAGACCAAAGGTGTTGAAGATATGTCCTGAATTGTATCTCAATCAACATATTTTTGTTGTATTCTTCTTTTTTATCGCTATGGAATTTATAAACCAAATGCAGAGACCTATATCCCGACTTTTTAGGCTGTTTTATGTAATCGTACTCTCTCTTTAGTTCATGTCTAATTCTAGATTTTTTGTATTTATCCGCATACTGGTAAACCTCATTTACCGTTTGAACTATAAACCTACACCCACCCAAATCCTGCATTCTCCACAGCTGCATATCCTTCTCACGTTTTATCTTATCAATTATAGATTCCAGTCTCTTCAGTCTTTCAACGACAAGGAATCCGTTTTTATTTTTTGCCATTCCTCGGAGATGTATATAGATTACATGCATAGGATAAGCATGAGCCGCACGCCAATTTTCAACAATTTCTCGTGACCTCGTACTCACCACCTCACCATTCCTAAAGGAATCTCCTGCCTCATTAATTTCTCTTCTTGAATACTCGACTTTTTTCCACTTTTGATTCATTTGATCACTCACCCCCATAAATACTATAAATCACCTCAAAAATCAAACATTACTCATTTTGCATTTCAACTAATCAAATTGTTATAAAATATTTAATCAGTTCCAAATCAATACCCTATTTGTTAATAACCTCTCAATGTGATTTCCATTTTCTTTTAGGTATAATTCTAGGTTCTGGCTAAACAGAACTTCCAAAACACCAACTGCGAGCATTTCTTACCATATTGCTTCGTATTGTCTTAATCAAGCTCGATTTTTCACTAACCAGAGAAGAGATTATCTACAATCCCGCACTCTTTATAATTATTAATGATTTGATTAATTTGTCCACCCTATAATTCTTGAAGGAAACAACGACTGACTGAATATCATCATTCCATCAATTAAGAAATACTCTTCCGCTGCAACAACGGCAATATTTCTTTTATGAGTACATCCACATAAACCACTTTACTATTAGATTATCTCACTTATTCTCCTTTTCAGCAATGCATATTACCAAAATAATTTACAGCTCAAATTTCGTTTGTCTACGAATCCCTTTTTCCACATCAGTCTATGCATCCACATATTATTTCATTTAATGTCACGTCAAAACATATATTAACTCACAGCAATTTAAGCCAAAATCTCCAGAATCTCTCTTTTCACGGGCAAAAATCTGCACGATATGGCCATTCATCTTGCAAAGCACTAGTTCCCAACCTATAATCTAATTAGGATTACTTAACCACATCAAAATACTACGGAAGGACAAAACAATGGGCTTATTCAAACGCTTTCTCGGGCAAACCCGAAAGCCGGAGGGATTTTTCGGAAAACTCATGTTAAATGCCATGAATCAGGGACACGCAGCCCTCTCCGACTGGGGACTCTCGCATATCGAAGGGCTGTCTCCGCTTGTCGTTGCGGAACTGGGCTGCGGCGGCGGGCGCAATGTGCGGGAACTGCTACGCCGCTATCCCCAGTCTAAGATCTACGCGGTCGATTATTCCGCGCTCGCCGTTTGCCGCACCCGCGCCTATAATAAGCCCGACATCGTAAAAGGGCGCTGCCGTGTTCTCAAAGCTTCGGTGCAGTCTCTGCCCCTCGCGGCTTCTCGCTTTGATTTAGCAACCGCCTTCGAGACCGTGTATTTCTGGCCGGATCCCGCGGAGTGCTTTGCCGAAGTGTACCGCATCTTAAAATGCGGCGGCAGCTTCCTCATCTGCAACGAGTCAGACGGGACGGATGCCGAAGGCCTTCGCTACGAGCGCATCATAGACGGTATGCACTGCTACACCGTAGAGGAGCTCGAAACCCTGCTAAGGACCGCGGGCTTTTCGGAAGTACAGTTGTTCCGCCACGAAACAAAGCCCTGGCTCACGGTGCTCGCAAAAAAATAAGGGGACTTTAAAACGAAGCTGCAAGAAAGGAATGTTATAGAGATGAAAGCTGATTATAAAAACTGGATGCCTCGGGGTCTTATTTACGGCAACGCGGGCGTCAGCTCTGTTTTCCTTGCCGTGGGACTCCTCTGCCGCAAAAAGAAAGAAAGCCGCGCCCTGCGCCTGCTTTCTTCACTCAGCTTTGTCGGCGCGGGTGTGGGCCTCCTAAGTTCCGCCTACCTGCTTATGCTCTACCGCATCTTCTCCTACAAGGGAAAGCGTAAACTCGCGAAACACATCATAGACGGAGTCGCCTCTCGGATAAAACTTCCCACAGGCGGCAAGGGACTGGACGTAGGCTGTGGCAGCGGCGCACTCACCATAGCCGCCGCCAAGCGAAATCCGGAGGCAAGCTTTGTCGGCGTGGACCGCTGGGGACAGGAATACGCTTCCTTTAGTCAAAAACTATGCGAAGATAACGCCCGCGCCGAAGGCGTCAAAAACGTACACTTTCTCCGCGCCGATGCGCGGGAGCTCCCCTTCCCGAACGAGAGCTTTGACCTTGTGACCAGCAATTATGTCTACCACAACATTCCGGGCGACCGTCAGG
>ERZ773196.1254-NODE-1254-length-14439-cov-11.250904_pt1 | contig 14439 bp, 15 predicted proteins | sample MGYA00581009_ERZ773196 | MGnify/ENA primary metagenome ERZ773196 (study PRJEB29015, sample SAMEA2738162) | human oral metagenome | biome: human oral; feature: human-associated habitat; material: saliva | place: China | collected 2243 ... | reverse complement strand
CTGCACACAAATAGCCGTCATGAAACAATAGGAATGAAATCCGTTTTTCAGACGGTATGAAGATTTCGAGCACATACCACGCGCCCATACATGAACGTTTTTAAAACCATAAGAGAATTAAAATGAAGCATTTGACAAAATTACTGGCAACCGCATTGCTGGCTTTGGGTTTGAATCAGGCAGTTTGGGCGGATGACGCATTGGATTTCCGGCAAACCCTGCAGTTGGCGGAACAGGGATATGCCTATGCCCAATATAATTTGGGTGTGATGTATGAAAACGGACGAGGCGTACGCCAAGACTATGCCGAAGCGGTCAAATGGTATCGCCAAGCGGCAGCGCAGGGGTTTGCCGACGCCCAATTTAATTTGGGTGTTATGTATGGCAACGGACAAGGCGTGCGCCAAGACTATGCCGAAGCACTCAGATGGTATCGCAAAGCAGCAGAACAGGGGGATGCCTATGCCCAATATAATTTGGGTGTTATGTATGAAAAAGGACAAGGCGTACGCCAAGACTATGCCGAAGCGGTCAAATGGTATCGCCAAGCGGCGGATCAGGGGTATGTCAAAGCCCAATATAATCTGGGTGTGATGTATAACAACGGGCAAGGCGTGCGCCAAGACCATGCCGAAGCACTCGGATGGTATCGCAAAGCGACGGAACAGGGACATGCTGAAGCCCAATATAATTTGGGTCTGATGTATCACATCGGACAAGGCGTGCGCCAAGACTATGCCGAAGCATTCAGATGGTTTCGCGAAGCGGCGGAGCAGGGGTATGTCAAAGCCCAATATAATCTGGGTGTTATGTATGACAACGGACAAGGCGTGCGCCAAGACTATGCCGAAGCAGTCAAATGGTATCGCCAAGCGGCAGAACAGGGGGATGCCTATGCCCAAAATAATCTAGGGGCGATGTATTACAACGGATATGGCGTGCGCCAAGACTATGCTGAAGCGCTCAGATGGTTTCGCAAAGCAGCAGAACAGGGGAATGCCGATGCCCCAAATAATCTAGGGGCGATGTATTACAACGGATATGGCGTGCGCCAAGACTATGCCGAAGCAGTCAAATGGTATCGCCAAGCGGCGGATCAGGGGAATGCCGATGCCCAAAATAATCTAGGGGCGATGTATTACAACGGATATGGCGTGCACCAAGACTATGCTGAAGCGCTCAGATGGTTTCGCAAAGCAACGGAACAGGGGGATGCCGATGCTCAATTTAATTTGGGTGTTATGTATGACAACGGACAAGGCGTACGCCAAGACGATGCCGAAGCGTTCAGATGGTTTCGTAAAGCGGCGGAACAGGGACATGCCGAAGCCCAATATAATTTGGGTGAGATGTATCACATCGGACAAGGCGTGCGCCAAGATTTGCATCTTAGCAAGGAATGGTTCGGTAAAGCATGTGATGGTGGAGTTCAAGAAGCCTGCAACCAATACCGCTATTTAAATCAGAAAGGTTATTGAACGGCTTGTGATGCCCTTGTATTCGCAATTCAAGCGCAATGCTTAAATGCTATTGGCGAGCGCCACTAAAAACAAATCACCCGACATCTCATCATCCAATGCTTTTCTCATCCAGCGGTTGAGGGCTTCTTCAACCGCCTTAGTCCGTTTGACATTCGGCCAGTGCAGGCTGCCTGAAAACGTGATTGAGCAAGTCGAAATCCAAGTCAAATACCAAGGCTATATCGACCGCCAAAACGAAGAAATCGACAGCCGCCGCGATATCGAAACCTTAAAGCTGCCCGAGGACATCGATTACAGCAAAGTCAAAGGTTTGTCGGCAGAAGTGCAGCAAAAGCTCAACCAGCACAAACCCGAAACCGTCGGCCAAGCCAGCCGCATCTCCGGCGTAACCCCTGCCGCCGTCGCATTGTTGATGGTGCATTTGAAGCGTGGATTTAAGGATGCCAAGTAAGGGTTAATTTGAATAAAGGCCGTCTGAAAGTTTCAGACGGCCTTTTTTAATACCGGCACATATTTATGTAGATTAAAATAGAACGTATCCCTGCTGTCATTCTCGTGCAGGCGTGAATCCAGAAGCGGTTCCGTAATTCGGATACTTGTATCCGATACAGCCGTTACTCCACAATCTCGGATTCAAAAATCTGGCCTATGGCTACTGCTTTTAAGCCTCTTTATGGCTTTGAAAAGGAAGGCAAAGGGCAGATGTTCATCGTACGTGCGATTTTTTAAAAATGCTGTCAAAAACATATCGAATTACTTGGTCGAAAGGAAAAATATGTCACTTCGCCCCGTACTGCCAATCGCCACTGCTACCTTCATCCAACTGTATTGGGCAACGAATCAGCTGAGCGAAAATACAGATAATAGCTGTCTTTCTGATAGCTGGTTTTGTAACTATTACACACATATCGCCCTTGATGCGCTGGTTGTGTCGTTGCTATATGTCTCAGTGTCGGTCGTCCCTCTTCTAAAACACCATCCGCACGTCCGTTTTGCCATTGGAGGATGGTGGCTGGTCGGTTTGTGGTTTTTCGCGGATATGGAGATATGGAATGCTTACGAAGGCAGTTGGAGTACTTACGATTTTGTTGAAACCATCCATACTGTATGGCAGTTGGTGGCTATTCCCTTTTTAGCAACTGCCGTGCTAACACTGTTGCTGCTTTATCGGTTGCGGTTTCGGGCTATCTAAAAGCTCATCAGTCTCTATAGCAGCCGCAGGTCAGATAATTCTTGTGTTTCGACACATCTGTTACTACAAGATGTCAGATTCAAGAATCTGACTTGCGGTAGGTTTTCAAAGTCTACAAAAGCAGCCTACACATTAAAATTGATGTGTAAAACCCAACCTGAAAATCAAATAAACAAGGAGTAACAATGGGCTTTTCTCTATATTTCTACCGCTTTGAAAATGGCGAACAGGTAGACGGCAACCGCGAAGGTGCAAAATCATTTTTAAACAGCAGAAGACTAGATAGCTGCCTTCGTGATAAGGACGGCAACTATTTAGAGTTTGATGACTGTTCCACAGATTTGGAAATAACGGATTTCAATGATAGGGAATGCCAGTTTGAAGGAAATATTGGTCATGCATATTTAACGGATGAGGAGTGTAGTTTCATCTATGAGCTGTGCCGTGCTGCGGATTGGGTGATTGTTAATCCGCAAGTTAGCGATACTGAACCCTTATTTATCTTATTAGAACAAGACACTGCACAACATTTACCGGAAGAATATAGTGATAACTATACTGTCATATCTTCTGGAGAAGAGCTACAAATGCTGCTTTTGAACGGATTTCATCAGTTTCAAGCTTGGAAAAACCGTATTTTGTAGTAACTGTATTTTTGCCCGACGGGGTGAAAAATACAGTTGCTACGGGTGAATGATTGCGGTCTGGATTCCCGTCTGTGCGGGAATGACGATACGGGTATTCTTATTTGAATTTATGATTAAACAAAGGGATGACATGGAAACCCAAACTTCAGAAAAACCCACTTTCGATACACAAGACGAATTCAAGCGTAAGCCGATAGCTGAAAACATCATCAGGCTGCTTACCTTGCCCATCGACCTTTCCCCTATGGTCATCGACGGCGGCTGGGGAACGGGTAAAACCGAATTTTGCCAAAAACTGATTCGGCTCATGCAGCAGCAACATCCCGATTACCAGCCCATCTATATTGACGCCTTCCGTTCAGACCACAGCGGAGAGCCTCTGCTGGCATTGCTTGCCGAAATCATCAAAGCCTGTATTGACGAGCAGCCGTCTGAACAGCGCAAAAATATTACGAGGAAAGTCGCGAAAGCCGCAGGATTTGTGATGAAAACCGTTGCTAAAGCAGCGGTTGGTCATGTCCTAAGGCAAAATTTGGAAGATTTAGAGAAAGGAATGAGCCAAATTATAAATGATGAGGAAGAAGCAAAAAATGTGGCTGCAACTGTGGCTGATTCTGCTACCACACTTGCCAGTCATTCCATTGATGCGACTATTGATGCAACTATCGAAGCCTTATTGAAAGAGCAAATCGAAGCGGAAAAAAATCTAAAAACGCTTAAAGCCTGTCTAGAAGAATTGGCAGCAGACAAACCGATCATCCTGTTTATCGACGAACTCGACCGCTGCCGCCCTGATTACGCCGTCGATATGTTGGAAGTCATCAAACATGTCTTTGATGTTGAAAACGTCAAAGTCGTACTGGTGACGAACACCAAGCAACTGCGCGCGGCGATTAATCATCGGTATGGGGTGGAAGTGGATGCGCAAAAATATTTGGATAAGTTTTTGAAGTACAGCTTTGCCTTGCCGGATAAAGTTGTGGCTCGGTTTGAGGAAGACCGAGCTTTGGCTGCAGTTGAACATTTCAAACAGTTGATACGAAAAAGTCATATATGCAATGAACTACAAGGTTTAATTTATGAATCTCCTGAAGACATAAGCTTTATCAATTTCATTGGAGATATGATTGCGCGACACGATATATCACTTAGAGAAACTGAACGATTTGTTCGATTTTTAGAGATATACCATTCTTTAAGTCGAGGGCTAAATATAAATAAGAGTGTTCCTCAAGTTATATTGTTGCGAATTACTGGTGTGTTCATTTTCTGTTTCCATTCGGATTTAATTGCCAGTATTAATAAAAATCGCACGGATGCCAAAGATTTTGCTAGATTATTCAATGTTCAGTCTTGGCCTGATACTCCACCAATAGAGAGTTATGGTTTTAATTGTGCTGATATTATTGCTGTAATGTTAATTAAGCATAGCAAAATTGAAGATGCACGTTTTCAAGAATGGGAGGATAAGACATATTGGCAAACATATATAGACCATCATTTCTTTCAAAATAAATATATCGTTTCTCAAAAAAGAGGCATATATGGAGTCTTATCCATCCTAAAAGAAACTTTTCAAGTCCTCAGTCTTGAACAAACGCCGCAATAAAAAAGGTCGTCTGAAAACACAAAAACCAAGTTTTCAGACGACCTCTCTTTATCCAATCTGGTGCCGGAGAAGGGAATCGAACCCCCGACCTTCGCGTTACGAATGCGCTGCTCTACCGACTGAGCTACACCGGCACGGTGTTCGTTATCATATACATAAACGGGATGTTCGGCAAGTTCGCATTTCCCGATAAGGTTGTTGCTCGGTGAAAATATATGCCGTGTTTTCAGACGACCTCTTTTATAGTGGATTAACTTTAAACCAGTACGGCGTTGCCTCACCTTGCCGTACTGTCTGTACTGTCTGCGGCTTCGTCGCCTTGTCCTGATTTAAATTTAATCCACTATAAAAAGGCCGTATGGGGATATTGTTTTGTTGTTTGACTTTTCCACCTTCCGCCCACACGGAAACGGCAATGGGTTGGGCAGGTTTATCCGGAATCGGCAAACTGTCAGCCTCCGTCCAAATATAATATTTAACAGTGAACAAGCTAAATCTGAATGATGGGTTCGCCTGCAAGGTTGGATGAACGGGGGGAGCAAAGTGTGTTGCATCAAGGTTCGATATTTCGGACAAACACCTGCGAGTTGCGGCCGTTGGCAAGGTAGTCGAGGCGGCGTTCTTCGGGTAATGCGTCGGGAGAGGTCGTCTGAAAACCGCGTTCGGCAAACCATTCGCCTGTGTGGGTGGAGAGGGCGAACAGGCGGCGGATGCCCATGGCGCGGGCTTTTTGGAAGAGGTGGTCGAGCAGCATTTCGCCGTAGCCGCCGTCGCGGGCTTCGGGGGAGACAACGAGGCAGGCGAGTTCGCCGATTTTGGGGTCGTCGAAAGTTTTGAGGGCGACGCAGCCGTAGATGTTGCGGTCGTGTTCGAGGACGGAGAAGCAGGAGATGTGGTTTTCGAGATATTCGCGGCTGCGGTGCAACAGGATGCCTTGTTCTTCCAGCGGGCGGATCAGGGCGATGATGCGGGGGATGTCGCGGCTGTGGGCTTGGCGGATGGAGACGAAGGAATCGCGGGCGATGGCGGTGCCGCAGCCTTCTCGGGTGAAGAGTTCGCGCAACAGTCCGCCGTCTTCGCGCCCGCTGAGGATTTGAACGCGGCTGACGCCGTTTTCGACGGCGTTGACGGCGGCTTGAAGCAGGCGCACGGGAACGTTGTGTGCGGTTTCTATCAGGTGGCGGACTTCGCCTGAGGACAGGGTGGACATGAGGACGCCGTCGGCGTTGCAAATGCCGGCTTCTTCGGTCAGGTACACGAGTTTTTCGGCTTGAAGGGCGACGGCGACGGCTTCGGCGGCTTCGCTCATGCTGAGGTTGAAGGTTTTGCCACCGTAGGAGTGTCCGAGCGGGCTGATGAGGACGATGGCGCCGTCGTCGAGGCGGCGGTTGATGGAGTCGGTATCGGTTTTGCGGACGATGCCGGTGTAGCCCATGTCTATGCCGTCAATGACGCCGAGTGGGCGGGCGGTGAGGAAATTGCCTGAAGCGGTGGGAATCGGTTTGTTGCGCAAGGGGGCGGATGCGCTGCTGCACAGGGCGGCTTCGATGTCGCTGCGTATCATGCCGACCGCCTGCTTGGCGTCGCGCAGGGTGGCGTCGTCAGTAATGCGGCGGTTGCGGTGGTATTGCGGAACGAATTGTCTGTCGGCGGCGAGGCAGTTGAGAAAATGGCGCGTGCCGTGTACCAATACGAGCCGCACGCCCAAGCCGGCGAGCAGGTGGAAATCGGCGGCAAGCCGGTTCAGGGTGTCGCCTTCGAGCAGGCTGTCGGTGATGCCGATAACCAGTGTTTTGCCGCGCAGGTAGTGGATATAGGGCGCGGCTTCGCGAAAATCGGCGACAAAGCCCGGAGATGTGTTCATAGCAAGACCAGATAGAAAAGCTGCATGATGAGGACGGTCAGCGCGACCAGTACCGCCAGCGTCCAGTTGAAGCCTTCTTCGGATTTGGCGGGTTTGGCAGCGGCTGCCGCCATCAGGGCTTGGAATTCTTCAGTCCGACGTTTTTCATCTTCGGCTCGCCGTGCCGCCTCTTCTTTGGCTTTTTTGGCGCGTTCGGCGCTGTCGAGCAGGCTGGCGATTTCGTGGCGGGAGAGTTGTTTGCGGTTGCGGATGTTGCCACCCATGTCGTGTACGAGGCGGACGTCGGTTACAGCATTGGGCAGCGTGTCAGGATTGGCGGGGGCGGAAGACAGCGCCAGGCTGTCTTTGGCTTTGAACAGGCCTTCGCATTTATTGCAAACGACAAAGCCTTGTGCGACGTTGAGCTGGGTGTCTTTGACCCAAAGTGAGGTTTTGCAGTGTGGGCAGATACAGGCGGGCATAGGGGTTTTCCGTGTAAAGTGTGGGATGTGTTGTTTTAATGTGTGTTTGATTGGGTTGGGTCGTCTGAAAAGGGATTGTCCGTCTTCAGACGACCTTTTGTATATCCTATTTTAGGCAACGCCGTAGCGTTCGCGGTAGGCTCTGACCGGCTCGAGGAAGCCGCCGAATTCCGCATTGTTTTGCAGGAGCGTGAACAAGTCGTTCAGATTGGCAATGGCGACGACGGGCAAGCCGTATTGTTTTTCCACTTCCTGAACGGCGGACAATTCGCCCGTGCCTTTTTCCATGCGGTCGAGCGCGATGGCGACGGCGGCAGGCGTTGCGCCTTCTGCCTCAATCAATTTGACCGATTCGCGCACAGATGTTCCCGCAGAAATCACGTCGTCGATAATCAAAACGCGGCCTTTGAGCGGCGCACCGACCAATACGCCGCCTTCCCCGTGGTCTTTCGCTTCTTTGCGGTTGTAGGCAAACGGCACGTTCACGCCTTTTTCCGCCAGCATCATCGCAGTTGCCGCCGCCAAAATAATGCCTTTGTAAGCCGGGCCGAACAGCATGTCGAATTTTACACCGCTCTCGATAATCGCCTGCGCGTAAAACTTCGCCAGTTGCAGCGTCGATGCGCCGTCGTTAAACAGTCCGGCGTTGAAAAAATAAGGCGACTGACGGCCTGCCTTGGTCGTGAATTCACCGAATTTCAATACATTCTGCGCCAGCGCAAACTTGAGGAAATCTTGACGGAAATCGGACATTTTGCTTCTTTCGAAAGATATTGATTTATAAAGGAAGAGATTATAAAGGATTCATGAGGAAAATGCAGGTCGTCTGAAAACAGGTTTTCTGGTTTCAGACGACCTGTTTCATTCAAGCCCTTTAAAATACGCCATTAGCCATTATCTATCGGTAAGCGGCGACGGCGGCATACTTGATATGCCCAAGCCGATGATTTACTGTTAGAATCCGAATTTATTTGTTTTCAAACCATTTTTCAGGAGCAAACGCCATGCGAAACGACGTTTACGACTATACCGCCACGGGACAGGTTGCTAAAAATACCGTCCTGCAAAAAACTTACCGCCTGCTCGGTCTGTCTTTCATTCCCGCCGTTGCCGGCGCATATTTCAGCGGCTGGTTCGGACTGAATCTATTCTCTCTGTTCGGTCAGGGCTGGATGGGGCTGGTTGCCGTGCTGGTGTTCTTCTACGGCATGACTTTCCTCATTGAGAAAAACCGTTACAGCAATGTCGGCGCAACCCTCCTGATGATCTTCACTTTCGGCATGGGCGTGCTGATCAGCCCGCTTCTGCAATATACGCTCGCTATTCCAAACGGTACGCAAATCGTCGGCATCGCCGCCGCCATGACTGCCGGGGTATTCTTCACCATGTCTGCAATGGCGCGCCGCACCAATGTCAATATGAATTCGCTAGGCCGCTTCCTGACCGTCGGCGCGGTGGTGTTGATGATCGCGATGATTGCCAACTTCTTCCTGCAAATCCCTGCATTGAGCCTTGCCGTTTCGGCAGCGTTTGTCCTGTTCAGCTCGCTGATGATTATGTGGCAGGTACGCACGGTGATTGACGGTGGCGAAGACAGCCATATCAGTGCGGCTCTGACCATTTTCATCTCCATCTACAATATCTTCAGCAGCTTGCTGCGTATTTTGCTGGCGTTCAGCGGCGATGATTAACCGTTTGCGCATCTGACGAAAGCATTCAAAGGTCGTCTGAAAACAGGTTTTCTGATTTTCAGACGACCTTTTTGACATTCCATTCCCCGCCCGCTATCCTGACGGCTGCCATCACTCAGCCTACTATCCATGAACACTATCCCCCCGCGCCGTGCCGTTTACGCAGGCAGCTTCGACCCGCCGACCCTCGGTCATCTTTGGATGATACAAGAAGCGCAGGCACTTTTTGACGAACTCGTCGTCGCCATCGGTATCAATCCTGAAAAACACAATACCTACACTATAGACGAACGCCGCGATATGCTCGAAGCGATTACGGAAGGCTTTCCCAATGTCCGCATCAGCGTATTTGAAAACCGCTTCCTGGTTCGCTACGCGCGCGAAATCGGAGCAGGGTTTATCGTTCGCGGTATCCGTTCTGCTGCCGACTATGAATACGAACGCTCCATGCGCTATATCAACAGCGACCTTGCACCCGAAATTTCGACGGTTTTCCTGATGCCACCGCGCGAAATCGCCGAAGTGTCTTCCACTATGGTCAAAGGCCTGGTCGGCCCCGATGGTTGGCACGACATAATACGCCGCTACCTGCCCGAAGCCGTGTACGAAAAAATCGTGCAGGATTATGAAACTTGAAATCTGTTGTTGATGAAAAGGTCGTCTGAAAGCTTGATATGGGTTTTCAGACGATCTTTCGATTTATGGCAGTGTTTGTGTAATTCTAAATTTACATTGAATAATCAAATGATTAAATTCAATTTAAATATAATTTTTGGTGGCTGATTTGTTGCAAAATATAAACACGGTTTGTCATAAATAAAGATAATTATTATCAATTATTTCGATTAAGCAAAAATATTTCCTATAATGCTGCATCCCTTCATCTTCCGAGTTGAACATGCAATATTCTGCCCGCCTTTCCCTGCTTCCCGCCCTGCTCGCCTCCGCCTTCCCGCTGTATGCCGCTGATACCGCCGATAGCGAACATTACACTGCCACCCTGCCCACCGTTACCGTGGTCGGACAGTCCGACACCAGCGTACTCAAAGGCTACATCAATTACGACGAAGCCGCCGTTACCCGCAACGGCCAGCTCATCAAAGAAACGCCGCAAACCGTCGATACGCTCAACATCCAGAAAAACAAAAACTACGGCACGAACGATTTGAGTTCCATCCTCGAAGGCAACGCCGGTATTGACGCTGCCTACGATATGCGCGGCGAAAGCATTTTCCTGCGCGGTTTTCAAGCCGACGCATCCGACATCTACCGCGACGGCGTGCGCGAAAGCGGGCAGGTCCGCCGCAGCACCGCCAACATCGAGCGCGTGGAAATCCTGAAAGGTCCGTCTTCCGTCCTTTACGGACGCACCAACGGCGGCGGCGTCATCAATATGGTCAGCAAATACGCCAATTTCAAACAAAGCCGCAACATCGGTGCGGTTTACGGCTCGTGGGCAAACCGCAGCCTGAATATGGACATCAACGAAGTGCTGAACAAAAACGTCGCCATCCGCCTCACCGGCGAAGTCGGGCGCGCCAATTCGTTCCGCAGCGGCATAGACAGCAAAAACGTCATGGTTTCGCCCAGCATTACCATCAAACTCGACAACGGCTTGAAATGGACGGGGCAATACACCTACGACAATGTGGAGCGCACGCCCGACCGCAGTCCGACCAAGTCCGTGTACGACCGCTTCGGACTGCCTTACCGCATGGGTTTCGCCCACCCGAACGATTTTGTCAAAGACAAGCTGCAAGTTTGGCGTTCCGACCTCGAATACGCCTTCAACGACAAATGGCGCGCCCAATGGCAGCTCGCCCACCGCACGGCGGCGCAGGATTTCGACCATTTCTATGCAGGCAGCGAAAACGGCAGCCTAATCAAGCGCAATTACGCCTGGCAGCAGACCGATAACAAAACCCTGTCGTCCAACTTCACGCTCAACGGCGACTACAACATCGGCCGTTTTGAAAACCACCTGACCGTAGGCTTGGATTACAGCCGCGAACACCGCAACCCGACATTGGGTTACAACCGCGCCTTCTCCGCCTCCATCGACCCCTACGACCGCGCAAGCTGGCCGGCTTCGGGCAGATTGCAGCCCGTCCTCACCCAAAACCGCCACAAAGCCGACTCCTACGGCATTTTCGTGCAAAACATCTTCTCCGCTACGCCCGATTTGAAATTCGTCCTTGGCGGCCGTTACGACAAATACACCTTTAATTCCGAAAACAAACTCACCGGCAGCAGCCGCCAATACAGAGGCCACTCGTTCAGCCCCAATATCGGCGCAGTGTGGAACGTAACGCCTGCCCACACGCTCTACGCCTCATATAACAAAGGCTTCGCACCTTATGGCGGACGCGGCAGCTATTTGAGCATCGACACTTCGTCTTCCGCCGTGTTCAACGCCGACCCCGAATACACCCGCCAATACGAAACCGGTGTCAAAAGCAGTTGGCTGGACGACCGACTCAGCACCACATTGTCCGCCTACCAAATCGAACGCTTCAATATCCGCTACCGTCCCGACGCGCAAAATGATCCCTACACTTGGGCTGTCGGCGGCAAACACCGTTCGCGCGGTGTGGAACTGTCCGCCATCGGACAAATCATCCCCAAAAAACTCTATCTGCGCGGCTCGTTGGGCGTGATGCAGGCGAAAGTCGTTGAAGACAAAGAAAATCCCGACCGAGTGGGCATCCATTTGGACAACACCAGCAACGTTACCGGCAACCTGTTCTTCCGTTACACGCCGACCGAAAACCTCTACGGCGAAATCGGCGTAACCGGTACGGGCAAACGCTACGGCTACGATTCAAGAAACAAAGAAGTTACCACGCTTCCCGGCTTCGTCCGCACCGACGCCATGCTCGGCTGGAACCGCAAAAACCTGAACCTCACTTTCGCCGTCGGCAATCTGTTCAATCAAAAATACTGGCGTTCCGACGCCATGCCCGGCGCGCCGCGCACTTATACGGCGCGGGTGAATTACAGTTTCTAATTCCAGGCAGGAAATGGAACAAAGGTCGTCTGAAAACTCGTGTTTCGAGTTTTCAGACGACCTTTTACCTTCTATACGCTCATGAATAAGGCGGGGCGCTTAAGTCTGCAAAGAATGTGGCAGTCCGCAAAGATAGCGTTTGCGCGGCCTTTGCTATATCATTCCCTTATCTGAAACCAAGGAAAACATCATGTACGAAGTCAACCGCAGCGTCTTCCTGCTCATCCCGCTCGATCCTTTTTGGAACTGGCTGCAAACCCTGCCCGGCAATCATCTTGACGGTTTGACGCTTGAAGATATTCAAGCCGATGCCAATTCTTATCTCGTCCGTCCGTGTGAAACCGCCGACGAAGTATGGGATGAAATCGAAGCGCGGTTTGAAGACATTTTCGCTGCCGAACTTGCCGATTGGTGCGAAGATGAAAGCGAATGGCCTGATTTGGATGCAGATATTTTCAACGAATGGTTCGACATCCAGCTTTCTACCGTCATTACCGACCTCGAGCAAGAACCGCTCGCCCGTGAAGCCTTTCAACCCTTTAATCTGAACTGATGAACGTCCGCGTCCGCAATTACCATCTTGACGGCTACGGTCATGTCAATAACGCGCGCTATCTCGAATTTCTCGAAGAAGCGCGCTGGGCGTTTTTTGAGGAACACGGTTTATTGTCCGAAATCGACGGCTTGATGCTGGTGGTTGTCCGCACCGACATCCGTTATCGCCGCGCCGCCGTCGATGGCGACATATTGCGTTTTGAAGGTCGTCTGAAAGAGCTGACCTCACGCCATATTATCCTTACTCAAAACATCGTTTTGCCCAGCGGCAAAAATGCCGTCGAAGCCGAAAGTACGCTGATGGTTGTCAGCGCAGAAAGCGGGCGGAGCATCAGCATTCCCGAACCTCTATTTACCCTTTTAAAACAATACGCCGAAGCATGAAAAAACTCATTACCATTGCCGCAGTCGCCATTATCGGCGTGCTGCTCGCCATCGTCCTTATTCCGGATAACAAACCTACTCCCACATTCTCTTTGTTCGACCTGCAAGGCAAACCGGTGTCCAACGCCAATTTGCAAGGCAAGGTCAGTTTCATCAATTTCTGGTTTCCCTCCTGTCCGGGCTGTGTCAGTGAAATGCCCAAAGTCATCAAAATGTCCAAAGACTATCAAGGAAAAGACTTCCAAGTACTCGGCATTGCCCAACCGATAGACCCGTTGGAAAGCGTAACCCAATACGTCCAAGAATACGGTTTGCCCTTTACCGTCATGTTTGATGCCGATAAAGCCGCCGCCCAAGCGTTCGGTACGCAGGTTTACCCGACTTCTTTCTTGATCAATAAAAAAGGCGAAATCCTGAAAACCTTTGTCGGAGAACCGAACTTTGCTGAGCTTTATCAGGAAATCGACAAAGAATTGGCGAAGTAGCAATCAAAAAAGGGCGCAATGATGCGCCCTTATGTATTTATTGGGATAACGTGTGGATTCCTTTTCTCGCAAATGCTGATTGGTGTGAAAACGGCAGCAGTTTCAGCAATATTGTTTTTGTGTGCCTTTCTTCATAACCTTTTATCATGATTCGGACAAAGAACCTTCTCAAACCGGGCGGCAGGCAATCATATAATTCACTTCTGTCGAGTCGCATAAAGAATAGCGGCGGGTCAAAAGATTGTAGGTCATACCCTTAGTATCGATAACATCCAACCCTGCCTGTCTGCACATCCGCGCCAGCTCGGCGGGCGTGATGAATTTCTGCCAATCGTGCGTCCCCTTGGGAACGACGTTCAACACATATTCCGCGCCGACAATCAGATGAAGATAAGATTTAGGGTTGCGGTTGATGGTGGAAAAAAACACCATGCCGTCAGGCTTCACCAGCTCCGAACAGGCTTTGACGATGGCGGCGGGATCGGGAACGTGTTCCATCATTTCCATACAGGTTACAACATCGAAGCTGTGCGGCTGTTCGGCCGCAAGGTCTTCGACGCGGATGCAGCGGTAATCGATATTGTCCACTCTTTCGGCAGCGGCATGGGCTTGGGCGGTTTGCAACGACTTTTCCGCCATATCGATGCCGGTAACGTGCGCCGCGCCGCGTTTTGCCATGCTTTCCGACAAAATCCCACCGCCGCAGCCAACATCCAAAACACGTTTGCCCACCAACTGAGCGAATGAATTGATATAGCCCAAGCGTAGCGGATTGATGTCGTGCAGAGGTTTGAACTCGCCGTTTTTATCCCACCATTTATCCGCAATTTGGCTGAATTTAGCGATTTCGTCCGCATCGACGTTGTGTTGTCCGGCTGCTTCCATCATGATTTTCCTGATTTGGATTTCGGGTTGAAGAGGGTTTCGATTTTATAGCAAAGCGGCAGGATGGAACAGAGACCAACCGCCGCCAGCCGCCAAAAGGCTGTCTGAAAACGCCGCTTACCCTTTTCAGACGACCTTGGATTCGGATTTCAAGTGCAACACTAGGGTACCAGTGGTT
>ERZ773196.1250-NODE-1250-length-14468-cov-47.059738_pt1 | contig 14468 bp, 14 predicted proteins | sample MGYA00581009_ERZ773196 | MGnify/ENA primary metagenome ERZ773196 (study PRJEB29015, sample SAMEA2738162) | human oral metagenome | biome: human oral; feature: human-associated habitat; material: saliva | place: China | collected 2243 ... | reverse complement strand
TAGCGTAATAAGTGAACGCTTTTAGAATATAATCTGTATATGCTTTAGCTTCTGGTGTATTTTTGAGTATTTCAGACTGAGTAAGCGCCAGATTGCCCACTTTATATAAAATGTCGCTAGCGAGAAGCTCCAAGGCCTGATTATCTGCCATCGCTTCACTCAGTGTTTTAGCCACTTCTAACTGATAGGGGTTAACAAGTTGAGGACGGTCTACTTTTGGGGTTGATTTTTGAATATGATTCATGAGATTTCTCCTTTGATTTTGGTATAATTTATGTTATAAACATTGTCGACTTTGTTTATGATTATAGTGTAACGAATATTTTTATCTCATTCATCAGGTAAAAAATCTCAGAAATCTCAAGGAGAAATCGTGTGACCGAATTTAGATTAGGATGGTTTTGCTATATTTTGCAAAAATCTGAAAAGAAAAAACGAAACCAAGAAGATTTCGTCAATAGTGTTTTGAATAGATTAGTGGGTGAAAACAACCCTAAAATTTCATTTATTCCAGAAATTAACCGTGTTTCTAGCAACCGCATTTTTACGGGCGATGAAGAAGTTCCAGAATTTTACCGCGAAGCTTTACCGATTAGTGATTTAAGTTTTCAGTCTCAAAGGATAGCTGATATTTTGAAAGATTTAAACCGTGATGAAACTTTCGATTATAAGCAAGCTGTTTTTAAAATCAAATCAGCTTTTTTAAGCCAAACCAAAAAAGCTACCGTTGTTTTTGGTAGCGAAAAAATAGAATTACTTAATCATTGCCAAGAAGATGAACTTTACTTGGCAACCCTTTTTATTTTCTTGGTGAATCTTTCGAATATTCCTTCTAAGAACTCAGAAGAATTAAGACAAGCGCAAATCATTAACCAGCACATTTTTAAGTATCTTGAAAATGAGGTTTTATTAACTCCATATTCACATAGAAAAGCTATTGAGGAATCCTTAAAAAGCAAACAACAGATTTTTTATTTTGATTTATATAAGCCTGAAGCGTTAAACAATAATAAAAATCTCGTTTCACCCGCTTTAAAAGTTTTGATTCAAGATTCTATTTCCAAAATGCCAATTATCCAGAATGGTTTAATAATTCAAAATGAAACTATCAATAAGCGAATCGCTCAGTTTATTGAAAGCAATTTTAAAGACAGCAACAAATTAACCTTAATTGCTGGCTTTTGTAAAAATGAAGATGAATTTTATGAAGTTATTGATAGACATTTACCCAAAGAAGCTATTAATAAAATTTTTATTGTTAAAAGTTTCGCTTTATCTGTAAAAGCCAGTTATGACTATACTGCTTCGAAAATGAAAGATATGATAACCTTAACAGAAAATATTGTAAATTATTTAGAAAAAAGAGCTTTCACAACACAAGATAAAACTGAGTTTACTATTGGAATAGCCGAAAATTTAGAGAAAAATGAGCTGGTATTCTTTTGTCTAGTTGGACAAGAAAATATTTTTTAAAATTTTTATGGGGATGTAGTGATATTTAATTTGACAATCGAAATAAAAAAGACTATAATAAGTTTACCATAAAAAATATTAAGGCAGGACAGACTATAGAGAATCAGAAGATGTGTAAGTTTGAATCTTCAACTATAGTAAACAACTATTAACGAAAGGATTTAAATTGTACACATCTATGTTTCTTGTAGGGTGTTCTGTCTATTATTTTATGCTCGTGATAGGTGTAGTGTTTCTTTCCTAAAAAGGAGGTCACATTATGACTAAACAAAATTTTAAATTGGCTTTATTATCAGCTAAGGAAAAAACTCAAAATTTAGAGCTTAAGACAGAGGATGTTAAGCTGGTTAGTACTATTATTTCAGTTTTTAACGACTCTAAGATTGATATTGGGAATAATCTAAAAGAAACTCTCATAGCAATACCACCAGATTACTTAGTTTTGGCTATATCTGCTATCTTAGCACTGATTGTAATTTGCTTGACGGTTGGTTTTATGTATTATCAACATATACATAACAAGTCAAGCCCACTAATGAGAGAAAAGAGAAAACATGAAGATAAAAGAAAACGACGCAAGAAGTATCACAAAAAGCGTCGTTAAGCAAAATTATCATTACACTTATCACGTTCGAATCATCTAAATACGCCAATATTTAGATGATTTTTTATTTTGTCAATTTTTTGAAAAATAAAATTGTAAATAAGTGACAAAGAACTATTTTTATATAATATATAAAAATCTAGGTCATCTTAAAAAAATAAAATAACTATATCAGTATACCACACGTTTGGCACTGAGTCAACATTTTTAAAGATTTGTATACGTTTTCAGTATATCAAAAAGTGTTGATAATAGCAAATAAAACGCAGTTTGCTTTAAAAGTATTTCTCTTTTTTAATTATTGTCTGAATTTTCTATAATTTAGATACCCTGCTACAATAGTAAGGAAAGGAGAAATTTTGACAAATCATCACAAGAACAAATTAGAAAATATTAAAACCATAACTATCGGTTATGCTCGTGTCAGTTCGACAGATAATCGGCAAGAATTGGGGTTATCTGTTCAAAAAGAAGCACTCAGCTTTTGCGACAAGCTCTATATAGAAAAAGATTCTGGTGGCAATCAAGACCGCCCCCAACTTGAAAAGGCATTAAAATTGGCAAAAAATTATGCTAAACAAGGGGTTAAAACAAATTTTGTTGTGTATAAATTAGATAGACTTACCAGAAAGATGCTTCACCTCTCTGCCATTATTGAAGATTTAACCAAACATGGTATTCATCTTCAATCAATTCATGAAAATATTGAAACAGATTCTTTAACTGGAAAGTTCTTTTGTTTGATGTTGGGTTATGTGGCAGAATGGGAGCTTCAAGCAATTTCTGAACGCACTAAAGACGGACTCCGTAAAGCTAAAGAAAAGGGTGTGAAACTTGGTAATAAAGGGTTGCCTAAAGATACCGAAAAACAAATAATCGAGCAATACCTACGAAAAGAAAATTCTGTTCGAAATATAGCCAATCAACTGGATATTTCCACCGCAACTATTTATAATGTGCTAAAGCGCAATGGTATTCAAATAAATAGAAGAAATCACCTATAATTGATTGACAAATCCTTAGAAAAATAGTAAATTAAACCTATCAACAGTTTTAGCAAACGGTCGTTTGTTAAAACAATCAAAGTTATCAATAAAAATATTTAAAATGCTGATTTAATAGGGTTTTAGTTACCTTGTTGAATTGGCATTTTTATTTTTTCATTGTTTTAGTTGACGACCGTTCACTAAAACAAGCTCAGCCCCTATTGTAGCAGGGATTTTTTGAGTTTAATTAAGAAAGGGGGTATTTCGTATTTAAATAGATACGAATTTTCATGATTGCTACAAAATATATAGATTTTATAAGGAGAAAGTATGTTACTGGTTGTAATTGTAGCTATTGGAGTAATTTTATGGTTTATTAGAAAATCTTCCATTGATAAGTATAGTCAGAAGCAAGAATTGGCTATGAGAATTCTTGAAACAGCTAAACAATTACGTTTAGAGCATCTTGCTGATATTAACGAACTCGGTGGGCAAATGGCTTCGGCAGACCGTGAACAATACATTAGCCTAACTCAAGAAAGAGAGTTAACCGAAACAGTTATAAGGGATCTTGAAAACATTATCAGCTGTTTGCAAGATATATTGCAATGGAGACCAGAACCATCAGCTGGGCGTAACGGAATCCAAAACGCTATTTTTGCCTTACAACGACAAACTGGCTATACTTTGGAAGAATTAGCTCAAGATTTAGGGGTTAAATAGTGTAGAAAGAGGTTTTATCATGGGAAATGTTAATGCTTGGGTTTGTGCTTGCGAAAGAAAGCTTGGAGCTGGAAATAAATGTGATTGGTGCAAAGAAGCCATTTACCACAATCTTTCCTACCATAAGTGCGAATATGGAACTTGTCAAAAGAAATTCGGTTGGTGATAAATATGATTAAACTAATCCGAAAACTCATTTCAGCAACTATTGAATGTCCTATTTGTGGACGAGAAACAAGCGACCGACCAGAACGGTGTAGCCATTGCGGTAATAAACTATAGGAGCATAAATATGACTGAAAAATGTACAAAATGCCAAGAAGTTTTATGGTTTTATGCAGAAGATGCTGCACGTGGTAAAGTAATAAAAGTTTGTAAAAATCCTAATTGTACAATGTATAATTTTCAAATCTCATTTAGTGAACGATAGTTGAATACATGAAAAAGACGGCTCATTTGAACCGTCTTTTAATTAGCTTATAAGATGCATGAACTCAGATTATTTTAGAGTGCTGAGTGTCAGCCAGTCTTTTCTCGAGACTTTTTCTTTATTGACCTGCGTAATATTTTTGAATTCCCTTAACGATACCTGCAACCAATCTGTTTTGGTAGGCATCACTGCGGACTTGTTGATTCTCATTGAAATTGTCAATATATCCCAATTCCAATAGAACGGCTGGTTTATTAGTTTCTCGAAGGACAGCAAAGCTCCTTCGTAGACGACCTGCATCCTTAGCACCAGTTTCAGCTAGTAGTGAAGAATGGATATCTGCCGCAAGGCGATTGCTTTCGCTGATTCGGTCAGGGTGGTTATGCCAGTATGGATTAATCTTAGAAGGATAACTAGAGTCTGCTTCATAAGAATAAGTCTGAATCCCAGCCGTATTTGAAGCTGGATTTCCAGTAGCATTGAAGTGAATACTGATAAAGATATCTGAGTCAGTATTATTAACCATTCTTGAACGTTCGGTGACATAGTCTACAAAGACATCACTGTCTCTTGAAGAAAGAACTGTATAGCCAAGTCCCTCGAGTTCCTTGCGAAGTTTCTTGTAAACTAGCATAGTGAGGTCTTTTTCATTAGTGTTATAGTAAACGGCACCAGGGTCTTTACCACCATGACCTGGATCTAGGAAGATGATATTGTTGTATTTCCCTTTTTCAAACCCGTGGCTTGTAGAAGCTTCGCCAAGCCATTTTCCATCACTTTGAAATTGCTGGTTTTTTCCATCGATTTTATAGGTCCCTGTAACATAGACTCCATTTTCATCTACATAGTAGCGGGCTTTATAGTAGCTGTCATCAATCCATTCGCTCTTAGCCATGTAGCCACCTGACTTGAGGTAGTAGGAGCCAATCCATTCACGCGCTGCGTAAGCACCACCAGATTTCAAGTAGAACCAGCTATCATAGTTTTTATCGAAAATCCATTCTTTTTCAGCCATGGCCCCGCTAGCTTTTAGGTAGTAGCTACCTTGCCATTGGTTACTTGCCATAGTAGCATCTTTGTTAAAGTAGTACCAGGTACCACCAATTTTGTCCCACTTATTTTTGATTAATTTACCAGAAGCAAGGGCATAGTACCATTGTCCATCTTGCTTGACCCAAGAATTCTCAGCCATGGCACCACTATTGGTAAACAGATAGTCGTCAAAAATTGTGTTGCTGAGCATGACACCGTCTTGATCAAAATAGTACCAGACACCACCGATCTTTTCCCATTTTTGTTGAGAAATTTTTCCATAAGCATTAGCATAATACCATTTATCTTGGAGTTTACTCCAACCAGAATCGACCATGGCCCCGCTACTAGTCAGGATATATCCGTCAAAAATAGTATCACTCAGCATGATGCCATCTTTGTTGAAGTAGTACCATTTTCCGTGGATTTTTTTCCAGTTTAGAACAGGGGCATTGTTTTCATAGAAACGCCAGATATTTCCCTCTAATACCCAACCTTCTTTTTGAACTTCTGGAGCCTTGTCTTCTTCTTTCTTAGTTGGATTTGTTGTTTGATTGGCATTTGCTTCAGTTGAAGGTTCAGTTTCCTTGGCTGGGAGACTGTTTTTCTCCACTTTGTCAGTAGAGGTTTCACTGTGTGTTGTTTCTACTGGGGCAAACGGTGCTTGGTTTTCCTCAGCATAGATAAGGTTGGTTGTTAGACCAAATACTGAAAGCGTAATGGCACTTGCCAAGAGCGTTTTTTTCACTTGATTTATCTCCTATTTTTACTTTTTTATAATTTTATCAGAAAAGTGCCTCATATAGAACATTTAGTGACCAAGATCGAGGTGCTGGCGGGCTATATTGTAATAGTTGACTATTTCATCATGAAAATTTGAACAATCATGATGATATAGATGAGCAGTGTTAGTAAAAATCCAGCTCGCCAAAAGAATTTAATAAATTTGGGATAATAAAAGCTACGTCTTTTGTTTAAGAAGAAAAAGACTAACACAATTGCTAGTATTGATAAGGCTATTCCCAATACGGGAAGTTGATTGTGTGTAAACATCTTAGCCGTTATCAAATAATATTCAAATATCAGAAAAGGAAAAGCTAAATCAGCAGCATTGATGCCCCTTTTCTTTAACTTAAAGAGTCTGCTTAAAATAATCGCCAGAGCTAAGGTTAGTACCAAAAGCAAGATGGAAGCAAGTTTCATTAAAATCATACCATTATTGTATCATAAAATTTTGAGAATAGAAAAGTAAATTCCTTGATTTATCACTGTTTTAGCAAAAAATCATTGGTAAGAAACAGATTTTATAATTCCTGCTTGAACAGAATGAATCATTTGTTTGCTACGATGATAGTTTGAACTCTCAATATAAATCTTTTTTATGGTGACCATAGAAAAGATATATTAGTCAGAAGAGAAGAATAGTAGTAGAATGAGTAGCAAATAAAACAAAGGAGTTTCTTATGAAATTAGTTACGTTATGGTCAAAACTCTCACTAGGAATCCAATTATTGGTGGCTTTGGTCTTGGGTGTGATTGCTGCAGTAATCTGGCCACAATTTGCAGGCTTTTATCAATTTTTAGGACAAGCCTTTATTAAATTGATCAACATGGTCATCATCCCACTAATTTTCCCAACCATCGTTGTTGCAGTAGCTGGAGTTATCGGAAAAAAATCTTTTGGAAAAATCTTGACAAAGAGTTTGGTTTACTTTTTCGCCGTAACAACTACTATTACGCTCTTGTTTGTATTTGCTAGTTACTTTTTGGGATTTGGACAAGGTGTGAACATTGGTCAAACTGGTGGAAACCTTGATGGGATTGCGAACAATGTCAAATTTAGCGAATTTTTGCTTGGTTTTATTCCATCAAACATCGTCAAGTCTCTTTCAGAAGGTGCTCTTTTGCCCATTATCGTGTTTGCCATCTTTTTTGGTTATGGAATCGGGAATCTTAAATCGGAGAAATCTCAGAAAATTATCCAAGGTTTCCAAATTTGGATTGAAGCCATCTACAAGATTGTTGCAGTAATTATCAAATTATCACCGATTGGAATTTTTGGATTTATCGCTAAAGACGTTGCAACAACAGGACTTGATAAATTGATTGGACTTGGTCAATTTGTAATCGGAACTTACTTGGCTTATGCTGTTTTGGTTCTTCTTATTTTCCCTTTGATTGCAGTCTTCTTTAAAGTTCCGTATTTGTCAGCCTTTCGTGAAAATTGGAGTCTCTTGACCCTGGTCTTTGTGACCGGTAGTTCTAGTGTTGTCTTGCCATCACTTCTTAAAGATTTGAAAAAACAGGGGCATGACGAGCATACAATTGATTTAGTTGTTCCTTTAGGATATACTTTTAACTTAGAGGGAGCAGCAGTTTATTTCTCAGTAGCGACAATCTTTATCGTCCACGCCTACGGCATCCAATTTTCATTATCAAGTCTCTTGTTTACTGTTTTGCTTTTGACCTTGATTGGAAAAACTGCAGCAACCGTACCATCAGGAGCTATCGTGGTTCTACTAGCTGCAGCACCTCAGTTAGGCTTGCCAGTAGAAGGAGTAGCCTTGATTTTTGCAGTTGATTTCTTTGTCAATGCTGGCCGTACTATGATTAATGTTTTGGGTCAAATCTTAACAGTCAGCGTTATCGAAAAAACAGAAGGATATATTTTAGAAGAAGAAAAGGAAAGCCAATTATCAGTCAGCTTTTCTTAAGGAGATTATAAGTAATGAGTGAAGCAAAAGTTTATGTAATTCATGAGAATCTTGAATGGACCCAGCATTTGGTCAAATGGTTGGAAGAACTAGAAGTCCCTTATGTACTGTGGGATTTATCTAGTGGGATATTGGACCTTCAAAGCCCACCGCCACAGGGTATCTTTTACAATCGCATGTCTGCGTCTTCTCACACAAGAGGACATCGCTATGCTCCAGAATTTACAGAGCAGGTGATTACTTGGTTAGAAGCACACGGACGCAAGGTTGTGAATGGAACAGATGCTATCAACCTAGAAATCAGTAAAGTCAAACAATATTTGAAGTTAAACGAGTCGGGCATTGAAACTCCCGCGACAGTTGCAGTTTTGGGTCAAGAAAATATCATTGAAGCAGCAAGAAAATTGAACATTTATCCTTTGATTACCAAGCATAATCGAGCAGGTAAGGGCTTAGGGGTTCAACTCTTCCAAAATGAAGAGGAACTGGCAGCTTATGTCAAAAGTCCCCTTTTTGAACCATCAGTGGACGGGATTACCTTGTTACAAGCTTACATCAAACCAAGTGATGGACGTATTCGTCGTTCAGAGTTTATAAATCAAAAGTTTCTATACACTGTTTCTATCGATTCTTCAGATGGATTCCAACTTTGCCCAGCAGATGGTTGCCAAATTGGCAAGAGGCCAGAGCAACTGGAAACGTCTGAGAAATTCCAGATTACAGAACCTCTACCAGATGATCGAAGAGAAGCTTATGAAAACTTCCTTAAAAATGCTCAGATTGAAGTTGCAGCAATTGAATGGGTTCAGTCAGAGAGCGGTGATATTTATGTTTATGATGTAAATACCAACACAAACTACAATCCTACCGCAGAAAAAAATGCCAATATTTTTGCCCACCAACATTTGGCTCACTATCTAAAAACAGAATTGCAAGCCCTAACGAGTGGACAATAAAGTACTAAAGAAAATCCCCCAGTATTAAATGACTGGGGGATTGATTTGTTTATACTCTTCAAAAATCTCTTCAAACCACGTCAGCTTCCATCTGCAACCTCAAAATAGTATTTTGAGCAACCTGCGGCTCGCTTCCTAGTTTGCTCTTTGATTTTCATTGAGTATTAATCGATAAAAAATTATTGATTTGCTTTAAAGCCTGGATCCTTCAAGCTTTGAACACTGGCATTGATGACGGCACCGATGATCAATATCTTGGCAATGATAATGAACCAGAACATCATAACAACGACGACGATTGAACTGAAAAATCTGACGTCAACGAGATAATTGACATAATTGTTGAAATAAGCTGAAAAGATTGTTAATAGAGATATAAGAGTAAGAAGTACGAATAGACTTCCAGGAAGGACGTAACGAATACGGCCGACTTTCACATTCGGAAGGAAATAATAGAGCATGATTACGATTGCAAAAAGAAAGGCATAAATCAGCGGACCTGTAAAATCCTGTAGATAAGAAAATAGAGTGCTTTCGGATTTCCAGTAGTTTTTTAACAGATCCAATAACATATGACCAAACATACTTAGGAATAGAGCAAGTGCAAAGAGAATCTGTAATCCCAAACTAACCAGGAGACTCATCAGTTGATGGGAAATAAGCCCTCTGTTTTTAGCGATTCCATAAGCTTTATTAAAAGATTTTTGGAGGAAATTCATGGATTTTGAAAATGTCCAAAGAGCTGATATTACCGCAAAACTCAAGAGTCCAGCAGATGGTTGTGTCAGCACTTCACGAGCAATCTTTGCTACTACATCATAGATCGTATCTGGTAAAAATTCCTTTAGTGTGATCAAGAAATCGGAGATTGGAATTTGAAAATAAGGCAAGATATTGACGGCTATCATAATTAAGGGGAAGATTGAAATCAACCAATAATAGGCCACAGCTACACTGGTTAATTCAATATCTGAAACACGATAGTAGTGCAAAAAAGCTTTCAATAAAGGCCTATTGGTTAGTTGTTTCCACAACTTTTTCATTGTATAATCCTCCACAATAATAACCTAAATCTTAATTTCTGCGAACTAATTCCATCATATCATAAGGTAGTGTGTTGGCTGCTTCTTTTAGAGAATAGGTTTCTAGGTTGTTTACATTTTGTCGTAATTTTTTGGCATACTGGGCTGAGATGAGTTTTTGTTTTTCGTATTCAAAGATAGACTTACGTTCTAGATAGTAGCCTCTCAACATTTCATCGATGTTATTGGGTTTGATACGATTGATAACCCGTTCCACAAAGGCACCACTGGTAATATGACTGGTTTCACGGAGACGTGATTCCTGCATAAAGCTAATCAAGGAACTCTTATAAATCCCTTTCAGGTTTTCCAAACTTTCGATGATGATTTCAGTGTTGGTTAGGTAGAGCTCTGCAATCTGATCATAATCGATGGCTAGTAGTCTTTGATTTCCTTTGTCTCTCCAAGAACGGAAGGTTTTTCCAAATGTGAGCAATTCATGAAGGAGAAAACGCACAATCCGGATAGAAACAAGGAAGTAGTAGGTTAGGCGAGAAGCAAAGTTTCGCTTAATATTATTCTCCATGCTTTTCAAGTAGCGTTGGTAGACACGATAAGCACGATCTCCAATCTTTCCTTCTTCATAGGCCTGTTCCAAACCATCGTTCTCGATACTGAGAATCAAGAGTTTAAGAGCTTCCCAGTCTTCTTGGATTTCTTTGTTTTCTTGGTTGAGGATGAGATTTTCAATCCGTCCGTGATAATTATCGATAGCAGCATAGAGGGGAACCTTGTTTTTAGTATGTTCCAAATCTTTCTCTAACTCCATGGCAACATCGTTTAGGATAGCGATGTGCATGAGATGATCCTTAGATGGTTCTTGCTCTTCAGAAAGGTGTGGTAAGACCAATAATCCAGTAAGGAAACTGACCAGGGTTACACCGGCTACGAGGAAGAGAAGGAGCGGATATTCCTGCTCCAGATTAGAAGGTATCAAGAGGATGGTGGCAATAGAAACAGTACCTTTAACGCCAGAGAATGTCAAGAGGAGCATATCTTTGACATACTTGTGGAGGCTTTTTTGAAGTTTCTTTATTCGAAACGCGTAAAAGCCGTAAATCATGAGAAAGCGGATGGCAAAGAGTAGGAAGGTTAAGAGGAAGATAGTGATGAGAAGGAGCACATTGTTATAAAAAGCACTCTTCAGAATTGGCTCCGCAATCATCTCCAGTTCCATTCCCAAAATAACAAAGACAGAACCATTAAGCATAAAGGTTACTGTGTGCCATACAGTCTCTGTAACAGTATCAACTTGGGCTTCAAGCAGATTTATTTTCTTGAAACGACTAGCTTTTAAAATACCAGCGACAACAACCGCAATAATTCCAGAAACATGAATCTCTTCAGCTATGAAGAATGTTAAAAGTGGTAAACTGAGATCCAGCAAGAGTTCACTGGCGATATCAGTAGCCCGTACGCTGAGGAGAAAAGAGTGGAGGGAGCGATTGATGAAGGCGGTTATAAGGCCAACTGCAAAACCTCCAACGATGGAAATAGCTAGGGAAATTCCTGCTTGAGCGATTGAAAAGGTCCCAGTTGTCCAAGCAATGAGAGCTACACGAAAGGCTACTAGACCAGAAGCATCATTCAGAAGTCCCTCCCCTTTTAGGATATTAGAAACTCGCTTTGGAAAGGTGAAGCGTTCCGAGAGGGAAGCGAAGGCTACTAGGTCAGTAGGACCTAAGGCAGCACCAACTGCTAGGCAGGCGGCTAGAGGTAAGCTAACCCAAAGGACATGGGCAAGTCCTCCCATACTTAGAGTTGATACAAAGATGACAGGGAAAATCAAGTAGAGAACGATTCTCCAGTGCTTTAGGATAGAAGTTATATCTGCTTCTTGAGCTTCGCGAAAGAGAAGCGGGCCAATTACTAAAGCTAGAAATAACTCAGTATCTAAGTGATATTGGTTGTTAGGTAAGCAAAGCCCAATTCCAATCCCTAATAAAATTTGAATCAGGGGCATGGGTAAAAAGGGAAGAAGTTTATTGGTCGTGCTAGAAACAATAAGAACTAGTAAAAATACTAAGAGATAAAAAAGTAAATTCATCTTCTACCTCCTTATTTTTGTTTGCGACAAGCTTCAAAAAGTTCCTTTTGTTCTTGGATTTTTTGATCAATCTTCGAGCAGTCCTTATGCTCGATTTTCTTCTGACAACGTTCCATTTCAAGTGAAATCATTTTTTTCTTGATTTTCAGCATCTTCTTGCTCATATGAGCTTCATCTAACATACCAACTGCCCGTTCATGTTGGGTTGATTCGACAAAGTTGTGGCGGAGAGCTTCGATTTTATCTCGTAGGTATTGTTTATCCATGTCGATACCTTTCTAATTTTTCAATCATAACTAAAAATGGTGGATTGTTGATCTGGTTGAGAGTGCGATAGATCGCAGCAGTATATTCTTCTTGTGGTAAGTGACTGACAAAATCCATGACTGCATCTCGTTCTATATCTCCGCCTTCATGCCCGTAATAAATCATGATGGCTATTCGTCCACCCTTAACCAGCATATGGCAAAGTTTATCCAGTGCTTCAATAGTTGTTTGAGGTTGGGTGATAATGCTTTTATCAGCTGAAGGAAGATAACCAAGATTAAAGATGGCTGCCTTAACTTCCCTTACAAATTGATCTACGGTTTCATGACCTTGTAGGATTAATTCTACATTGGTCAAACCAGCTTCTTGGAGACGTTGGCTAGTCTTTTCTAGAGCTTGTTCCTGTATATCAAAAGCGTAGACTTGTTTAGCTAACTTAGCTAGAAAAAGGGTATCATGACCATTTCCCATGGTCGCATCAACTACAATATCCTCTTGGGTGATGACTTGGGCAAGAAAATCATGCGCCATTTCAAGTGGTCTTTTCATTCATAAACTCCTGTTTTACAGCCTTGCATCCTTGAACACTACCTCGACGTCTCATTTCAGCCTCAATGCTATTTAGAACTTCCCATTTATTGAGACTCCACATAGGACCAATCAGCATATCTCTAGGTGCATCACCCGTAATCCGATGGATAACGATATGTTTGGGAATGATTTCTAGCTGATCACAGATGACCTTGACATATTCATCCTGACTCATAAGCTGCAAACGACCTTCATGATAATCACGTTGCATCCGAGTATTGGTCATGAGGTGAAGTAGGTGAAGTTTAATCCCTTGAATATCATTATCCGTCACACAGCGACGAACATTTTCCACCATCATGTCATGAGTTTCCCCTGGCAAGCCATTAATCAAATGGGCAACAATTTCAATCTTGGGATATTTTCTCAAGCGTTTAACTGTCTCCACATAGAGTTCATAGGAGTGGGCACGGTTAATCAATTCAGAGGTAGATTCATATGTTGTTTGTAAGCCTAACTCTACGGTAACATGCATTCGTTCTGACAGTTCTGCTAAATATTCGATAGTCTCATCAGGCAGGCAGTCTGGTCGAGTTCCGATATTGATACCAACTACCCCAGGTTCATTGATAGCTTGTTCATAGCGTTCTCGAATCACTTCAAGTTTTTCATGGGTATTGGTAAAATTTTGGAAGTAAACTAAATATTTTTTAACGTCAGGCCATTTACGATGCATAAAGTCAATTTCTTTATAGAATTGCTCACGGATAGGAGCATCGGGTGCAACGATTGCATCTCCAGAACCAGAAACTGTGCAAAAAGTACAGCCTCCATGTGCCACAGTCCCATCTCGGTTTGGACAGTCAAAGCCAGCATCAATAGGGACTTTAAAAGTTTTTTCTCCAAAAAGTTTTCGATAGTAATCATTCAAGGTATTATAGGATTTCATAGCTAATATTATATCAGAAAAGACCGATAAACTCAAAAAAGGTCAGCAAGAGAGAGCATGCCTAGAAAGTGAAACGAAAGAAAAAGTAAAATTTTTTTTAAAAACCCTTTACAAAAAAAAAAAAAGTGGTATAATTAAGTCACAAACAAGTGCAAACGTTTTCGTAAAACGTTTGCCGAATAAATATATAAAGGAGATTTGAATGATGAAAGATACATTCAAAAATGTCTTGTCTTTCGAATTTTGGCAGAAATTCGGTAAGGCTCTAATGGTGGTTATCGCTGTTATGCCAGCGGCTGGATTGATGATTTCAATCGGTAAGACGCTTGCAATGATTGACCCAAATCTTGCCCCTCTAGTGATTACAGGAGGTATCCTTGAGCAAATCGGTTGGGGAGTTATCGGTAACCTTCATATTTTGTTTGCCCTTGCTATTGGAGGAAGCTGGGCTAAGGAACGTGCTGGTGGTGCTTTTGCTGCTGGTCTTGCCTTTATCTTAATCAACCGTATCACTGGTACAATCTTTAGTGTAAGCAGTGATATGTTGAAAGATCCTAACGCAACGGTATCAACACTCTTTGGTAACTCTATCAAGGTTTCTGATTACTTCATTAGCGTACTTGAGGCACCAGCCCTTAACATGGGGGTATTTGTAGGGATTATCTCAGGTTTTG
>ERZ773196.1248-NODE-1248-length-14480-cov-20.810329_pt1 | contig 14480 bp, 9 predicted proteins | sample MGYA00581009_ERZ773196 | MGnify/ENA primary metagenome ERZ773196 (study PRJEB29015, sample SAMEA2738162) | human oral metagenome | biome: human oral; feature: human-associated habitat; material: saliva | place: China | collected 2243 ... | reverse complement strand
TAACGAAGTCGCTATGCGCTTGGATCTAAAGAAAGAGGAATAGAATGACGAAAAAAGCCTTGATCAGTGTCTCAGACAAGACAGGCATTGTAGAATTTGCGAAAGAGCTGAAAGCTCTGGGCTGGGATATCATCTCAACTGGCGGTACCAAGGTGGCCCTAGACAATGAAGGAGTGGGCACCATTGCTATAGATGATGTGACTGGTTTTCCAGAGATGATGGATGGCCGTGTCAAGACCCTCCACCCAAACATTCACGGCGGCCTCTTGGCTCGTCGGGACTTGGATAGCCACCTGCAAGCGGCCAAGGAGAATCAGATTGAACTCATTGACCTGGTAGTGGTGAACCTCTATCCTTTTAAAGAAACCATTCTCAAGCCGGGTGTTGAGTATGCGGATGCGGTGGAAAATATTGACATCGGTGGCCCCTCTATGCTGCGCTCTGCGGCTAAAAATCATGCCAGCGTGACGGTTGTTGTAGATCCGGCTGATTATGCTCTTGTTCTGGAAGAGTTGGCAGCAAATGGCCAAACGACCTATGAAACGCGGCAACGCTTAGCCGCCAAGGTTTTCCGTCACACAGCAGCTTACGATGCTTTAATTGCAGACTATTTCACGAATCAGGTGGGCGAAAGCAAGCCTGAAAAGCTGACCTTGACTTATGAGCTTAAGCAGCCCATGCGCTACGGGGAAAATCCCCAGCAGGATGCTGATTTCTATCAGACTGCCCTGCCACTGGACTATTCCATCGCTTCCGCCAAGCAGCTGAATGGGAAAGAGTTGTCCTTCAACAACATCCGCGATGCAGATGCGGCCATTCGGATTATTCGAGATTTCAAGGATCGGCCAACTGTTGTGGCGCTAAAACATATGAATCCATGTGGTATCGGTCAGGCAGATGATATCGAGACAGCTTGGGACTATGCCTATGAGTCTGATCCAGTTTCTATTTTTGGTGGGATTGTCGTCCTCAACCGTGAGGTGGATGCTGCGACAGCTGAGAAGATGCACGGTATTTTCCTGGAAATCATCATCGCACCGAGCTACACGGCAGAAGCGCTAGCTATTTTGACCAATAAAAAGAAAAATCTGCGGATTTTGGAGTTGGCTTTTGATGCTCAGGCAGCTTCTGGAGCTGAGAAGGAAGTGACTGGTGTTCTAGGAGGTCTCCTTGTGCAAAACCAGGATGTCATTGAGGAAAATCCAGCTGATTGGCAGGTCGTGACCAAGTGCCAGCCGAGTAAGCAGGAGCGTGTGGCTTTGGAATTTGCTTGGAAGTCCGTCAAATATGTCAAATCCAATGGTATCATCATTACCAATGACCGTCAGGTGCTGGGAGTCGGTCCTGGTCAGACTAACCGTTTGGCTTCTGTCAAGATTGCTATTGAGCAAGCCAAAGATCGCCTTGACGGCGCTGCTCTGGCTTCTGACGCTTTCTTCCCCTTTGCGGATAATATCGAAGAGATTGCAGCCGCTGGTATCAAAGCTATCATCCAACCGGGTGGATCTGTCCGTGATGAGGAATCTATTATCGCGGCTGACAAGCATGGCTTGACTATGATATTCACTGGCGTACGGCATTTTAGGCATTGAGAAATATAAAAAATCCTCGGCTCGACCGAGGATTTTTGAGTAGACTTATACTCAATGAAATTCATGAATAAACTAAGCAGTAGCAGTCTGCTTAAAGTGGTTTTGAGGAGTGCGAAAGCGACTTATTTAGGGTAGATATAGGTCAGACGGCCCCAGTAGGAAGCAGTTGGGTCAAACCAGCCACGGAAGTTGCTGATGTACTGCTTGCCGAGATAGTTAGACTCTTGGATCTGGATGCGGGTATTGGATTCGACATGCGTGACGACACCAACATGGCCGTAGCCGCCGTCATCCCAGCAGGCGATGGCGCCAACCTCAGGCGTACTGCCGGTACGGAATCCAGCTCTTCTGGCACTAGCCGCCCATTGACCGCCGTTGCCCCAGTAATTTCCTGCCCAAGGAGCTAGAGCCTTGGCACCCCAAGTGCATTGGCCGACAGGATAAGTTGTCGCATTAGCAGCGGCATAGTTAGGCTGAATATTAGCTGATTGAACGCTTGATTTCTCAACCTGATAGCTAGTTCCAGTCAGACCAGTCAGTTGTCCCGCTTTTCTACGATAGACATGGGTGTTAAATAGACCGCTCCCCTTGTGATTCTGAGTATCTACGGTAAACTTGTATGTTCCATTGCCGACCTTATTTGCAGTATACCATTTGATATCATCTTGCCCATTGACTTCTGACCAAGTTGGCAGAATAATATCGCCATCTCCGTAGGCGTCTGTCACTGTCACCTCATAGCGATTAGCCTCAGTTTTCTTGACTGCAACCTTGGCTTGGATTTGGTCAGTAGACATTGAGACAGAATCTGCTGCGTAACTACGCTCACTGCCGTCCTTATAGGTGACATACACATGGTTGTTATAGGTTCCAGACAAAGCCTGATGATTACGGATATCAAAGGTCGCGCTGAAGGTCCCGTCTCCGTTAGGAGTGGCTGTATACCATTTAAGATTGCTCTGATTGCTAGTGCTCCAAATTGGCACCCGAACAGATTGAATCGGTTTGGATAAGCTAGTTTCGGTAGTTTTCACGGTGTAGGTCCCTTGTTTGGGGTTGATATTTTCCACCGTAAAAAGAGGTTTCTGTTCCTCGTCCGAAGGTAATTTTCCACTGTCAACCTCAACTGTCGTTCCTGTTATACCAGTTGATTCCGGTTGAACATAGCTTTGGCCGTAAAGGTGGATATTGTAAGTCCCAGTGTCGTAGTTATGCTTTCTGAGTTCCACCCGAGTGCTGTAGCTGCCATCTGGATTTTTGCTTGCTTCGTACCATTGTAGATCATCTTGCCCTTTCTTATCAGACCAAGTAGGAAGAACAATTTGATGCATGGTGTCAGGTACGTTTTTGACAGTAATTTCCATAATTCCGGTCTGAGGGAAGCTGGTTTCGATTATCGGTTTCGGATTTTCAAGATGGAACGTAGTACCAGATAGAAAAATCATTTTTCCGTTTACATTTTCATAAGTGTCAACGAAGTATCGTCCATAACCACGATGTTTGGATAGACTAAACTCAGTTAATTCTTCTCCTGCGTCGTACCACTGAAGGTCGTCGCTGCCTTTTTCCTCTGACCAGACGGCATGGACAATCTTTGAGTGAGCTTGGTCTTTGTTGCGGGAAAAACTAATGCGCCCTGTACCTCCTGAGACGGATGCATTCGTTTTACTAGTTGGTTTATCTACATGAAAGGTAGTGGCATTTAGAGCTACTAAGCGCTCTCCTATCCGTATGTATGTATGAACATGAAATGTACCATATCCTGGATGGTTGCTTAAGTCAATGTCAGTGATGGGTGTTTGTGGTGTATCATACCATTTCAAATCATCTTGTCCGTTTTCTTCAGACCAAACAGCATGAGCAATAAGATAAGGTTCTTGAGCTTGGGAACGGGTATAACTAATAGAGGCTGTACGATCGTTCACAGTCACATCGACATTGCTGGCACGATCCGTAGGGCCTAGAATTTTGACTTCAGATTCAGGCGTTTCGGTCGCATGAACTGTTGAGTGGCTCGCAAAGAGACCTAGGACAGCTCCGGATAATAAAAACAGTTTTTGATATTTCTTCATAAAACTCCTTTGTGAGAATGGTTTTGGATGGGCCCACCTGTATTATTCGGAAAACTTGTTTGAAAATGATAGTAAATTTGACAAGTCCTGAATATTTTCTGTCTAAAACGGGTACAATCCACTCAAAAAGGAGAAGGCTGAAGCCAACAATAATTACGGCAATCATATAGAAGAGATATTCTTTTTCTCATTAGAATGGAATAAAACGAACGATTGTGTTATAATTTAGATGAATAATTCGTAAAAATGGCAATAATTTTTACGTGATGTGTTAGCTTGGTGCGTAAGCGCCTGTGATATTGGATATTGGGGTATCTTAGCTATGAAGCTTTTGGTTGTTGGTTCAGGCGGTCGTGAGCATGCGATTGCCAAGAAGTTGTTGGAGTCTCAGGGTGTGGAGCAGGTGTTTGTCGCACCTGGAAATGACGGGATGACCTTGGATGGGTTGGATTTAGTAAACATTGGAATTTCCGAACATTCTAAACTAATTGAATTTGCCAAGGAGAATGACATTGCTTGGTCTTTTATCGGTCCGGATGATGCTCTGGCAGCCGGAATTGTAGATGATTTTAACCAAGCTGGGCTCAAGGCTTTCGGTCCATCTCGTTTAGCAGCGGAGCTGGAGTGGTCCAAGGATTTTGCCAAGGAAATCATGGTTAAATACGGTGTTCCGACAGCAGCTTATGGCACATTTTCCGACTTTGAGGAAGCCAAAGCCTATATCGAAAAGCAGGGAGCACCTATCGTGGTCAAGGCGGACGGACTAGCTCTGGGCAAGGGCGTGGTCGTTGCTGAGACAGTTGAGCAGGCAGTCGAAGCAGCTCACGATATGCTCTTGGATAATAAATTTGGCGACAGCGGTGCGCGTGTGGTCATCGAAGAGTTTCTAGACGGTGAGGAGTTTTCCCTATTTGCCTTTGTCAATGGCGATAAGTTTTACATCCTGCCGACGGCTCAGGATCACAAGAGGGCCTACGATGGGGACAAGGGGCCCAATACAGGTGGTATGGGAGCTTATGCGCCAGTGCCTCACCTGCCACAAAGCGTGGTGGTTCAGTCGGTTGAGACGATTATCAAGCCGGTTCTCAAAGGCATGATAGCTGAGGGCCGACCTTATCTTGGCGTGCTCTACGCTGGGCTGATTCTGACAGACGATGGTCCTAAAGTCATCGAGTTCAACTCGCGCTTTGGCGACCCAGAGACCCAGATTATCCTGCCGCGCCTGACGTCTGACTTCGCGCAGAACATCACGGACATTTTGGACAAGAAAGAACCAGCTATCACCTGGCTGGATGAGGGTGTGACACTTGGCGTGGTTGTCGCATCAAAGGGCTACCCGCTGGATTATGAGAAAGGCCTGCCTCTGCCGGAGAAGACAGACGGCGACATCATCACCTATTATGCAGGGGCTAAGTTTGCGGAAAATAGCAGAGCACTGCTGTCAAATGGCGGCCGAGTGTACATGCTGGTTACCACAGCAGATACCGTCTCAGCCGCGCAGGAAAAAATCTACGACCAACTAAAAAAACAAGACACAACAGGCCTTTTTTATAGGCATGATATTGGTGGTAAGGCTTTGTAAATCAAATCTATGAAACTTTTAGCCGTGAGACTTAAAAATAGACTTCAGGTGTTTGAAAAATGAAAAATAGGTTGCTATTTTTAGAAGGTTCAAGCTTGACCTCACGAGAAACTTTGACAGTTTTGTTGAAAGAAGGCTATAAAATTGATGTGTTATCTCCTAGAAGATTTTCCATTGCATACTTCAGTCGTCTAACCCATAGAGTTCCGATAGTTGATGTGAATCGTTTTCCTGTAGATTATCTGAGACAGGTTAGTCAGTTGCTTCATAAAACCAATTACAAGGCCATTTTGCCAACACATGAAGAAGGCTGGTTATTAGCGAATGGGAAACAATTTTTGCCTCAATCGCTACCAATCACCCTTGCTGATAAAGAGCAGTTTAAAAAGTTGGCTGGAAAGATTGCTTTTGCTGAAACTGCGGATTTATTAGGACTTCCCACACCTAAGTGGGAGTACGTGAAAGATGCAGACTCTATCCTGCTAGACTATCCTTATTGGCTGAAAGCAGATTATGGTACTGCCGGTCGCTCGGTTTATAAGATTTCAAGTAAGAAAGATTTGGCTGAAGTGACGAGCAAATTAACAGCGAGTGATGAGGAATGGATGGTTCAGCAAGACATAGTTGGAGACTATGGTCAGGTTCAAGCAGTGTTTGATCATGGAGAATTACTCGCAGTGCATTCTAGCGTAAAAGTAGGTTTTGGCGCGGGTGGTTCGGCTGCGGCAAGATTAAGCATAGAATCTAAAAGAACGAGAGAGCATGTTGAAAAATTAGGACAATATATACAATGGCATGGTTGCCTAACCCTAGATTTTATACGTAGGGGAGACCAATTTTACTATATAGAGTGTAACCCTAGAATGGTAGAGCCTGCTAACGCCTATAAAGCAGGAGTTAATTTTCCAAAAATCATGATAGAACTAGCCAGTCACAGCTACGCTAAATTTGAGGTCATTCTTGGTCAAGCAGGCGTTGAGACGCATAGTCTGATGGCTTTGATTATTGGAACAGCTGAGAAGACGAAAAGTAGAAGAAAAATATTGCAGACAATAAAGTACTGGCTTTTAAGACGTGATAGTGAAGAAGTGTTGACACCTGTCTGGAAGGATTTGCCGAGCATTATACCTCTTGTGACAATTATACTTCGTTTATTGATGAAACCTAAGAGCGTTGAAAATCTGGTGAATCAGACTGTTCAACATTATAGTGTTGAATCAGCTACTGTAAAAAATATTGAGCAAAAGAATTAGTTTATTCAGAGGAGAAAATATGAAACCAATTATTTCCATCATCATGGGTTCCAAATCCGACTGGGCCACCATGCAAAAAACTGCCCAAGTTTTAGATCGCTTTGGTGTAGCCTACGAAAAGAAAGTCGTCTCTGCCCACCGCACGCCAGATCTCATGTTTCAGCATGCAGAAGAAGCCCGCAGTCGCGGCATCAAAGTCATCATAGCAGGTGCTGGTGGTGCAGCCCATTTGCCAGGAATGGTAGCGGCTAAGACCACTCTGCCTGTCATCGGTGTACCGGTCAAATCACGCGCTCTCAGTGGTCTGGACTCGCTTTATTCGATTGTGCAGATGCCGGGCGGTGTGCCTGTGGCAACTATGGCTATTGGTGAAGCAGGGGCGACAAACGCTGCCCTGACAGCCCTTCGGATCTTGGCGATTGAAGACCAAGACCTAGCAGCAGCGCTAGCTGATTTTGCAGAGGAACAAGGAAAAATCGCTGAGGAGTCTAGCAATGAGCTCATCTAAAACAATCGGAATCATCGGTGGCGGTCAGCTGGGTCAGATGATGGCCATTTCTGCTATCTACATGGGGCACAAGGTCATCGCGCTGGATCCTGCTGCGGATTGTCCAGCCTCTCGTGTGGCGGAGATCATCGTGGCTCCTTATAACGATGTGGATGCCCTCCGTCAGTTGGCTGAGCGTTGCGATGTCCTGACCTATGAGTTTGAAAATGTCGATGCTGACGGTCTGGATGCTGTTATCAAGGGTGGACAACTCCCTCAAGGGACAGACCTACTCCGTATTTCTCAAAATCGGATTTTTGAAAAGGATTTTTTGTCAAATAAGTCTCAAGTAACGGTGGCACCCTACAAGGTTGTGACTTCAAGCCAAGACTTGGCAGACATCGACCTATCGAAAAACTATGTCCTCAAGACTGCGACAGGTGGATACGATGGGCATGGACAAAAGGTCATTCGCTCAGAAGCAGACTTGGAAGAAGCCCGTGCACTAGCCGACTCAGCAGACTGTGTCTTGGAAGAATTCGTCAACTTTGACCTTGAAATTTCTGTCATCGTGTCTGGTAACGGCAAGGACGTTACGGTTTTCCCAGTTCAGGAAAATATCCATCGTAACAACATCCTATCTAAAACAATTGTGCCTGCTCGCATTTCAGCTAGTCTAGCTGACAAAGCAAAAGCCATGGCAGTGCGAATCGCAGAACAGCTCAACTTGTCTGGAACACTTTGCGTGGAAATGTTTGCGACAGCTGATGATATTATTGTCAACGAAATCGCCCCACGGCCACACAATTCAGGCCACTACTCGATTGAAGCCTGTGACTTCTCTCAGTTTGATACCCATATTCTCGGTGTTCTCGGGGCCCCATTGCCAGCTATCAAACTGCATGCGCCTGCTGTTATGCTCAACGTACTCGGCCAGCACGTCGAGGCTGCTGAGAAATATGTCACAGAAAATCCAAGCGCCCACCTCCACATGTATGGTAAAATAGAAGCGAAACACAACCGCAAGATGGGACACGTGACTTTGTTTAGTGATGCGTCGGATAGTGTGGATGAGTTTGGAGAAGGGATTGAATTTTAGGGAAATATGAAAAAATATTTAAAAAACAACATAAAACAGCTGATATTTTTATTGTTACTAGTGATGGCATCTGGTCCCTTTTTCTCAGTTGTTATCGGAATTTTTTCCAATTATTTGAATTCCGGATTGGGTGATTGGTTGAGCTTTTATGGAAGTGTCGCTGGAATTGTAATCTCATTGATTGTTGTCCATTTACAATTATCACTCGAAGAAGAAAAGGAATTACGTAAGTATCGACCAGAGTTGCTTTTAAGCAATGATTATCAGCTTATCAAGCCAAATTGTAGAGTATATTTTGATGATAAATATTGGTTTCATCTACGAAAATCAAAAAATAACAAACAATATGTAGCAGCTAATAGTTTTGAAGAATCTTATTCTAATGAGGATAAAAGAGATAAAATTTTATCTCTTGAAATTGTTAACAATCAACCGATATTTAATCTTCGAATCTTATTTGGGGAAAGTTTAGACGGTGAGCTGATACCAAAGTTAAATGCGGAGCAAAGATTATATGTAGTCTCGAAAGCACATCAAAAAGAGATACATCAACATATCTTAGGTAACAAGCCTAATTTTAATCACGTCCCAGAGACGATTACTTTATTCTTTACAACGCTTTCTGGAGAAGTGTGTAAGTATATTTATAATGTTGATGACAAAGGATATTGTAGTATCAATCGAAAGTATTTTGGGGTAGACTACCCTGAAGTTACTAAAAATATTCATATTTGTGACTATATTGTTAGTAAATAAGAAGTATTAAGTAAATTTAGTTTTTTATAGATTAATTCATTGTTTATATTTTCGCCGAAAAGGATAGAATTGTAGCAATTTATGATTTACTGCTGAATACAGATTTCAATATATTAGTTCACTATCAATCTGTATGGATTGGGAAAGAGGAGTTTGTGTAATCATGGAGTTATTTTAACAGAAGTGAGGGAATATGGATTTAACGAATGAGCGTATTGATGATCTCAAAAATCAGTTTAAAATTGATGAGATTTTGCAATTTATTGGTTATTGTTTTATCAAAATTTTAGGTCAAGGAGGTCAAGGTGTAGTAGTTTTGACAAATGATAGTACTGGTATCGAAAAAGCTGTTAAAATTATGAAACTACCAACTTCTAGAGGACGTGCAAATAGGGCAAAAATTGAGAGACTAAAAAATGATATTGAATTTTGTTCACAGTATAATCATGAAAATATTATTAAGTATCATTTACATGGAGAATATCCAAATGACGGGCAAAGAGCTCAATTCTTATATGCAGTAATGGATTATTTCCCCAAAAATCTTAGGGATGTAATAGATGAATCAGAAAATTATTCACCAGAACAAAGATTAAATTATTTAATTCAGTTATCAAAGGGTATAAACGCTGCTCATGATAAAGGAATAATTCATAGAGATATCAAGCCAGAAAATATTCTGATAAGAGATGAAAATTTAGTTTTAAGTGATTTTGGAATTGCGCATTTTCAAGGATCTGATTTAACTGTTGCGGATGATTTACTAGCAAATAGAAATTATTTATCACCAGAACAAAAGAAAATTGGAAAAGCCCTTAACATTACATTTGCGTCAGATGTATATTCTTTTGGATTAATCATTAATGAATGTTTTACAGGAGAAAATCCAGACGGGTCAGAATATAAGCGTATTTGGCATACTTTTCCTTATCTCTTCGAATTAGATAAGTTAGTCGATAGATTAATTAATCCGTCCCCGGATTCAAGGCCATCAAGTGACAGTGTTCGTATGGATTTGAAGCTTTTAAAAGCTGAATTAGATAGCGAAAAAGAAGATCTAAAATATGTAAATACTGGCGGACATGAGATTGAAGATAAAGACAGAATTTTAAAGATATCAAGTGAGGATTTAATTTTTTCACAGTTCGTTTTGAACGATCTTTCAAATGAGAGTTTGAAAGAATTAAATTTTAATTACCATTGCTCGATTAATTATCGTGTCACAGATGAATTGCACTCTAACTTTCTACTCCAACAAATAATGGATAAATGTGAGGCTGCTTTTTCGTATGAGAGTGTTCACTATTTCTCTAATAATTTATATTCACCTCTTGATATTTTTAATAATCCAGAAGATATATCTTTATTTGAAAAAATGAGGGAAATCTTGTTATCTATAAACGGTGACAAAGTTATATCTGGAAAAATTTTAAAATTTTTTAGTTCTTGTTGCAGTTATCATTGTAAGGAAATATTGAGAGATATTGATGTTATTATTCAAAAGACTAAAGAAGAAATATTTGGGGTTCCAATTCTATATTTAATAAAATATTTAAGAAAAAATCATTTCAAGTTGAATCAGTCAGAAAAACTTTATGATAAAATTAGGTTGGATTGGACAAATTATAAAGGTGAATTAAAAGATAGCCCTTTAGAACTACCCCTTTTTAAAAGAGATCTAGATTTTTATCAACACAAGAAGAATAGGATATTGGAAATTTTGGGAACGATTGCTCTCCAATTTCCTATGGATTATTATGAAATTGATTCTAAAAACTATTCATTGAAGTTTGATAATCAGTTTAATAAAGGCATATTTCATATCTTTAAGTATTATTGTTTATCAAAAACAAAAAAAGGTTCTATATTTGAAGCGGATGTTTTAAATTTATTTAGAAATATTAGAACTAATGATGAAGAAGGTATAGTTGAATTAGTTATTTCTACAGATTTTGATGTAGAAATTACATTGTCTAAAATTTTTATAGATAATTATAGTGAGGAGCAAAACACATGATCAACCGTTACTCTCGCCCTGAGATGGCGAACATTTGGAGTGAAGAAAATAAATACCGTGCTTGGCTTGAGGTGGAAATCTTGGCTGACGAGGCATGGGCTGAGTTGGGGGAAATCCCTAAGGAAGATGTGGCTTTGATTCGCGAAAAGGCGGACTTTGACATCGATCGTATTTTAGAGATTGAGCAGGAGACTCGTCACGATGTGGTTGCCTTCACACGTGCGGTTTCTGAGACTCTTGGTGAAGAGCGCAAGTGGGTCCACTATGGTTTGACTTCTACCGACGTGGTGGATACTGCCTACGGTTACCTCTACAAGCAGGCCAACGACATCATCCGTCGTGACCTTGAAAACTTCACCAACATCATCGCTGACAAGGCTAAGGAGCACAAGTTCACTATCATGATGGGTCGTACCCACGGTGTGCACGCTGAGCCGACAACTTTTGGTCTTAAATTGGCGACTTGGTACAGCGAAATGAAGCGCAATATCGAGCGTTTCGAGCATGCGGCTGCTGGTGTGGAAGCTGGTAAGATTTCTGGTGCGGTTGGGAACTTTGCCAACATTCCACCATTTGTAGAGAAATACGTCTGCGACAAGCTTGGTATCCGTGCCCAAGAAATCTCTACACAGGTTCTTCCTCGTGACCTTCATGCTGAGTACTTTGCCGTTCTTGCCAGCATCGCAACTTCCATCGAGCGTATGGCAACGGAGATCCGTGGTCTTCAAAAATCAGAACAACGTGAAGTGGAAGAGTTCTTTGCCAAAGGTCAAAAAGGCTCTTCAGCAATGCCTCACAAACGTAACCCTATCGGTTCTGAAAACATGACAGGTCTTGCGCGTGTCATCCGTGGTCACATGGTGACAGCCTATGAGAACGTCGCTCTCTGGCACGAACGTGATATTTCTCACTCATCAGCTGAGCGTATCATCACACCAGATACGACTATTTTGATTGACTACATGCTCAACCGCTTTGGAAATATTGTCAAGAACTTGACGGTCTTCCCAGAAAACATGATCCGCAACATGAACTCTACGTTTGGTTTGATTTTTAGCCAACGTGCTATGTTGACCTTGATTGAAAAAGGCATGACCCGTGAGCAAGCCTATGACTTGGTGCAACCAAAAACAGCCTACTCTTGGGATAATCAAGTAGACTTTAAACCGCTTCTAGAAGCAGATCCAGAAGTGACATCACGCCTGACTCAAGAGGAAATTGATGAAATCTTCAACCCTGCATACTACACTAAACGAGTGGATGATATCTTTGAACGTATCGGACTTGGTGATTAATCCTAACAATAAAAAGCGAGATTCAATCTCGCTTTTTTGTATGCTTATTGAAGGGGTTTAATCTTCTTTTTTCTTAGTGAGTCCGTAGGCTGCTAGTGTGGCCATGAGTCCTGCTGCGACCAAGCCTGCAGAATCTTGATTTCCTGTTGCAGGAAGTTGTTTTTCTTCTGCTTTGCTAGTAGTTGGTTCAGCTTGCTCAGCTTTCTCAACGGCAGTTCCGACTTCGACCACCTGAGCGACCGCTTCCTGCGATACCGCACTATTGACAAGCGTTCTTTCTTCTTTTCCATCAGCACTAGTGCTTACAGAGTAGAAGGCAGTACGGTGGCCGTTAGCCCCTTTAGTAACAACTTGCGTTTGTCCTTTTGGTAATTGAGGATTTTCACGTGTCACAGTAGTGAATGGAATTTCTTCCTCTTGGATATCCAGTCTTGGTTTTGTTTCTGCGGCTGGAGCAAGACCGTGTTCGTCTCCTACATGGGTTACAAGGGTTCCGACTTCAATAACTTGGGTCACTGCTTCTTGAGTCACAAGGCTATCTACAAGAGTTTTCACTTCCTTACCGTCAGCACTAGTGCTCACAGAGTAGTAATGACTGCGACGACCGTTAGCGCCTTTAGTAACGACTTGAGTCTTCCCTTTGAGCAAGAGTGGATTTTCACGTGTCACAGTAGTGAACGGAATATCTTCTTCTTGGATATCCAGTCTTGGTTTCGCTTCGGCAGCTGGAGCAAGGCCACTTTCATCCCCTTTGTGGGTAATAGGGGCACCGATTTCAACCACTTGGGTCACAGGTTCTTTGGTTACTTGGCTATCTAGAACGGTTTCTGTTTGTTTACCATTTTCAGTAAGGACAGAGATGTAATGAGTGCGTTCGCCATCTACACCTGGTGTGACAATCTTTTCTTGCTTAGCTGGGAGGTTTGGATTTTCCTTCTTGATAACTTCAAATGGAATCTTTTCTGCTCTTGTGATGAGTTCCGGTTTGGTTTCGACATTGGTAGCTAGTTCGTTTTCATCGAGGCTTCCTGAGTGGGTTGTTGCTGGTTTAAGGCCTAGGCGGGCTGCCTTGAGTTTAGCTACGAGAGCGTCTAACTCGGCTTGTTTGTTACGGTTGAGGTTGTAGTTGAGAGCTTCTTTAGCTACATTTAGGGCATCCAAGCTTTCCTTGCTGTATCCATCCAAGTTTGCAGGGATTTGAGCAAGTTCCTCACGGAGTGCATTGTAGTTAGCGCGGAAGTAGTCTTTGTTATGGTCTGCAAAGGCAGTCATGAGTTCAAAGATTTCTTCTTCCTTGTACTCAGCACTTGGTTTGTCTGCCCAGATAGCAAGCATGCTTCCGACGGTTGGAAGGTCTACTTCTGGATACTTGGTAGATGCAAGCTGGTTAAATGGCACTTTGCCAGAGTTTTCAATCGCCTTTGATAGTGGGTAGGCTTCGTCTGGTTTGTGATTTCCTAGGACGTAGTACCAGTCTCCGTTTGTGTTGAGGAGTTTATAGCCTTTGCTTGCTAGGTACTGAGGCGTTGCAAGGTTGTAGCCCCACCATCCTTTAGACCAGTAAGAGATGATGACATCCTTGTCAAACTCAACATCATCCTTGTCCTCGTAGTAGAAACCATCGTTGAAGGCCATCGGTTGAAGGCCTCTTTCTTTTGCCATAGCAGCAAGAGTGTTGGCATATTCAGCAAACTTGCCATAGAGTCCATACCATTTGAGGTAGTACCAGCCTTGAGCGTTGGTAGCGTCATTAGCGTATTCGTCTGTACCGTAGTTAAAGATCTTAGTCTTGCCCGCAAAGAAGTCCATGTACTTACCGATAAGGGCTTTTGTAAAGTTCATTGCTTCTTCGTTTTCAAGGTCCATGGTTGTTTTGGAGACTTTATCGAAATTAGCTTGAGGGTTTGCGATACCTAATTTTTCCATAGCGACAAGCATGGCATCCATGTGACCTGGGCTGTTGATTGCTGGAATGAGTCCAAGACCTTTTGATTTTGCGTACTCGATCAATTCAGTGATTTCAGCCTGGCTAAGAGTGGTTCCGTTTGGGTCATCGTAGTAAGCTTTTGTTCCTTCAATGATGGCATTTTTGACATCGTCACTTGCATAAGTTTTTCCGTTAGCAGTGATAGTCATGTCATCAAGTAGGAAGCGAAGTCCGTCATTTCCTAGGAGAAGATGCACATCAGAGTAGCCGAGCTCGCTCGCTTTGTCTACGATGCGTTTGAGTTGGTCGAGCGTGAAGTACTTACGTCCAGCGTCAATTGAGATCACCTTGTTCTTGGCAAGTTTTTCAACTTCGCGTTTCGCGTCTTCTTCTTTTTGAG
>ERZ773196.1245-NODE-1245-length-14510-cov-16.914978_pt1 | contig 14510 bp, 9 predicted proteins | sample MGYA00581009_ERZ773196 | MGnify/ENA primary metagenome ERZ773196 (study PRJEB29015, sample SAMEA2738162) | human oral metagenome | biome: human oral; feature: human-associated habitat; material: saliva | place: China | collected 2243 ... | reverse complement strand
GATGCTACAGGCATTCGTACAGGTGGTATTGGTAGCACTGGGACTATGTAAACTATATACGATTCTGAATAGAATGGTGAAAGCCGCTCAACTAAAGTTGGGCGGCTTTTTTATGTGTAAAAAAATACGTATTATCTTAGATATACTATAGTCAATCCCAAAGCTTATTGTTTGTATTATTTTGTATAGGAGATTAACTATGGAAACTTTAAAGAAAAATGTTATGACTGTTGAAAACATCAGAGAAGAAATCGAAAGAGCAAAACTAGAAGTACCAAGAGAAGATGAAGATTTTGATGATCGCTATGATCGTTTACATGCGGAGTGGGAGGTAAAAGGCTTAAAAAAATACCGCAAAGAAATTAATGATGCTTTTACTAATAAGGAAACCTTTAAAGATTGGGTAATTGATATCTGGGGAGATATAGAAGCTTATATTGCTGTTATTAATGAAGAGCTAAAACTGCGTGAGATTGAAATAACTCGAGAAGCATCCGAATGCGCTGCATTAATGAAAATTTTTATTCTCTCTGAAAGTGGACCTAGAGATGAAGCTGAAGAAAAAGTTAAACGTAATCTAGAAGAAGCTTTAGAAGAACATGACCAAAGAATTCTTAACATCGATGATGTAGAAGTAGTACCACTTTTAAAATGGTGTGAAGAATTACTTGTGATGAAAGCCTTTTTAACTAATGATTTCTATATGAAAGGATCCTTTACAGACGAATTAAAACTAATATACACAAATGTATTTACATTGTTAGATCGAAATTTGCCAGAAAAAGTTGAATACAGTGATGCTCATTCCTTTGAATATTATGTGGATTTAGAAGATGAGTGGGAGTATTTGTACTTAGATGATTTAAATCCTGTAGAAGAACTATTAGCCATATTGCCTGGTAGTCCTTATGAATGTGATGTTATGTATTATGCGAAGTCAATTAATTGGAATATCAAAAATAAGCATGTAAATACATTTAATGAAAAAGGTAAAGAGCTATATAACTCTTTGACTTGATAATATTAATGTTATTAATTTCTATAAGTTTAAGTCTGTTTGTAGATAAGGGGGTATTATTTAAGGAAGAATAAAGTTAACAACCTTCTAATTAATGTAAAGAATATTGAATGTAGAAAATTAAGAAGCAGAACTACAAGAGGGAAAATAAAAGAAGCTATATAAGATCTATTGTGATTTACTAAAAAATTGGTTAGTTAATTGATATAGGAAGAGAGGCTACATATGAATTTATGTAGCCTTTCTTCATTTTGGTTCATGAACATAAGATGAATTCTTTTATGAAGAGTTTATGAAATTTTAAATATATAATAATATTTTATTGGTAAAATATGGTAGGAAATGTACTCATAATAAATGAAAAAGAATGTGTTTATCTTTTATTTCTCTTGTAGTTCATGTAGTTAACTGAAAAATTTAACAAGAGTTATATATGGTGGAGTGTATGAATAGAAAAAATATTATTTGGGAAACTACTGTAAATACTGATTTTTTTAGAAATCATAAAAATTTACAGATTTGTATCTTGGGAGAATTGGCTGAGGATCAAATTAATAATCCTGATTTTATTGATAATACTAATGAAATAGAATTACATGAAGTTTTAGATAATAAACGTATTATAGAAGAGAAAAATAGGGAAATAGAAAGGTTAAATAAATGTATTATTAATGAACAGAATAAGTATCAAGTTTTGTTAGAATCGAGAAATCAATTAGATAATAACTTTGAACAATATAAAAAGAATGCAGCTTCCAATCTGAGTATTCAAAGTGAAGAAATTAATAAGTTGAAAAAAGACACAATGGAATTGGAGAATAAGATTATTTCCTGTGAGAGCAATAGCAGTGCATTGAAAAATCAATATGAAAATAAAGTAAATCTTCTAAATGCAAAAATTGCTTCATTATCAGTTGAATTGAACAGTTTGTTCAAGAATATTAGAGAAATATATGATGAAGTTATGGATTTAGATTCCAAATATCTTGATGAATTAGTTAAACCAATTAATTTAGATGATTTTGAGACTTTTTTAATTAGTAGTGTTTCTAGTGGTGATGCATTACGTAGAATATGGTCTGTTGCAAAAAATGCTATAAAGTCAAATGATATATCTACTTATAAGATTTTATGGAAGTATTTCGAAGAAATGGTTAGACTCCATAATAAGTTCAAAGGAGAAGAAATTTTTTCTATTGATACAGTTAATATCGGAGATACATATTCTGTACATGATCATGAAAGTAGAGAAGAAAATATCTCATATGGTCATGTATCTAATATATATATATTAGGGTTTACTAATAAATTACAAGGTAAGAGAATAGAAAAATCCTATGTACTGGTGAAAGGGTAATTTTGATGATGGTTAGACCTTTTAAAGTTGCATATAGTGATATTCAAAATCACTATAATAATATAAAAATAAACGAAACAGATAATATAATGCTGGAGATGGTTACAAATGTTTTTAATCAATCTATTGAAGTTGAAATATCTAGATTATCTCGATGTAAATCATTTTTAAATCTACTTTCTAGTATTAGTAAAAATTACAATATTTTTGAATATAAAAAAGTTGAAAAATTAAAATCTGAGTTATTAGAAGAAAATCAAAATGATGAAGATTTAGAATATGTAGATACTATTTCTGTTCCTAAATATGAGTTTGAAAATAATTGCTCTCTTGTTGAACGATATAAATATCTAATTAATGAGTTAGATATTTATAGAAAAGAGAATAAAAGTAGTGATTTAGACTTTTATCATGAATTCGTAGACATTAAAAATAAACAAGAAAAAGATGTATTGCGAGTAGTTAGTATTAAAGATGGGCTTGGAAGAACTGTTAAAAATTATTTTGAAAATAATTTTGTTTCCGATTTTATAAATCAGAGAGATAAATTATTTAATAATATTTATCAGTATTTTAAGATTTGTCAGCCAGCAGCATTATCTGATAAAGAATTTATTGAGTTTAAAAGACTTATGATGACTGTATACGATCAAGATAGTAATATGTTATATACCTTAGATCATACTGATTCTGACATAATTAAAACATATCTTATTGATTATAAGCTTAATAATTCTAAATATAGCTTTCTTGATACATTACTAGATGATAATATTCCAAAGTCATGGTATCAAGAAGAAATACTAATTAATAGTAATATCTTTATAGTGAATCTTAAATTAATTGGTGAACATTGGATTAAAGGTAATATCTCTGGAAAATCTCTTATTGAATTATTAAATCAACCTGAATTTGATTCCGTAAAGTTTGATGTTATAGAAATTCTTAATAAATATGGTTTAAATATTAATGATTTAATTGATATATCAAGAGAATCTATAGAAAATATCTACTTAAATATAGATAAGAATCGAGCAAATATGCAAGGGGCGAATCAAACTGTATTATATGATCCTAACAGAGGTCATTGGGAAGTTTTTGAAGATTCGATTGAACATTTTTTTGAAGAAACTATAACTGATGACAATGGATTTTATGCTCGGAATCCATTACTAGATGTAAAAGATGGTGCTGTTTGTGCTATAGATTTTGGTACTAAAAGTACAGTAGTAGCGATTCGTGATCAGGAAGAACGTTTAGTTAGAATTGGCACAGGAAATTATTATTCAGAAGTTCGTGAAACAGATTATGAAAATCCAACTACAATTTATTTTGATGATTTTTTAAATTTCATAAATGCATATGAAGCTAGAGCCGGTCGTCCATTCACATTATGGAAAGATTTAAAAATATCACATGAAGCTGAACAACGATTTTATAATGATATAACAAATGAGGATAATTTTTATGCTACATTTAATGAGCTAAAGCAATGGGCTAATGATCCACTTCGTTATCAAATTATTAGAGATCGAAAGGGAAAAGAATTTAAGTTAGTACCTTATGAAAAACTAGTAAGTGATAATAATTTTGATCCGATAGAATTATATGCTTATTATTTGGGGTTATATATTAATAATATGAATAATGGTATATATCTTAATTATGTTCTATCTTTTCCTGTTAATTATGGTAAAGAAGTTCAAGATAGATTATTGAACAGCTTTACAAAAGGATTAAAAAAGTCATTACCTTCAAGTATATTATCTAATGATGAAGTTATGGAAGATTTTGAAGTATATGCGGGGGCTAGTGAACCAGCGGCCTATGCTATTACAGCTTTAGAAAAATATTCTTTGGAACCTAGTAATGAAAATGAAGTTGCATATGGTGTCTTTGATTTTGGTGGTGGCACAACTGATTATGATTTCGGTATCGAAAGAAAGCCTTCTGATGGTAGACGTAGGTTTGAATTAACTCAATTCGGAAAAGGGGGAGATCCATATTTAGGTGGCGAAAACTTATTACAATTGATGGCTTATGAAGTTTATTGTAAAAATAAAATCGAAATACTTAAAAATCGTATACCTATTGTTCTTCCACAGAAAGCAAATAGAATTCCAGGTTTTGAAGTATTAATAATGGAACATGATATTGCTACTAAAGAAGCCTATTCAAACATGAGAGTATTAATGCATTTATTAAGACCTATTTGGGAAGAAGTAGAAGGCGCAGAAGATGAATTTAATGAAGAATCTAAAGTAGTTAGGTTATTTTCCAGTGATACAAGTGATATGAAGGGTACTGATATTACTTTAAAAATTAATATTGATGATTTAAAAAGTTTGTTAAAAGAATATATATCGATTGGTGTTGAAAACTTTATTAGTCAGATGCATGCAGTATTTAAAAAGAAAAATTTAAAAACATATCCAATTCATATATTCCTAGCAGGAAATTCATGTAAATCCACAATACTACAAGAAGCATTCATAGATTCTTTAGTTAAATCTATTAAAGAATTTATTAATACTCATGATAAACAACCTGATGCTGAGAAATTAGAATTATACAAACTATATCCACCTTTAGGAATACAGTTTGATATTTCTAGTATAAAGAAATTATTTCATGATGATGATTTAACTATATTAAATCAATTATTAGTAGATTCAACTAATCTTGAAGAGTCTGATAGAGAGATTCCTTCTGATCAAAAAAGAACTGGTAAAACTGGAGTCGTTTTTGGATTACTACGCAGTCGTAAAGGCGGAAAAGACGTCCGTATTATCAATGAAAACATGACAGATATTGATGAAATTAAATTCCCATTCTATCTTGGTGTAGAAGGTGATAATCGTATGTTTAAAACAGTTATTTCTATTGATATCCCTTATAATACATGGGCTCCTTTTGATTGGGCCGATGAGAAAAAATTTGAATTGTATTATACAGTTGATAATAGAGCTTTATATGATAATATTTTGCCAATTACTGAGACCTCATTAAAAGTATGTAAGATTGATAAAGCTGATATTAATGAAGACCACAAGATTTTTATTAGAAAAGTTGGAATTAATCTAATTGAGTATGTTGTAGCAGATACAGATTTTAATGGCGATACTACAAATCTTCATGTATATAGTAATGTGATACTAGGATAAACGATGAAAGAAAAAATTGATAATATTATAGAAAAAGGTCATTCATATCTGAATTCAATCAGTCAATATGATGAACAAAATGTATTAAATTTATGTTCAGATGATGAGAATATAAATTCAGATATTGAAGAGTATTTAGATAATGGACAATTAGATCTTCGTAATTTCTTTTTATATCGAATTGATGAAATTGTGTTTTCAAAGAAAGATGGACCACGTCGAGAGGCAATGGAAAATGTCTTATCTTCTTTTAGAAATTATCAAGATGTTAATTTGATTTACATGATTTTAGGTGATAAAGATAAAGTAAATTTTTATATTGGCGTTTCTAAAAATTTGCATTTACAAGACTATAGTTATTCTACTGGTCTTGCATTAAAAGATTATGCTGATGATGTCCTACAAGCAAGTATAAAGGGTAACTTTGTTGGTAGTACAATTACGAAAATAGAGCCTAAAGAAAAGGAACGAATATTACAAAGACTACAAAATGGTAGTTACTCTGGACTTATTAATGGTATCCCTGGTTTTATAGATGAAAATAATGGAGAAAAAAGTGATTTTCAAGGTGTAGAGCGCCTTGTAGATACTATGGTAGGCAATGAATTTGGATTAGTTGTTATTGCAACTCCATGTAAGGATATTGATATCATTCATTTTAATCGTAATATCATACAACTACATGATACATTAAGTCCACTTTCTAAATATTTAATTCAATCATCCGAATCAACACAAAGTCAAGAGGGGACTGAAGAAAACTCTACTAATAGTAGAGTGATTGGATTATGTACTAATAAGGATTCTATATCTATACACTCTAATAGTAAACTAACTGGTCATGATCATAGGACTGATAATAATAAACAGAATAACTCAAGTAAACATCAAACAAAAGTTTTTCAGAAATCTGAAAATATTGCTAAATCATCAAGTTATTCAGATTCAAAAAATAGTTCCGAAAATAATATTAAAAATGAAAATAGTAACAATTCAACCAATAAGACTAAAACTTTAAGTTATAGTAATGATGATAGTACATCTTATCAATATAATGAATCAGATAGTTTTAATAATTCGGAACAATGTTCTGTTACCGTTTCCGAATCGGTTAGTGAAAATAATTCGGAATCTAATAATACGATTGATACAACACAAAATTCTTTTCAAAAGAGTTCCTCAATAAATGATAATCTTTCATATTCTGAACGTAAAAGTAAAAATAATAGTAATTCATCGCAAGTTTCAAGATCTATTGAGTTAGATAAGAAAGCCGTTTTAACTTGGCTTAAATATATAGATGATGAACTATTGTTGCGAGTTGATGCTTCTAGAGGTAAGGGAGCCTATTCTGTTATTAGTTATTTATTTGCTGATAAAACTAGAACGACTTTATTTAGATTGGCAAACTCTATTTTGGGGCTCTATGGTGGTGATAAAGGTAATATAAATCCATTACAATTCATAGAATTTCAAAAACAACAATCGGAAGAATTGAATAATGTGAAATTATGTTTATCCAATTTACAAGTACCATTGTTAGATTCCCCTACTCCTATTTGGAAATCAATTTTTTCCAAAATTACCTATACTGCACTATTAAAGGAATGTTATGGCACTTGGTTGAATATAGACGAATTAGGACTTCTTATGGGGATGCCTAGAAAGGAAGTTCTAGGAGTATGTACAAGAGATGAAGTAGAATATGGATTAAATGTAGAGTTACCTAAAGAAGATTGTATTAATGAATATATTAAAATTGGAAGATTGATTCATCATGGTGATATCAAGAATACACCTATACATTTAAAAAAAGAAACTTTAAAAACGCATACATTTATTTGTGGAGTAACAGGAACTGGTAAGACTACGACATGCCAAAATATACTATTACAATCGGATTTACCATTCTTAGTAATTGAGCCTGCTAAAACAGAATATAGAACATTAGCTAATAAATTAGATAAGGAGAAAATTTATTATTTTACATTAGGAAATCAGAATGTTGCTCCATTTTATATAAATCCTTTTGAGATTTTTGAAGGTGAATCTATTACAAGTCGAATAGATATGATTAAGGCTACTATGCAGTCGGCTTTTGATATGGAGGCTGCAATGCCACAATTAATAGAAGCGGCAGCATATGATGTATATAAACGTAAGGGTTGGAATATAAATAATTCAACATGGATAAATCCTGATACGAATAAAATTGATGACCCTTTTAAAGCAGATAGTTTTGCATTTCCTACCTTGAGCGATTATATTCATTCTATCGAATTTGTTACTAAAGAGCAGAAATTTGGTGATAAAATGGAAGCTGAATATTTAGGCTCATTGAAAGCACGCTTACAAGCTTTATTAGTAGGAGCAAAAGGTATGATGCTTAATACTCCTAGAAGTATAGATTTTAAGAATTTAGTTAAGCAAAAGGTGGTTCTTGAATTAGAGGATATTAAAGATGGAAGTGAAAAATCACTAATAATGGGCTTTATCATTACTAATTTATTAGAGGCTGTAAAATATCAATATAAACAAAATTCAAAGTTTCAACATATTACATTGGTTGAAGAGGCTCATCGGTTGCTAAGTAAATATGAACCAGGCGATAGTTCTAATAAAAAACGAGGTGTAGAAGTATTTGCGGATATGTTAGCAGAAGTCCGGAAATATGGGGAGTCATTAATTATTGTTGATCAAATTCCTAATAAAATGACCCCAGAAGTATTAAAAAATACAAATACAAAAATTGTACATAAAATATTTGCACAAGATGATAAGGATGCCATAGGAAACATATTGGCTCTCAATGATGAACAAAAAAACTTTTTGTCATACTTAGAGAAAGGTCGTGCTGTTGTTATTACAGATGGTTGGAAGAAGCCAGTTCAAGTTCAGATAGATTTACTAAGTAATACGACTGGTGTACCTGATATTTCAGAAAATCTTATAAAACAGAGAGTTTTTGAGTATTATATAAAGAATTATAAAAATGGTGTATTGCCAGGTATACAATATTTTTCTGATAATGTTTCACTAAATGATATAGAATGGTATTTTACATTTTGCTCTATGCTAGGAATTAACAATAATGAGTTATCTAAGATAATTAATTGTTATAAAGATTATGATAATATCTCTGAAATTGTTGGTTCTAAAAAGGTTGAAGATTTACAACAGCAATTAATTAAAAAAATTGAAAAATCCTCTATGACATTAAATGATATTACTAATAAAGGACTCATGAATCAATATATCTATTGGCTTCTTGGTCAATCAGGTATCACTATACGTTCAGATATACATAGTTGTATTAAGGAATTAATAAGTTATGTTTTAATGTATATTGGTAAGTACACTAACCTATCATCAAATTGTTCTGGTTTAGAGAAAATGGAATTTGAAGATGGGTATAAATCAATCTTTAATAGAATAAGAAGTATTTATAATAAGGAGGTTTAATATTATGGGATTATTTGGTTGGATTGGTAGCGCTGTCGGTAGTATTGCCAGTGGAATTAGTACTGTTGTTAGTAGTATAAGCTCTGGTTTATCTGCTGCTATTGATAGAGTAGGATCAATTATAAAAAGTGGTATATCTACATTGGGGAAATTAGTTGCTACAACTATCAAGACTTTGAAAGATATCTGTCCTAAAGGAGCAAACTTTTTGCATGAAATTAGTCAAGCTGTAACTAAATTATTAACTCCTGTGCTTGGGCCTTTGGCGCCAGTAGTTACAAGTATAATTATGGATGTTATAAATAATATTTTTATGAACATATTAACTCCTATTAATGAGAAGCCACTTGATAATGAACAGATCGAAGAATATGGTGCACTTCTTGAAGAGTCTGAAAAAAATAATTGGGATGATGGAGATAAATTTGATACTGTTAATGAACACTATGAGTATCTAAAATCTAAAGCTAAGGAAGAAAATGTTGAAATTAAGCCTGTAGAAAGATTGTCTGTTGAGTCTATGAAGCGTAGATCAATAGCAATGTCAGAGCTTTGGGAACGATTAGAAAAAAAAGAAGAAATTACTATTTCTCAAGATTTCCTAATTTTTTCTGCATTAAAAGCTTTTACTCCAGAAAGAGTGAAAGCAATTATTGATGCGTCCAAAGAAATGGGCTTTTCTGCAGTTAAGTTTACAGATTTACGAGATGGTAAATTAAATCCTGATATCACAAAAAAATATAATTTGACTATTGTATCAAAATTAAAAGAAATTTATGAAAATAAGGGAATAACTATAACTGATGATGAAGCTATAAATGAGTTAATTAATATGAAGACTGCTGTTGAAGAAATAAAATTTATGGAACCATTAAAAGATAAATTTGATTCATATGCAGATTTAGGAGAAAGATTATTTGACAATAAGTCTTTAGAAAATGAATATAAAAATATGGGGTAAGGAGATTCAATCTTAGATTATTAATTTTTAATTTGAAGATATAAAATTATGAAGAAGAAACCATTAGAAACTGAGTGGATTAGTTATAGTAACTTTAAAGAAATTCATGAACAACATAATTACAATTTAAGCAATATAAAGAAAGATATTGGTGAAGGTCATTTTTATGTTGAAAATGGACAGAAATTTGTATCACAAAGTGTAAATCAATATGATAAAGATTTCACTATAAATGAAGATGTTTATTTAAATAATGGGCCTAAAGTCGATATTGATGATGCTGAAATTACTAAGATAATTAAAAATAGTGTTTATAGAATTTCATCAATAAAAAAGCTTATAGAATTAGAAACGATTAATAATGTAGCCAACGGAGACTCTTTTGAGTCTCCGTTTATCAAACAAAGTAATAATCTTATAAATTCTAATGCTTTAAAAGAGAGTTATTTTAAAAATTTGAATGTTAGTTTGGACAATATAAAAAACTTATCATTAAAATTATCTGAATTAGAAGAAATTGATAAGACTTTACGAAGTAAATGGATTGAAAAGGAGTAAATAATATAGTGAATAGATTGCTATGTATAATATCAGATACAAAATTATTTTTTTTTGTTGATGCTCCAAGACCAAATAAAGGTTTAGAATTACAAACTATAAAGGGTTCCTATAAAGTTGATATATCTATGTATATTAATCGTGAACAAGACTTTAGAGAAGAGGTATGGAAAGATTTATGTGAATCTGCTGGATATATGTTTTCCACGTATATTGCTGCATTATATCTATATGAGTCAGAATCTGATAATTCAAGAACGATGTTTAGAATATTAAATGAATTAGTTGAATCTCATAATGTTGTTGCAAATAGTGATGGAATGAACGAGTCAATTCAATGGACTAATAAATCTCTTAACGAGCTTTTCTTAAATAGTAAGAATCTCAATTTAGGTAAATGGAACTTTAGTCAAAACTATGTGGTTGTTGAGAATACTAAGTATAATATTGCAACAACAAACGGTGTTGAATATCATTTTATTGATATGAAGATGGATTCAATTAATCTTAATACAAAAGAGACCCAAATATCTGCAAAAGTAGTTTTTCCTAAGACCTCAGTAAGAAAAAATACATATAAAAAAACTAGGTATAAAAAAAATGGTGATAAAAATATAGTTAAACATTCTAGTTCTTTGGAAAAATTAAATTTAAAGGATCCGCGTGCTGAGTACTTAGAAGAAAAAACTAAAAATATGAATTTTGAAGTTAGTGAGCCAAGATAGAATTTTGCGAATTTAAATAAATGAATAATTCAAATAAGAGAATGAATATGAACTGTGGACAAGATAAATCATCAATTGAATTATGGAAAGATCAACAGGTAAAAGTGCTGAGCAATGACTCTATAGCAGTTGATTACTTTTGTGTATCTAAATCGATATTAAATAATATTGTTATAGAAAAAATTAAAAATGAAATTTATGAGTATATATATGATTTAAAGGCTGTATTAGATGAACCATATTTGATATTCAAGGATTGTGGTGTTGCTTATTTTGGTAATGAGAAAAGAATCGTACCATTAGAATCTAATACTGATAAAATTCTGTTTATAGATACGAAACGTAGCAATTTTTCAAGTTATACTGAATGCCGAATTGGGGTTACTGATAAGGGTATAGATAAATTCATTATAGAATTAAAAAAATTTATCAATGAATATACTACTGTAGGAGATGAATTATCCATATTATTAAAAAAAATAGATTTTAATCCAGTTTTAAACTATTATCAAAATAATAATATTATGATTCCAAATTGGTTAGATAGTTTATTGAATAATCAATTATTAACAGAATCATCAAAATCATCAATTATAAGATTATTAGAACTAAAAAATAAATATATTGCTATTAAAACTAAGGAAAGAATCACTGCTAATAACAATTTTACTATTGTTTTTTCAAGAAGAATACATGCTAAAACCCTTAATGATCTTATTAAATATATCATAAAGAATTTGTGTGAACCTAATCATGTTAAGTTATCAAAATATGACAATAAATATTTTGATAAACTTAAATTGTATGTTTTAGATAATAAGATTAAAAATATTTTTGATAATATCGATATAATAGTAGATGGTATACTTAATCATTACAGAAAAGAATTAAAGACTGTTAAGAAAATAGAAGACTATAAAATGTATTTAGGTGGTTTTAGTGTCAATGATATATACGAATTATATATTAATGAATTAAAAAATTGTGACTTAAAACGTGCTAATATTTCACCATATACTGATGATATGTTGAAAGATATAAATAATGGACATTGGAACGTGTATGAATCATTTGCTGATGAGTATAATGCAAATACATATCTTTGTAAGGTACCAAAAGATAAAGTATTAGTAGCTAGAAATCCATTACGAGATGTCAACATGAAAGCTGTTTGTGGTATTGATTTTGGTACTAAAAGTACTGTTGTTGTATGTCATGATAAGGATGATAAACTTTTACGTGTTGGTGCTAGTAATTTTCTAGAAGAACCAAGGGTAGAAGATTATGAGAATCCTACTGTTATTCATATTATTGACTATGAACATTTTATTAGCAATTATAAGTCGTCCGCAGGCAGACCTAATACTGAGTATAAAGATTTACAAGTTTCTCATGATGCTGCAAAAGAGATATATAAAACAAATTTTGATAAGACACGGTTTTACTCCGTATTTAGTGAATTAAAACAGTGGGCGAATTCAAAGTATAGAAATCAGATTCTTCAGGATTATAATGGAAAATTTATTAATTTAAAGCCATATTTGTCACTAGAAAAAGATGATTTTGATCCAATAGAAATTTATGCATACTTTTTGGGGCTTAATATTAATAATATGCATACAGGAATATATATAAAGTATCTATTATCTTTTCCTGTGAATTATGAATTGGCTGTTAGAAATAAAATTATTGAAAGTTTTGAAAGAGGCTTAAAAAAATCACTCCCTAATACTGTGCTTAATGACGCTGATGTCATGAAACGATTCAAAGTATCTATAGGAGGGAGTGAGCCTGCTAGTTATGCTATTACTGCACTAAACTCATTTGGTGTGGAACCTTTAAAAGAAGAAACGTTAAAAGTAGTTTCATATGGAGTTTTTGATTTTGGTGGCGGTACTACAGATTTTGATTTCGGTATTGAATATATTCCAGATAGTATAAAGTATAAATTTGAAATAGAACAATTAGGAAATGGTGGAGATGTTTATTTAGGTGGGGAAAACTTATTAAATGTTTTAGCATTTGAAGTTTATAAAGATAATTTGGATGTATTAAGGAAAGAAGCAATCCCTATAGTTATTCCTCCAAAATCTCAAGCTTTTTCTGGATCTGAAGTTTTAATAAAAAATGAAGAGAATGCTGATCAGTCTTCATATTTAAATTTAAAACTTATTGCATATGAATTACGTGACTTATGGGAAGAAACTAATGATTATGAAGCTAAATATAATGAAGATACATTAACTATTAAATTATTTTCAGTAAACGGTGAAGAGAAAACGGTTAATTTGCGTGTAAATCTTGATGAATTACAGGACATAATACGTAACCATATAAGAGATGGAATTGATAACTTTTTTAATACATATTTACGTGTAGCAAAACAATACCAAGATAAAATGACGTCACCTTTGCATATACTTTTAGCGGGTAATTCTTGTAAATCAAGAATTTTACAAGAAGAATTTGTTTCACGTATAATCGCTGAATTGAATGATTTGAAGAAGATAAATGGTAAAAAAGATAATTTAAAACCTATATTTAAATTATACCCACCTCTAGGCACTAAGTTTAATATTGAAACTTTAAAGAAATTGGATGTGGTTAAGAATTCACCGTTCGAGTTAGAAAAATTATTATTCCTAGAGTAAATAAAATTAATATATTTATAGTTCATCTTTCTTATGGTTAGGAACTTTGTAGTTTATAGGATTAAAGGTTAGTAAATGGAAAAACTAATATCGATAGATCGGATTAAAACCGGTAAAACTGGTGTAGCATTTGGCCTAATAAGAAGCCGTGAAAGTGGTAGAGATGTTCATATTTTAAATGCAGCAATGACTAAAGATAGCGAAATTCTATTTCCCTATTTACTAGGTTGTGAGGATCGTAATTCTTGCTTTGATGTTTTAATTGGTGAAAATGTTGGATACGGTATATGGGCTAGATTTCTTCCGTGTATAGGTAATGAGATGGAATTGTATTATACCAAGGAAGCTAGAGCACAATCACATAATATGCCTGTGTCAGAATCTAATTACGAAATTATGTATATAGATGATGAATATGTAAATGAAGATGGTTATTTCTTTATTAGAAAAATAGCTCCAGATATTATTGAATATACTGTGGCACTAACTGAAGATATGGAAAGTCCATCATTTGAGCCACTTAAAATTTATTCTTTAAAATTGAATTAATGGAGAATATATCATGTCAAAACGTTTTCAAGTAAAATTTAGAATTAAATCTGACCCTAAATCAA
>ERZ773196.1243-NODE-1243-length-14525-cov-5.235591_pt1 | contig 14525 bp, 8 predicted proteins | sample MGYA00581009_ERZ773196 | MGnify/ENA primary metagenome ERZ773196 (study PRJEB29015, sample SAMEA2738162) | human oral metagenome | biome: human oral; feature: human-associated habitat; material: saliva | place: China | collected 2243 ... | reverse complement strand
AAAATTTCCACAAATGGATAGAAATATAGTATAATTTTATATCGTGAAATGGCAATAAATAAGAAAGGACGATGGAGATGAGAAGAAAAAACATGCTGGCTTTAGGACTTAGCTTTGTACTGGGAGTAGGAAGTAGTACTATGCCGGTATTGGCAGATATTTCAGCAAAAAGAGAAGAAGTAAAGCTGGAAACAGAAGAAGTACAGGAGATGCCTGAAGAGTCTAATAGTTTATTAGATTCTACGTTTGTTAATACAATGGAACATACATCGGAAAACAATCTTACATCGGATGAGGTGAATGATAGTTTAGAAGATTCTGCTGATACTTTTATCACAGAATCATCAGCAGAAAGTGCTAATCAAGAGCGAGGATATTCTACTTTTCGTTCTATGATAAGAAACTCTGATAATGATATCCAAAGTATAGGAGTGCAGTTTCAACCCTGGGATGTTGCGGGAAGAGATCATATGAAAGTAGTCAGAACCCTGGGGTTAAAGATTACTTCTTTAGTTATTAAAAAAGATCATCGAATATTGAAGAATCCGGAATCCGATATTCTTTCTATAATGCCAGAAAGAATAGTCGAGAAAAAAGAAGGCGCTCAATGGATTACTTATAATAAGGATTATTATACACCAGGAGTATATCGCTATATCTATACGCTAAAGAAATCAAAGTCTTCATCTTATAACATAGTTCCAAAGGACACAGAGGAAAGTAGCAATTCTTATTCTATCTTAGTTATGTATGATAATTTTTTACATAAAGTAGTTAATACTTCTTATCTTATAGATAAAATAGGGATTAGCAGTAAAGAAGATAGTCAATATATTTATTATCCAGTTATAGGAAGAGAATTTACAGTAGAAGAGGAAAAGACCATTGCTAAGGCCTATCTTAGCTCGACTTTTGATATTCATAAGGCGAAAGTCGGAGACCGTATGCAAAGAGTTACATTACAAGTAGAAAAACTTGTACTGACAGACGGTACTGTAGTGCTGGCAAACGCTTTTTCAGAACCATTTTTTGTAAATGTATACGATGACTATCCTGATACCCCCAATCAATTCAAGCTATTTTTAGATAGTTATAAAAATGCGGCGGGGGAACAGGGAAAGGTTTGGAATGCTTCTGAAGATACTCTTTTGCCAGCCGGACGTTATAAGGTTGCTTATTATTTGTCCCCTAACTATAAAATTGGAAAGTATCGTTTATTATTAGATGGAACAGATGATGATATTTATGGAAGCGTCACACAGTTTTATGTGAATAATGAGCTGTATAGTACCACGTCAGCAAAGCCAGAAAAAGCATTGACTGCAAGTATTAGACTAACGTCCGACTTCTTTGAGCCTACAAAAGTAGAGAGAAACACCGGAGAATCTTCAGGTAATGAATTCTCTAAAGAAAATTCCCTTCACTCCGGCTCTGGTGGTTCAGGAGGAAGTTCTTCCGGTTCCGGTAGTTCAGGAGGAAGTTCAGGTAGCGGATCCGTAAGCTTTAAGGTCAGCAGTAGTTTGAGCGGACAGGTACTTGGCGTGGATCGTTCTCTATCCGGAGGACAGTGGATGCAGGATGAAAAGGGCTGGTGGTATAAAAGAGCGGACGGAAGCTATCCAAAGAATAGCTGGGGCTATGAAGCCTATAACGGAAAGTCCTACTGGTACTACTTCCTGGACTCCGGCTATATGGCTACTGGTTGGGTAGATGTAAACGGTAGTAAATACTATCTTTTCCCAAACTCTGACGGATGGAAGGGAAGAATGCTCACCGGTTGGCAGTGGATTGATGGAAACTGCTACTACTTAGACGCACAAGGGCAGAATGAAGGAGCTCTCTATAGAAACACCACTACTCCTGACGGCTTTACAGTGGATTCGGAAGGAAGATGGGTAGTGAATGGAGCAGTGCAAAAAAAGTAAAACAGCCATTATGTTTTATAGAAATGGTTATATAATCTATTTTAGGGAAAAGCTAAAATAGAAAAAAATAGTAATTCTAAGCAGAAATTCAACAATGCAAAAGGCAAAGAAACCGAGATAGAAGAAATGCTTCTGTCTCGGTTTGTGGAAGAAGGAGTAATTTATGAAAAGCTTTATCTTTGGGAAGAGAGGAAAGAGGTTGGTCGCCTTGTGCCTTGTTATATTACAAGTGCTATTTCAGTTCCCTGTAGAATGGAAAGCGGAGGGAAGTCAAGTAGAGGGGAGTCAAGCAGAGAGTAGTAAAGAAGAGGAAGTTACAAAACTAGATTTTTCCTTTGTGGATCATAACTCAGAACGAGCCGGCTCAATCAAGGTGCAGATAGAGCTTGTTGTATATAAAAAAATCGATGCAAAAGAGACGAAAGAGACAGAAGAGACAGAAGAGACAGATGAGAACGTGCTGTCTTCTTCCGTGATGGATGAAGATGAGGAGGAAAAGACATCAGCTTCTTTTTTTGAAGATGAAGGGAAAGGAAAGACTAGCTCTAGTACTTCCGGAATAGAACAGGAAGGTAACTATACTAAAGAACAAGTCAACTGGGATAAGAGTGACGGATTCCCACATTTTTATAACAATTCGAAATATAGTGAAGATAATCCTTCGAGCGAGCTACATCCGGATTATGGAATTGTTCAGAAAGTTTTATTTTATACCGGACAAACCAATCAAGATGGAAAAATTTCCCAGGAAATTCCGGCAGAGTACATGACCACAAACTATACGATAGAGATTCGTGTACGAGGAAGTAATGAGTCTTATGAAACAAATGGTGTAGAAGAATATACTATTCAAAATGGTGTATTAACTGATGATTTAGAAGAAATAGTTGAGTTGAAGCTTAGTAAAAGACAGAAGAAAAAACGACAAGGAAAATTGATACTGGAGTCTGTTAGTGAACTAAGTATGAAAGATGGCGCAAGTGTGAATTTTGCTGTGCATGCGGAGTATATAAAACCAGATAATGATAGCGAACCAGAGCCAATCCCGAAGATTAATTATTACATAACAGATTCAGATTCCAACAAAAAAAGAATACAAGATCCAAACTTTATAACCGTTGATTCTCCTGTAAGTTATACAATCATTGCTGAGATTCCAGAGGATGAACATTATTTATCCTTAGAACGTACGCAAGTTATAAATGTAAGAAGTAACTTGAGCAATGAAATTCTTCTGGAAAAGGAAATATCAAAATCTTTTTCAGATGGAGATTTCATTAATCCTACAAAGATGGTTTCAGGTAAAGTTCACTATACTATACCATCGGGAGTTAATTTGAATGAAATTCCGGTTAAGCTGGAGGAAAATGGCACAAAAATACGGGTAATAAAACCTGGAACGGTAATCTTAAAGGTTACAGTTGATCCATGGAAAGAGAACGGGAAATGGTATGAAATCAAAGAACCACAAAATTTACTTATAACCATTACAAAAGGGCAGCAGAGCGGTTTTGCCTTTGATTTAAGAGATTTCAAACTAAAATCGGTCACAGACGAGAGCGGAGATAAGGTATTTCACTATGATGTAGCTTATGGTTTAAAGAATAACCGTCTCGAAAAAAGAATAGGAGAACACAGCTTCCGAATAAGAACTGTTGGGCAGAACAGAAATAGTCAGATAACTTACAAATTTGAAAGCGAAAAAGAGAATGCAGATTTTGATGAAAGAGAAGGTGTTTTAACCTTTAAAAACGGTAAAATTGGCCCCATCAAAATATCTGCTACATCTGTTGATCCAACAGGCAATTATGATCCGAAGACCATTTATGCGGAAATTAATGTTGTATATCCGGATTTTTCTAACTTATTAAATACTGATGGTAAAGTAAATGATAAGGGTTGGTATAGAACAAATGTAGAATTGTCTTCTAAATCATCAGGAGATCGTATCTCCTATAGCGATTCATGGGAGGATAGTACCTGGCGAAAAAGTATTCCTATCGGGGAAAATGATGGCGCTTTGGTAGGAAAAGATCTTTTTATCAGGAAACCTAATGGAGAGATTGGAAAAGCAGGTAAAATTGGAAACTATCATATTGATACTACCAAGCCGAAGCTTATCTCCATTTCCTATAGGACGGACAAAGATTCCAGAGTCAAAAGTCTTGCGGGCTATGACTTCTATAAAGACACCCTGGAAGTGGAACTAAAAGCCAGGGATGAGCGCTCCGGGGTGGCTGCCATCTGTTATCGTTTTGACCTGCAGGATAGTGATGGGATTGTTCATCAGGGAAATACTTTGTATAAGCTTACGGATAATGACGAGGGATTTAGCAGACCGGATAATTTCACAGCCATTGCAAAAATCAAGATTGATCCTCAGTTCCGAGGAAAGATTGTATACTTTGCGGTAGATAACGCAGACAATACAAATGAAGATCAGCCTCTTAAAACTGATAAGTATTTGGTAGTGGATACAAAAAAACCGGAGGGAAGTTTCTATTTTCAGCCTGAGGTTAAGCCGATAAAGGATCATTTTTATTTTCAAAATGATTCTGTCTTGAATCTGTATGTGAAGGAAACGAATTTTTTCACGGAAGACCGGGATTTATCCCTGAAAGTCTATAGTAGAAGAAATGGAGAAACGAAAGAACAAAGCTATACAGCACAGATACATCAGGATAATAGCGTTACTTTAAAGAAGAATTCCGGAATCCTAGATGATGATAAGCCTAGCCTTTTGGAAAATCAGGCTAATCACTTCATGGAGTATCATAAAGTTGGGGATGATAATACAGTTGAAACGCGTTTTAGCAACGAGGGACATTATCGTTTTTCCTTTGATTATAAGGATCCTTCAGGAAATCCTATTGTTTGGGGCCATGATTATGGACTCTCCAGGAAGGGGCAACTGGAGGTTACCATAGATAAGACGGATCCCAGGATTTTCTTTGATCCTTCCTTAAAAGGCAGTGAAACCCGATATTTTGCCAAGGATGTTACACTGACGGCAAATGTACTGGAAGAAAATTTCAACCCTGAGAAAACCGAGCTTTATTACAAATTCCTTCCGGATCTTGTGGAAGGAACGAGTAACGGAGCTGTGGCAAGCTCCAGCACCTTAGGGGTTCCTGTTAGCCCCAGTAGCATCACCAGAGCTCCAAAAACATTTACACGAGCAGGAGCAAAGCCGGTACGTCCTAAGAATGTACCATGGAAAGAGGAAAAGGTATCCGATTCCACCTTGCATAAGGCGGAGCTTAACTTTAAAGAAGATGGTGAGTATGAGGTTCTATTAAATACCACCGACCTTTCCGGAAGAAAAGCCAGTGCCTCCAATTTCCTGGTTGTGGATAAAACACCGCCTAAGATTCGGGTTAGCTTATCCAATGACGGCCTGGCCAATGAGAAATACTTTAGAGAAGCGAGAAGAGGGAAAATCGAAATTGAGGATGCCCACTTGGATTTATCTTCTCTTCAGATAGAGCTTACCGTAAAGGATAAGGCTGGAAATCCGGTACCTGTAACTTATGCAGAATCTTTGAAGAGCTTAAATAACTGGACGAAAGAGGGAAATAAGTATACCTGCTTGGTAGAGTTTACCGAAGACGGCATTTATCATCTTGGCCTAAAGGTAAAGGATTTGGCGGGCAATGAAAATGCCCCCATCGAAGTAGGAGAGACCAAGGCGGCCTTTGATTTTGTGGTGGACAGAAAAGCCCCCACAGGTGCATTGAAGATTGGCGATTGGGATCGTTCCAAGGATGGAACCCTTTGGACCAAGCTCCTGGATCGTATCAGCTTTGGTCGATTCAGCAATAAGAAGCAGGTCATTCGTTTGCAGACAGAGGATAACTTAAGCGGTGTCGGGCTGGTGGAAGTTCTTCGAACAAGAGAGAAGATGAGCCTTGCAGACCTGCAGGCAAGTTCTGCCTTTAAGAATGTTACAAGCGAAGTAAAGGACGGTTACTGGTCCAAGGAAATCTCCCCCAATGAGACCTTTATTACCTATGTCCACTTAAAGGATATGGCCGGAAATCAGTACTACCTAAGCTCTGACGGTGTGATTTTAGACCAGCAGAATCCGGAGATTCATATCACCTTACCGAAGGAAGAGGAGAAAAACGGCCTCTATAAGAAGGATGTGGGGGTAGGCATTTCCGTAACGGAGCCAAGCCCCGGAAACAGCTATGCCGGCTTAAAGGATGTGACCTATACCGTTTACAGAGACGGTATAGAAACCCAGGCAGGCTCTCTCTATCATTTTTCCAAGGAGGAGCCCCAGTTAAACGACTTAAAGAAGTCCTATGATGATGCTCATGCTCTTACGATTTTGGCTAAGGACAACAACAGTAATGACGTGTTACTGAAAATCAAGGCAGTGGACAATGCCGGAAACCAAACGGTAAAGGAAGAGCGTCTCAGCATCGATATTACAAAACCGAGAGTCACATTATCTTTCGACAACAATCGTGTGGAAAATGAGTTTTATTTTAAAGAAAATCGAACGGCTACCATTACGGTAGAGGAGAGAAACTTCTCCCAGGATGCCTTCAAGATTTTGATTACAGACCCGGCAGAGGGAAAGGGTGCCAAGCTTTTGGAGGTGGAAAGGGATTCCTTCCAAAAGGTTTCCGGAAGCGGAGACAGCACCAGATGGGAAAGCCGTCTTTACTTCAATAAGGACGGAGACTATCAGCTTGCCATCACCGGAGAGGACTTGGCCGGAAATGCCATGGAAGACCTGGTATATGCAGAGGGTACTCAGGCAGCCTTGGACTTTACCGTGGATAAAACTGCCCCCGTTCTTAGTGTAAGCTATGACAACAATACCGCGAACCATGAGTTTTATTACAAGGAAGGAAGAAGGGCGGAGATTTCCATTGAGGAGAAAAATTTCCGTTCGGATCTTGTGGACTATTCCGTGTTGAAGGATGGCGGCCGAGAGGCACATGGCAGTGCCCTGTCTTCCTTTAGCGGTGGAGAAGGTCGGGGCGTTTCCGAGCTTCATCATCAGGCAAGCATTTCCTATGAAGAGGATGGAGACTATCAGTTCAACATCCGGGTGAAGGATTTGGCGGGAAATGAGGCCCTGGCTTATCCGGAGGATCATTTTGTTATTGATAGAACGGCTCCCGGTCTGACGATCAGTGATATTTTGAATGAGTCTGCCAATAAGGGAGAGGTAAGTCCCAAGATTTCTTACGGGGATCGCTATCTGGATCAGGATGCCCTGTCCTTAAAGCTGATCGGAGAGGTGCATGGAGAGCATGAGCTGTCTTCTCAGCAGGGCGGCAGCATTTCCATAGCCAGAACGGATGCCTTAAATCTTCCTATGCAGAAGTCTATGGAGGAAACCGAGTCTCCTAAGCAGAAGGAAGAGGAGAAAGAGGGCATTGTTTATCAGAGCTCCGCAGGGGGAGAAGAGGGAAATCTTTCCTTCCAAAACTTCCCGGAGGAGCCGGATACGGACGATGTGTATCGGCTTTCCGCAAAGATTGTGGATATGGCGGGAAATGAAACCACGGAAGAGCTTTGGTTCTCCGTAAATCGTTTCGGTTCCACCTATCTTCTGTCCGACAGGGCGAAGGCTCTGCAGGGTACCTATCAGAAAGAGAGCGAAGAGATTCTGATTTCGGAAATCAATGCGGATGAGGTTTTGTCTTCTGCATTGACCTTATACAGAAATGAAGAAAAGCATGCCCTTTCCGAGGGGGCGGAGTATCAGGCTACACGCTCCGGCGGAAACGGAAAATGGTATCGGGGAGATTATCTGATTAAGAAGGATAACTTCGACAAGGAAGGTCTGTATCATTTGCAGATTTCCTCTCAGGATAAGGCAGGAAACCTTGCCAGCACGGAACAGACCGAAAGAGGGGCAGAGCTTCGCTTCGGTATCGACAGAACGCCCCCCAGAATCCTGCTTTCCAATGTGGACAATCAGGGGGTATACCGTGGTGATGCCCTGGATCTGGATTTATCCGTACAGGATAACCTGTGGCTGGAGCAGGTGGATGCCACCGTGGATGGAACGGAAGAACTAAGCTGGAGGGACAAGAGTTTACAGGAAGCGGTTGCAAAGGACAGCTTCCCCTTGCAGATCTCCGGAGAAAAGGGAAAACGGCATAAGCTTCTGGTGGTAGCCAGGGATGGTGCCGGCAATGAAAGCAGAAAGGAAGTTTCCGACTTCGTGATTACCAACAATCCTTTGCTTCGTCTTATTTCTCAGAAAAACTTTGCCAGAAATGCCGCCATCGCTACAGTGGCAGGCTTAATGGGACTGTCCTGCGTGGTCAACGGCCCAAGCCTTTTACAGGAGCTTAAGCGGAGAAGAGTGGGAAAAAGAAAATAGACGGAAGAAAAGCCGAAGGGAATTAGGAAAGCCTGAAGAAAGGGAAACCCGAGGAAAGGGAAAATAGCCTAAGGAAAGGAAGAAGCCCGGAGGTAAGAAAGGACAGAGGAAAGGAGTGGAGATGGACTTTGTCACCATGGCAGTTTCTTCAGTGGGAAATGTCAAGGAAGTCAACCAGGACTATTATTTCTTCGAACAGGGAAGAACGGAGCGGGGAAATATAGTTTTTGCCATTCTTTGCGATGGCATGGGCGGTTTGCAACAGGGAGAGTTCGCCAGCAAAACCGTGGTGGAGGCCTTTAAGGCCTGGGGAAAGGAGCATTTACCGGACTATGCCCTGGGAGAATTTGTCGATGCGGAAATACGGAGAGAATGGACAGAGCTGGTAAACCGCTGCAACCAATATCTTCATGCCTACGGCAGGGAACGGGGCATCTCTCTGGGCACTACCCTTACAGTCCTCTTGATGACGGAGGAGCGATATTATATTATGAATATCGGGGATTCCCGTGCCTATGCTTTGGAAGCGGGAATCCGACAGCTTACAAGGGATCATACCGTGGTACAGCGGGAGGTGGATCTGGGAAAGCTTTCCGCCTACGATGCGGAAAAGGATTCCCGGCGAAATATTCTCCTGCAATGCATCGGGGCATCGGACCAGATTTATCCGGATTTCTTCTTCGGCGCACCGGAGCCAAAGGCTACCTATCTGCTTTGTTCGGACGGCTTTCGCCATGAGGTTTCCGGGGAGGAGCTCTATCAGGTTCTTCAGCGGAACCGGAGAGAATCTTTGGAGGCTTTAGAGGGCGCTTTAAAGATTTTACTGCGCTGGAATCTGGAACGACAGGAACGGGACAACCTTACGGCAATAGCCATCAGTACCATCTAGTCTTTGAGGAAGTTTAGTTAAACTATGCTGAAAATCGGTTCCGTTTTAGACGGAAAATATAAAATACTGAGTGAAATCGGTCATGGCGGAATGAGTACGGTTTATATGGCCATCAATGAGAAGGCCAACAAAACCTGGGCGGTAAAAGAGGTACGAAAGTCCGGTGTAATGGACTTTGAAGCGGTGAAGCAAAGCTTGATTGTGGAAACGGATCTTTTGAAACGCCTCCGCCATCCGAACCTTCCCACCATTGTAGACGTGATTGAGGAAGAGGATGTGTTCCTCATTGTTATGGACTATGTGGAGGGGAACTCTCTTAGGGTACTTCTGGAGGAGCAGGGAAGTCTTCCGGAGGACTATGTGATTGAATGGGCAAAACAGCTTTTGGATGTTTTGTCCTATTTGCATGCCCAGACTCCCCCGATTATTTACCGGGATATGAAGCCTGCCAACATTATCCTGAAGCCGGATGGCAATCTTTCCCTCATCGACTTCGGAACCGCCAGAGAATTTAAGGCGGATAAAACAGAGGATACAGCCTGTCTTGGTACCGTAGGCTATGCGGCGCCGGAGCAGTTCGGGGGCTTGGGACAAACCGATGAAAGGACGGACATTTACGGCTTGGGAGCCACCCTGTATCATCTTTTAACTGGGCATAATCCTTCCCTTCCCCCCTATGAAATCAAGCCCATTCGAAGCATTAACCCCAATCTTTCTCAGGGTCTGGAAAACATTTTGCTCTGCGCCACGGAGAAGGATCCGGAGCAACGTTATCAAAATGCGGAGGAGTTTCTTTACGCCATTTCCCACGTGGAAGAAAGTGATGAACGCTATTATAAGAAGCAGAGAAGAAAATTTCGTCTCTTTTTAAGCACCCTGCTTCTGTCCGGAATCTGTTTTGCTCTGGGCTTCAGCTTCCTCCTGTCTTCCCAGAGCCAGAAGGAGGAGCGCTATACCATGCTCCTGCAAAATGCGGAGGTGCAACAGGACGGGGCGGAGAAGGAGAAGAACTATTTGGAAGCCGCCAATATGCCGGATATGGAGGGCAGAGAGGAGGCTTATCTGGGCTTGATTCAGTCTGCCAAGTCGGATCAGGTATTTAGCCGGGAAGAGGCGGGAACCTTGGAGGAGCTGATTCGGAAAAACAGGGCGGCTCTTTTAAAGCATCCCGAGGAGTATGGAGACATTTGCTTCCAGCTGGGAAAGGCCTTCTGGTATTACTATGAAGGGGAGGACAATGCAGGACGGATGGAGCGGGCGAAAAGTGCAGCCCCCTGGTTTGCCAATGCCTTGGAATATCTGGAGGATGGGGATTCCAAGAAGAGCATTGCCTTAGTGTACGAAAGAATCGGAAGCTTTTATCGGGATATTGCAACCAATATCGTGGAGGCCAGCGATCAGGGCATGTATAAAACCCTTTTTGAAGATTTCCAAACCCTCTTTCAGGAGGTTGCGGTAAAGGAAGAAGAGGGAGAAATGGTTCGTCTGGAGCTTCTGGAGTTTATGGCGGAAAGCATCGAGCAGTATGCCGGAAAGATGCGGGCGGATCAGGTGACTCGTTCCGCCATGGAGGATGCTTTACTTCGTATAGAGATGCTGCTTCCGAAAATTAGTGTGAACAGTGAGCTTACGGAGGAGAAGAAGAAAACGTTGGAGGAGACCTTGATGGATGCGAAGATTGCCGTTCAGAATGTCTTTTCACAGGAGGAAGATAAGGGATGAAATGGTTAGCGGTGGATCAATATTCCGGCCTGTTTTTTATACTGGGCTTTGTCTTTCTTTTTTGCAGCATTCTTCTTTTCATACTCTTTCGGATTCCCGGAGTCTTCCTGTACTTAAGCGGAAGTCGCCAGAAGAAGAATATTCAAATCCTGAGAAGGAAGCGAGAGGAACAAAAGAAAAAAGGCTTCTCCCTACAGGGAAAGATCGATATGGAATTTCTTCGGAAGCGTTCTGAAGAAAAGCAGGAAGAAAAGAGAAGAATGGCGGAGCAGGCTCCCTGGAAGCAGGAGGGAGAGGCTACCGCTAAGCTTTTGATGCCGGAGGACAACTATAGAGGACAGGAAACCGCCCCGCTGTTTTCTTCCGAGGCACTATCCGGCGCTTCTTTGGGAACTCCCTCGGGAGTTTCTTCGGGAGCTTTATCGGGGGCTTCTTCAGGCGTTTCATTGAGGGCTTCCACCGAGGCGGGAGAAACCGTAAAGATTCCGCTCCCTACAGAGGGCGCTTCCGGAGCTGAGAAAAAACCGGCAAAGCCAAAGAGCGGCTATGTAACCTTGTATGAAATGGAGTCCGAGTCCTAAAATAAATTTCCTTCGTAAATTTCTTGTATTTACGTTCATTTTTGATACAATGAACACGTTGCTCTTTTTTTGGAAAATAAGAAAAGGGCAAAATACTAAGAAGGGGGTTTTTATGAGTTGGAAAAAACGCTGATTGATTTAAAAGGAATTACCAAGACATTTGACGGAGAGCTGATCTTAGATGATCTGAATTTATCTATTCGGGAGAACAGCTTTGTTACCCTACTGGGACCCTCCGGATGTGGAAAGACTACCACATTACGGATTATCGGAGGCTTTACCCAGCCGGACAAGGGACAGGTCTTATTTGACGGACAGGATATCACCGGATTACCGGCCAACAAACGGCAGCTGAATACGGTATTCCAGAAGTACGCCCTGTTTCCCCACATGAATATTGCAGAGAATATTGCCTTCGGTCTTCGGATTAAGAAGATGTCGGAAAGCTATATTCGGGAGAAGATTCAATACGCCTTAAAGCTGGTGAATTTGCAAGGCTATGAGAAACGTTCTGTGGATTCCCTATCGGGAGGACAGCAACAGAGAATTGCCATTGCCAGAGCCATAGTGAATGAACCCAGAGTACTTTTATTGGACGAACCCCTGGGGGCTTTAGACTTAAAGCTTAGGCAGGAGATGCAATATGAGCTTATCCGTTTGAAAAATGAATTGGGCATTACCTTTTTATATGTCACCCATGATCAGGAAGAGGCCTTGACCATGTCGGATTATGTGGTGGTAATGAATCAGGGTTATATTCAACAAGCAGGAAGCCCGGAACAAATCTATAACGAACCGGAAAATGCATTTGTAGCTGACTTTATCGGAGACTCCAACATCGTCCCCGGCATCATGCTGGAGGACCGTTTGGTGCGTATTTTTGGTGCAAACTTCCCCTGTATTGATGAGGGATTTGGAAAAAATACCCCTGTGGATGTGGTGATTCGTCCGGAGGACGTGGAAATCCTGGAAGAGGGAGATGATCGTGCGATTCTGAAGGGAACCATGACCCACATCATTTTCAAGGGAGAAATATACGAGATGGAATGTACCACGGAGGATGGCTTCGAGTGGCTGGTACACTCCACGGAAATGCATGAGCCGGGAAAAAAGGTGGGAATTTATGTACGTCCCTCCAATATTCAGATTATGAATAAGCCCGAGTCTGAAGACGAGGAGGCATTGGGCATTGAAGAATAAAGGAACCAGGCTTTTGGCCGCCCCCTATCTGATTTGGATGGGTGGATTTATTGTGATACCCTTACTTTTGGTTTGGTACTATGCCTTTACAGACAAGACCGGTGCATTTACTTTAGACAACTTAACAAAGATTTTTTTATGGGAGAACTACAAGCCCCTGTATCTGGCGGTGCTTCTCTCCCTTTGCAGTACCCTTTTATGCTTCCTTTTGGCCTTCCCCTTAGCCATGGTGCTTCGGAACCGAAAGGTGGGAAAGGGTTCCTTTGTGGCCTTTATCTTTATTCTGCCCATGTGGATGAATTCCTTACTCCGCATCCTGGCCTGGCAGACCCTTTTGGAGCGAAAGGGCGTGCTGAATGAGCTTTTGCTGGCACTTCACTTGCCTACCCAGAACCTAATCAACACTCCCTATGCCATTATTTTGGGGATGGTTTACGACTTCCTGCCCTTTATGATTTTGCCTATCTACAACACCTTAAGCAAAATCGATGACAATACCATCAATGCCGCCTACGACCTTGGAGCCAGCTTTTTCACCACCCTCTTTCGGGTGATTTTGCCCCTGTCCATTCCCGGCATCGTTTCCGGCGTGACCATGGTTTTTGTGCCGGCTCTTACCACCTTCGCCATTTCCAACATTCTTGGAGGCGGTAAGATTTTCCTCATCGGAAATGTCATCGAGCAGGAATTTACGGTCAATTCCAACTGGAATGTGGGTTCGGGACTGTCCATGATCTTAATGGTCTTCATCATCGCATCCATGGCCATACTGTCCCGCTATGACAACGGAGAGGGGGCGATTTTCTAATGGAAAAGAAATCTGTTCGTATTTTGGAAAATGCCTATCTGGGTTTGGTGGTGCTTTTCCTCTATGCGCCTATCTTTATGCTCACCGCCCTGTCCTTTAATGCGGGAAAGAGCAGAGCCCATTTTACCGGCTTCAGCCTTCGCTGGTATGTGGAGATGTTTCAAAACGAGGATATTATGCAGGCTTTGCAAAATACCCTTGTGATTGCCTTTTTGTCCGCATTTATTGCTACGATTCTCGGTACCATGGCGGCGGTGGCTCTTCGGAAAATGAAAGTGCTTCCCAGAAGTCTGATTATCGGTGTCAGCAATGTGCCTATGCTGAATGCGGATATCGTAACCGGTATCTCTTTGATGCTTTGCTTTATTGCCTTCAAAATCAGCCTGGGCTTTAAGACCATTTTGATTTCCCATATTACCTTTAATCTGCCCTACGTGCTTTTGTCCGTTTTGCCCAAGCTTCGGCAGAGTTCGGAGGTCAGCTATGAGGCGGCATTGGATCTTGGAGCAAAGCCCCTCTATGCCTTTTTCAAGGTGGTGCTTCCGGACATTATGCCGGGAGTTTTGTCCGGCTTTTTGCTGGCATTTACCATGAGTCTGGACGACTTTATCATTACCCACTTTACCAGAGGTGCCGGCATCAACATCATTTCCATCCTGGTCTATGCGGAGGTCAGAAAGGGAATCAACCCCAGTATGTATGCCCTTTCCACTTTGATTTTCGTTACAGTCTTTATCATCCTTTTAATCGCTAATTTTGCCCCGAGCTTTATGGGAAGAAAGGAGGAAAAGGCATGAGGAACAATACGGAAAAGAATCTTTGGTGCAATTTTGGAGAGACTGAAGAAAAGCTTGCAGGAAAGGCTGCCAAAAAGAAGGGGGGAAAGCTATTTCTGCCTCTGGCAGCAGGCTTAATGCTTCTTTTCAGCGCCCTGCTTTTGTCCTCCTGCGGACAAAAGAGTAATGAGTCCACAGAGAGCCCGGAAGAAGAGGGCCAAAGTAAGACGGTCAATGTAGTCAATGTCTATAACTGGGGAGAGTATATCGAC
>ERZ773196.1233-NODE-1233-length-14644-cov-7.260333_pt1 | contig 14644 bp, 17 predicted proteins | sample MGYA00581009_ERZ773196 | MGnify/ENA primary metagenome ERZ773196 (study PRJEB29015, sample SAMEA2738162) | human oral metagenome | biome: human oral; feature: human-associated habitat; material: saliva | place: China | collected 2243 ... | reverse complement strand
TTGTATGGGATTGGCGTTGAAAGTATCGCAGTCACACGGATCCAAGTGATTTTGGATTTCCTCATACATGAACTCGCTGCCCGCAATGTTTCCTGTTGTGGCAAGTGACCAAAACGACATAAACCTGCGATCATCTCTGAACGCGAGCATCACGCGCATGGCTCGACCAATCTGGCGAGACTTGAAGCTTACCGCATTGATGGCACCTGCGGAGGTTCCCCATACACCAGTGAAGTCAACAATGCCGTGCTCAAGCAAGACATCCAAAACACCGGCGGTAAAGATACCTCGGAAGCTGCCTCCCTCAAGAATAAAGGCAACGTCAGGTTGATGTGTGGCGTCGAGTTGGTGTGTAGCGTTGGACTGATGCACGATATCTGGTTTGTTCACGGCGTCGGGCTGACACGCAACACGCACGGCGCGTGTATCGTCTACGCCGTGCGCGACTTCCTGCCGCAATGCCATATCCACAAGATTGTTCTTCTCGCCAAGCGTCTCCATAGAACCTCCGAGTTCTTCTTTACAGAAGTGTACCCTCATGCGCGACGAAACGCTTGATACTTTTTGAACGCCTCTTGGTACTGTGCGTTTGCGTGCTTGAACCGCTGATTGAAAAGCAGGTTCATCACCAGAAGAATCACGAGCCGAGATCGCGGCCAACGATGAACAGATCGGCAGCTCCGGGCATAACGTCAGAAACGGTCGAATGCTCGACTTCAACGCCATCAACACCAAGATCTTTGAGGACATCTTGAACGTTCATTTCAACCATAAGACTTGAACCAAGGCCACTGCCACAGCAGCAAAGAATCTTTTGAATCGCCATTTTTTCTCCTTCTATAATTGGCATATGCCAGTACAGATTTCATGAACAAATCACGCTTTTTGGTGTCTATGTCCAAAGAGCATGAAAGAGTGTTTTACTTTGTTGTCTTCTCTACTGTTTCAGATACCTCGTGCTTGGGAGCAACAAAGTTGTAGAAAATCGGAAGCAAGAAGCAAACGATGCAGATGATAGTAAGAATGAGCCCCTGTGCATTAAGCGCAACGTTACCAAAAATAAGCGCCATGACCGAGAAGTCGGCGTCAGAGAACATTGCGGACGTAAAGCCCATGCTCGTAAAGACCGGCATACAAAATGCAGGAAGGAAAGTAATAAGCAGGCCGTGAGCAAACGCGCCAGCAGCACAGCCCTTTATACCACCTTCAGCATTACCAAAGACACCAGCCGTAGCACCGCAGAAGAAGTGAGGCACAACGCCAGGAAGAATAAGAGCGAGAGGAACGAGGCTTGCGTTAATGAGACCCAGCAAGATCAAACCAAGAATTCCTCCAACAAAGTTGTCACGCAGGAAGATCAGCCGCTTGGAAAACTGGAGCTTCTCGGTACTATTTTCGCGATCAGAAGCAAAAAGTTTACCAACCATTCCAGAAAGCCAATATCCAACACCGCCAAAGTGACCAAGAGCAACAGAATCACTGCCTGTGACCTTACGCATGGTCGGCTGACAATATGCTGGCGAAAGAACCATGATGAGACCCAAGAGACACGCACCTGAAATGTAGAGCATCCAACCGTCAAGGCCTCAAATGTGCAAAATGATAGCGAGCATAGCTGCCATATAAAGCGTATGGTGACCTGTTAGGAAGATATAGTGCATGCGAGAAAAACGTGCAAGGACAATGTTGAGAACCATACCCAGACACATAATGATTGCGGTAGCCTGACCAAAGTCCTGAAGCGCCATCGATACGGCTGCCTCATTGTTGGGAACAACTCCCTGCATATTGAAGGCATAATTAAAAAACTCACCAAAATGCAAGCAGTGACCCCGACTGAAGGAAACTCGCTCCGGCAGAAAGAACCAAGAAGCCAACAATGGTCTTCAGAGTTCCTTTTACAAGTTCCTCAATCGGTTTCTTCTGAAGCACCAGACCGAGAAGGGCTACAAGGCCAACAAGAATTGCAGGCGTTGATAGCACGTTAACGATAAAGTCTATAACTGGCATATTACGTACTCCTTCCACGTAGGTAACCAACGTAAGACACTATTGCAAAAGGCCTGTATACCTTTGTGCACAAAATACGTTCCATCGGACAGGTTGCCAATGGACTCTTCGGTTTAGGAGCCAACCGTCATATGGCAATACGCTTCATCTGCATTCTGAGATTGAGCGAGAGCTTCAATGTTTTTCGGATCTGCCAGTAGTGTGGCTAGTTCTCGCATTACTTCAATGTGTGAATTTGAGTCCTCAGCGGCAAGCGTTAGCAGCACGCTCGTCGGGGTTTGCCCCTCTTTGAACACAACACCCTTGCGCAAAATAATAAGCGCAAGCTGTTTTTTAATAACGCCCTGTTCAGGGCGGGCATGGAGAAGGGCGAGATTTGGGACAAGAACAAAATATGGACCGAGCTCATGGGCGTTGTCGATGATACCGTCAATATAACGTTCTTCAACATATCCCCCCTTTTACCAGAGGGGTAACTGCAATGCGAACGGCGTCTTCCCAGTCCCGTGCCGAATCGACAACCTGAACGTTTTCGAGTTTGAGCATATCTTTGATCTGGCTCATAGCACTTCTCTCTACTCTACGAATCAAAAACGTCTACATAGATATTTTATAAGTGTCGCAGAGAAAAGGTTAAACAATTTATTAAATACTCGCTCCGGTTCATTTTATTGTGACAGACAGGAATACCCCCGGAGTAGTGAAGAAGAGATCTAATCCAGCACGCACGGTCTAACTACTCCGAAGGCATCATATAAACACTCATTAATTTGAGACGGATTAAGGCTCCCGAACTCACCCCAATACAGGAGCCATAAGCTCATACAGTGCATCGACATCTTTGCAGGCGCCTATCTTTTCAAGAAGCTCCGCATCCTGAATGACCCCGATAAGCTTCTGAAGCATTTCAAGCTGGCCGTGGGGCTCGGTGAGAGCAAGCATGAAAAGGACTTTTGGATGCAAGATAGTTTCAGGATCACCCATCATTTGAAATGCAACTGAATCCTTTAATGTTGCAATGCCGATTCCGGGCTTGATTACGTGTTCGCTATCACAATGCGGAATGGCAATATCAAAAGCAGATGCAGGAAGTCCCGTTGCAAAGACGCGCTCACGCTCAACGATGGCCTGAGGATAGGTATCTTTTGCATATCCGTTATCCACAAAGCCTTGGGCAACAGTGCGCAGAGCTTCCTCAGAATCAGTGGCTTCAACGGCAAGTTTGATAAGTTCTTTCTTCAGAATCATTATGCTTCCTTTCCATTTGCACATACTATAGAAACCTTATAGGCGGCTCACTCACAACAAATCAAGATTTCCAGTTTCTCACACCCTTACTCCAAAACTTGTATATAATTATATGTACAAGTTGTAGCAGTTTTTATAGGTAATGTCATTAGGCTGTCGTCAAATTATCGGTATACGGCACCGTAGAACACGCCCATATCATAACTGCACCGGACACCTATAGAAAAGGAGTTCATCATGCTGGTAAATCTTCGCGATATCTGCGCCATTGCCGAGCAGAGTAACATGGCAATCCCCTCCTTCAATGTACCGAGTATGGAAGCACTGCGTGCTGCAATCGACGCTGCCGAGAAAACCGGCTATCCCGTTATTATTGCTCATGCAGAAGGCCATGAACCCTTTGCCCCTCTCGACAAGATCGGTCCTGCAATGGTCGCTCTTGCGGAGCGTTCCAGTGCCTTGGTCTGCGTACATCTTGATCATGGAGAAAGCCTCTCCTACCTGCGTCGCGCCCTTGAAATGGGATTTAACGGCATTATGTATGACGGCTCTTACCAACCCTACGAAAAGAACGTAGAAAATTCCCAACGCGCTGCCGACATGTGCGCAAGCTTTGACGCCGGTCTTGAATGCGAGCTTGGCTCAATGGGGGCTCGTGAATTTGGCGAACGTGAGGAAGGCGCAACGGCGGAAGAATCCGGTGCGATTTATACCGATCCCGATCAAGCACTCGATTTCATCCAATCGACCGGTCTTGATATTCTCGCGTGTTCGTTCGGAACGGTTCACGGCATTTACAAAGGCGAGCCGCACCTGAACTTTGACGTGCTCCATAAAATCAGGAAGCTCTCTCAGACTCCGCTTGTCATGCACGGCGGCTCAGGCGTATCTGATGCCGACTACGCCAAGGCCATCAATGCCGGTATCCGTAAAATCAACTACTACACATACGGCGTAAAATATGCCGGTGAAGCCGTAGAGAAGCTTATTGGCGAGAAGAACGGCGAGACTGTCTACTGGCACGACATGACCACAACTGCCTATGAGCGCATGCTCGCAGACTTCACTCACGTCATCCAAGTGTTTGCAAACGGAGCTAATCCTGTAGTCTAACGTTACTCTGTGGCATAACGTAAAAATGCAGAAGAACTCCGACCTCAAGTACCAAATTGAGGTCGGAGTTTTTTATTTTTCCTCTTCTGGATTCTGTCCGTACCTATGAAATACTGCAATAGCTTCATCTATTTGTGGCTGAGTCATTTCTGCCATTTCTTTACCTGTAGACAAAGCAACCGATACAGTTTTTGCTGCTTCTTCTAAGTAAATGCAGGCATACATAGCTTGCCGTAAATCTTTACCAACCGCAATGACGCCGTGATGCTTCAGAACAACTGCAAGTCTATTGCCAATACACTCAACAGCTCTCTCTCCCATGGATAAACTGCCTGGATCGCCATATGGTGCGATAGATACTGATCCTTCAGTTGCATTTGCCAACGTTGAGAGATTACAGGGAATTTCATCGAGTACCAAACCTAATCCTGTAGCATATGGCTGATGGGTATGGATAACAGCGTTAACCTTTGGCATCTTGTTAAAAATGTATAAAAGAGCCTCAGTATCAACAGACGCTTTTCTATGTCCCTCGATAATATTTCCTTGCGGATCTACAACCAACATATCATCTGGAACCATTTCGTCATAAATCATTCCAGATGGGGTGACCACGACATCGCCATTCTCCATCCGTACACTAACATTTCCACCAGAAAGCGCAATCAGACCATAGTGATCCATTCTCATCGCACATTTGAGCATTTCTTCTTTTATCTCTGCGTACATTTTTACCTCTTCTTCCTCTTGAGATATTCTTCATTTGTACGTCGAGCCCTTGCTTTTAGAGAATCAGGATGAATTTTGTACTCCAAATCTCTGAGTAATGAGAACAGTTCTTCTGAATCATTAAACATTTTCGTTGGAATCCAAAATCGTCCCGACAGTAATGATGCGTCATTAACTCTTAGGTAAATCTTTCCTGAACTTGGAAACTCTCTTACCAAAAATGAATTGACTTTTTTCAAATCATATTTTTGTATTCTTCCATATGAACTGAAGGAGACTACTTCTTCAGAGAGTTCAATGACCTTTGGATTTGATCCAGAAACAAACGTATTCCAAATTTGATAACACGATACTAGCAATGCCAACATAAATACTGCTCTAGGTAGTAGCAAATTAAATGCAATGCAGCAAACTGATACTAATGCAATTCCAATACAAAAAATACCCGTCAGGGTAACCTCAATCGCATAGTATGGATTTTGATACGTAAATACTCTTTTCATTTAAACCCCAAATGGTCGGAGCCCTAAAGACTCCGACCAAACTATACAATCTACTCAGCGGTGTCTGAAGTATGGAGTTCAAGCGCTTCTTTATGAATACGACGCTTGTTCCATATTGCAAGCGCAAGGGTTGCGATACCAATTATCGCTAAGCCCAAACCATTAGCAATTCCACCAATGCGTACAATTAGCCATGTCAACGGATTTGCGCCATCACATATAGATGAAATCGCCGCAGCTCCACCCATATCAAACTGGACATTAGATGCAGCAGTAGTGATGAGAGGCGATAGATCTGTAGCAATGTACAAACCAACGGTGAGAACAATAAGTCCAATGAAAATTCCACGGAAACCATTGTTGCGTACGACTGGAGTAATAAGAACAAACATCCATGGAATTACCGCAAGGTCTGCAAAAGGAAGAACCTTATTTCCCGGAAGGATAACTGCCAAGAAAATGCAGAGAGGGACAAGGATGAACGAAATAGCAAGAGTCACTGGGTGCCCTACGCCAACTGCAGAATCAAGACCAATATATATCTTTCCACGGTTCTTGAAATGCTTGTTGACAAACGTAGAAGCTGCATCAGAAATAGGAAGCAGACCTTCCATTAACAAGGCAGCCATCTTTGGAATGAGCACCAATACGGCGCCAAGCGAAACTCCTAACGACAGCACTTTGGTTATGGAAGCAGCAACATTTCCACCGTCCCAATATGCAAGGACACCAATTACCAGTCCAATAACTGTACCTACCAAGATTGGCTCGCCAAACACACCAAATTTCTTTTGAAGTGTATCCGTATTGATATCAATATCACGTACCCCAGGGATCTTGTCAAAAATCCAGTTAAAAAGCATCGCAATCGGTGCATATGCGGTAGTAAACCCATGTGGCAAAGAAACACCAGGCATCTGAAGTGATTCCTCAACCAAAGGAGCCGTATAGTCACCAAGAACCATAATCACAATCATGTTTAGAATGGCTGCAATAATACCAAACACATAGCTATTGGTTACGATTGAAACAAGTGCACCAGTAAAAGCAAAATGCCAGTAGTCCCAAATGTCAACGTCAACAGTCTGAGTAGTATTAGTAAGAAGCATAACGATATTTACTACAAGACCAAGTGGAATAATAATCAAGCCAACAGTGGATCCCATTGCAATAGCTGCTGCTGCTGGCCAGCCTACATCAACAACGGTCAGACTCAATCCAAAACGATTGACCATTTCCTGAACTGCCGGTGAAAGTGTAGTTCCCAAAAGACTGTTAATTACAAGTCCAAGTCCGATAAAACCAACGCCAACCGTAAGTCCAGCTCGCAAACTTTTACCAAAGCCTGCACCCAAAATACAGCCAAGAATTGTAAGCACAATCGGCATCATCACCGATACGCCCAACCCTTGAATGAACGAGAAGAACCCCAAAAAAGCATCCATTTTACTTCCTCCTTTTCTGTTTACTCTTCTTCCATAAGCTTTAAGATCTGCTGGTTTGGCACATCCATACCCACACCCATTAAATAGGCAACTCCATTAACATACGGACAATGCAACTCCTGAGGAGCTATTGACGTTGCTACAATGAAGTCGTAGTTGCGTGATTTCTCTGGAGCAGACGCGAGCGGAATCTGTGTAATCTCATACTGCCCTTTATATCCATGAGAATCCAAAAGTTCTTCTACTTTTTTCCGGGCAATTGTTGAAGTTACAATTCCTGATCCACAAGAAAGCAAAATGTGTTTCACTCTTCCAGCCATCTTTCATCCCTTCTCTGTTCTTACAAACTACTCACCAATTACGCAAACCTTGACTTTACGATTACGCTCCCTGTTCTGGTCCCAGTCAACTAAGTAAATGTGGCCAAATTCTCCAGTTGCGGGCATGCCGTCAGTAACGACAAAAGTTTGGCTGCTACCAAAGAGCGACGCCCTCAGGTGCGCATCTCCATTCAAGATCGTATTTGCCTCTCCCGGAAACTCGGGGTGCTCATTGTGATAATCCACAAGAAATTGGACGTGTTTTGGTCCTGGATAGCGATAGTCTCGTCCTTCTTCAACCTCGCGAGGAATCATCTCGTCCACAAAACGAATAAGGTCTCCCTGGAGAAACTCCTGCCCCTGCCAATTCGTATCATGCACATACTCCTCAAAAATAACTGAGCAGGTAGTATGTGTTGTTTGGCACGTTACAGTACCGTTTGAGATCCCGGATGCAGCAATGATATCAATTACCTGTTGCTTGATATCGATAAAATCAGGACGACCTGCTGCAGTTGACACCGTAATCGTATCTTGATAAACAGCCATATATCTCTTCTCCAACCTTCTCTTACTCTGCAAAGTCAGTACGTGCTCGATCAAGCGCTTCAAACATCTCGTCAAGCATTGCAAACGGATCGTCGGCCGCAACAATACCCGAGGTTCCTCCAGTTGCATCGGCGCCGTATTTGATGGCATCGTACACATTCTCTCCGGAGCTGATACCTGCCGCCTGCAGTACCTTAGTGGCAGGAGAGACGGCCTTTACCGCCTCGGTCGAAGCGCGCATATAATCTTCACCGGCAATTTGTCCGGTTCCGATAAGGCTCGTAAGCTCACAGGTCATAATATCGGGATGCAACTCTGCAATGGCTTTTGCCTCTTCGACGGAATCGGCACATACACAGGTAAGAATCCCCACCTCATTAGCGCGAGCTATGGTTGAAGCAAGCTCATGGACGGTCATGGGGTTCTCGGCATGATTCAAAAATGTAGCCTTCACTCCCGCCGCCGCGAGCGCCTCAGGCAGGATATGACCCATACCGCGACCGGGCCTCAAGCTTTCCATATTTTGAGCGCACGGAATAAGATGCGTGCAGTGCTCGGCAACCCATGCGAGGTCAATCAGCTGAGCCGTAAAGAGACAATCAAAATCGTACTTCTCGCAAAGTTCATCCGCCTTGGTGGCAAGCTTGCGAAGCTCCTCACCATACAAATACGACTTTGGATTAACTACAAAAAATGGGCTTCTCAACTTGTGCTTTTCCATACAGATCCCCTCTATCCAAAGCATGCATACAAAACGACAAGTTCAATATAAGCAGTATATATCGACTTGTACACAATTTTATATACAAGATGTTTTATCGATGAATTTTATCGGTGAGCGCGCGCATTTTGGGATTGAATTGCATCCCCCACGACCGCCTGCCCTGATGTAAGCCACGTAAGACTCCACTCAAAGGGGGTCTTATCGGCAAATCTGATTGTTTGTTCAAGAACCAGAATCGGTGAGTTCTCATCGCAATTCAAATAGCGGCCATGTTCCACTCCTGCCGCGCGGGCCGTATAGCGGATCTTTGAATACGCAATCTTCTTTCCGCTGCATCTTTCCGCAGCTGAAAAGGCAGGTTCTACACTAAAGTCCGCTTTTTCGTAGCCGGGGCACTCCGATAAGTTCGTCCAGCTTTCCTGACATAAAATGGGCTCGCCATCAACATATCTGACTCTGCGCAAAAAACAAATAAGGTCTGAGGACGACGCCTGCAGCTCATTTTTTACATTTTCCGGAGCGGGTAAAACTTTCTTTTCCAGGACCTTTGTTTCAAATTCCATTCCCTGGTTCTTAAGAGACTCGGCAAACGAAAGAGGTCGGACTCCCGCCGGATGGGAAAGTCCTTCTTCAGCAACGTATGTGCCCTTTCCGTGAACACGAAGCAAAAGACCTTCGTTAACCAGCGTTTCAATCGCATGCCGTACGGTCCCTCGACTGATGCCAAACCGGTTCATCAGCTCATGCTCCGAAAGAATCTTCTCTCCGGAGATCAACTCACGCGAATAAATCATTTCCCTGATTTGGTCGGCCAGCTGTGAGTGGAGCGATGTAGCGCTGCTGGTAATCAAAGCCTTTGTTGGTTTATCTTGACTGGTCAGCTTTTCCGGTGTGGGAAAATGAGGATATATTCGATTGTCGTTTGTAGCCTTTTTGCACATTGCAACCTTCTAACCTATAAAAATCGAACAAATGATGGTCACGCTTATAGACAAGTAGTATACAAGTTATAGAAAGGTTGTGCCAGATAGAACGCCATGGAGGGTGTGCGACGGATAGCATCGGAAGATGGTATGGGACATATACGCAGGTAGAGAGTCCCTGGTATTTCTCGTCAGGGCGGTTGCACTTGTCGCCTTCTTCGCGCACTCTTTCGTTTTCAAGAATCTGCAAGAAACACTGAACAGTTGGTGGGTTACGCTAAAGAATCGTCTAGGTTGGTAGAAAGAGACCCTTTAGAGCCTGTATACATCTTCTACTCCCTGACTGACACTCCTCTCTTCATCAGTCTTTTTATAGAGTATAAAAACGACCACGGCCAGAAAGAAGACTCTACTGCCAGAAAACACGAAAATACCTCTTCAAAACGCTCATAACCTCACCGGCTATCGTGAAAAGAATACCTATAGGTGTATGGGTGCTATCTTATGACCACCTCAATAGATGTATTCCGGTATGCGATCATCCTTCCGTACTCGATCGTAACCTTCATGGAATATGTCGACAGAATCGGCATTGATATACGATCCTTTGCGATCATAGGGAAAGTACGCTATCGCAACGTGATCGCCGACCTTGTAATCAGAGACATTCACCAAAACACCGCTCGCAGGTTTTTCACCAAAATGAACTTCCAAGGTTCTCTCGGAATCATCCTCGACAATCACACGCAATCGGAAGGTATTAGTTTCCTCATCAATACTGACAATATGACCTGTCAAAAAAAGCATATACGAAAATGAAGCATGGTTGTCATCTGTGCCATAAATAGCCTTTTCTTTGCTATTCTCTTTGGTACCCTCTTTGCTGCTCTCTTTTGAGGTCGATATAACCAAGGCAATTCCTCCAAATAGCAGGACTCCCGAAAAAATGATAAAACCTTTCCTCTTTATTAAGACAGATATACAAACAGACCTCCTATCTTATCTGGAGAAAAAGACACTATCATTGTAAGTATATTTGGCATATTCTACATTGACATATCGTACAAAGCCATTCTAACCATCGGCAACTACAAGAGCATGCATCGAAGGCTTTGAAAAAGAGGGATCACTGAAAGCCATTTGATTAAATTTTGAATCTATATTTTCCTTTTCTATAACCTGATACAGACTCAATAATATCCGCCTGCATCAAATTAGAAATTAACTTGGATGCTCCCGAGCTCTTTAAGCCGAGAAGTTCCATAACTGCATTTCTTCCAAAAATCTTGTTATCGCCAAAACTCCCATATAAAGTTTTGATATGAAGAATCGTTTTATTCGAGAAGCCCTCTGTTTTCCCGGGAAGCAAACCCTCAATGTCCACTTTTTCGGCACCAATGTCCACTTTTTTGGTACCAATGTCCACTTTTTCAGGTTTCCACAATTCGCTTATATGCAAATTTCGGTTATGAAGTTCAGTTTTCTCGTTTAAAAGTAAGTTTCTAAGAAACGCCTCGAGGTACTCGGTTGTCTCATGAATATTCCTTTGCAGGTCTGTGTAATTAGCGCGCACGAGTGCATTTCTGAAATACCACGCATTTTCGGCAAACATATCATTCATTACGTGGAAGCCAAGCATCCTCAAGTACTTAATAAGAAACACTGCGGTTGTTCTTGTATTCCCTTCTTCAAAAGCATGAATCTGCCACAGCCCTGAAATAAAGACCGCAAGGTGATGAATAATATCATTCATCGAAAGACCTTTGTAACTAAAGCTCTTTTCTTGGGAAAAATCGTACTCAAGTGTGGCCTTTAGCTCTGAAGCACTACCATATACAACGGTTGCTCCGTCAAGCACCCACTCTTTTTTTGAAATATTGAAACTTCTTATCTTCCCAGCGTGTTTATAGACGTCTTGAAATAGTTTTCTATGTATAGCGATATATTCGTTTGGCGAAAATGAAAAAGCTGTTTCTGAAAGCACTTCCGTAATTCTCAAAGATACCTTATCGGCCTCTTCCGTACGCGTATCATCCGATATATGTGCCGGCTTTTCTGAATAGTAATTGTCGATAAGACTCTGCGCTTCTTTCAGCGTAATCTTACCTTCGATATTCTGGATAGCAGTATCAACTAAATATCGAGACGGTCTGAGTCCGTCTACGCCTTGAAGCCCAATTGCCGTATTCCAGATATAACCTTTATGGGCTTTATCGGGATCAGGCTCTCGCAAATATTCCTCAAACGGATCTTTATCTACACACATCTTAAATCAAACCCTCTACGATTTTCCGCGTCATAGAGACAGCTCAATCTTATAAAATACCTGGTAGGGGCGGTGGGACTCGAACCCACACAACCGAAGTCGAGGGATTTTAAGTCCCCTGCGTCTGCCAATTCCGCCACGCCCCCGAATGCATCGATATTATCGCACGATGTGGCCTTTACGTGCACTAGAAGTTTTATTTCTCCTTAAACGGTTTTTTGGACGATCCTCCAAGCGCCTTGTCAAGCGGTTTCAAAATCGGCTTCCAAACCACTGGAGAAGGCCTTCCTTCCTGCACGGCTGCCGCAGTGATGAGAAGTCCAAAAAGCAAGTCGCTTTCGCTGGCAATCATCGTAGTAAAGCCCGTTGCCTGCATAAGCTCAAAAAGTACGATTGTCCCGCCCAATATTACCGGTGCTCGTTTTTCCTGAAGTCCCGGAAGCTTTGCACGCTCCTCCACCGGCAATTTGGCGAGAAGTTCTTCAAGTTTCTGCACATCCTCAACCGAAATGCCTCTTAAGTGCACGAAAGCGGGATCGTAGGGTTCCAGCTGAGCATTCATGGCAATAAGGCTGGTAGCGGTGCCTCCCGTTGCCACAAGTACCTCCGGCCGTATGGCCTCTTGATACTCGGAAGCCGCAAGCGCATCTCGCATGAGTCGGGAAGCAAAGGCATGGGCGGCCTCAAGATGGGCGGGTGTAGGAATATCGCCCTCAGATAAAAAGCGGTCTGTTACGCGCCTGCACCCAACATCAAGCGAACGAATAAACGGCAGGTTGATGATGTTGTTGGTAACATTTCCCAGTGCTAATTCCGTAGAGCCGCCACCACTATCGGCCACAAGAATCTGTCGACCGCCAAAGTCTTGTGCAACCCCGAGAAAAGTAAGTGCGGCTTCAATTTCTCCGGGAATAATCATGGGCTCAAGGCCCAAAGAAGCTAGAGCCATGCCAAGATCGGGTGCATTTTTTGCATCGCGCGCGGCCGAGGTAAGCGTGCACACGATGGCCTGTGCGCCGGCTTCTTTTGCGGCTTCCACATACGAAGCCGCTGTCACATACACACGCTTGATGGCATCGGTGTCAAGCAAACCGGTTGCATCGACACCGGCACCAAGGTTGCAGATTTCAGAGTGTTTGGCCATGCGCAGTACGCGACCGCCAGCAACTTCTGCGACAGCCAGTCGAACCGTTACCGTACCAATATCAATTACTGCAATCATCTACGAGTTTCCAAATCAATTCTGTGTATCAGTTGGCACATATCCAAAAACAAAATCCAAAAGCTTTATGTACCAGGGATTTTCTGGCCTCTTTTGCTCTTTTGGCTTGTTGTCAGTGGTGGTATTTCCGACACCTTCAACCGAGACGCTCGTCTCGCCCTCAGAAACATACCCACGCTCATGCGCCTTGTCCTGAATGCCTTCCTGCGTCTGCAAACGATTAACGTCTTCGTTAAGATTTTTATGCTCTTTCTCGACCTCTTGCTGCGTTATTTGCAATTCCTGTGCGTCTCGTATGGCACGATAGTAGCCTTGGACGGGTCCATAAAAGCCAATCAGCAAAACTCCGACAATACATATAAAAACAGTCAGCTTCTTATGTACACGCAAAATAGTGCGAATCCGCTCAGGCAGGTTAGCGACCTGTTTTTTCTCGCGCGTCTTGTGACGATTTTGACCGGCGTTGCGCTCTGCATTGCTCACAGAGCGCGCCGTCGCCCCTTGACGCACTCCTGTGCCCTTACGTGCCCCAACACTTTGACGCGTGGTTGTGGTTTGGCCTGAAGTCCTTCTCGCCTGCTCATCAGAGGTATCCATCCCACGTCGTGAGACGGATCCTATGGTCTGCACAGGTGCACGACCTCCCATGCGTCCAGACACAGGTTGAGACTTTTGCGAAGCTGTCTTGTCCGTAGAGCTTAAACTCATCGCCTACTCGTTTCTAGTTCGTTATTGGTGCAAGGCGTCCTCTTAGTATGGCAGACTATAGCAGGCTTGACACTCTCAGCGAGCTTCTCGCAAAAATTTCATTTGCTTTTGACTCGACGCTTTTTTACCTCTACTCTTTGATATTCTCTTCCGACTTTGCCTGCTGCCACAAGTCTTCAAGCACCTCGGGGTGGTCTTCAAGCGAGAAGCCCTTCTGACCCGCAAGCTCCTCCATGCGCGACCAGCGGCGGCGCATCTTACGATTGGCCGAGGCAAGCGCCTCCTCTGCATCGATTCCGTCCCATCGAGCCAGCTGTACCATGACAAAAAGGAGGTCGCCAAACTCTTCCGCACGAGCTTCGGAGCCCGGTGCTTCAGCCTCATATTCCGCGCGTTCTTCGGCAACCTTCTGCCAGATGTCGTGAACGGAATCCCAGTCAAACCCCACTTTTGCCACACGCTTGGAGAGTTTTTGCGCCTGCATGAGCGCCGGCAACGAATACGGAACGCTATCGAGAAGCCCTTCGGTATGCACGCGGTCTTCTTCACTGGCACGCTCGGCAGCTTTCACGCTGTCCCACGCGTCAAGTGCGGCATCGGCATCGTGCGCGTTTCCTGCCTCGGGTCCAAATACATGCGGATGGCGACGGACGAGCTTCTCGTTAAGGGCGCGGCACACATCGTCGATATCGAACCCGCCATCGTCCGACTCAATCTGTGAATGAAGCAATACCTGCTCAAGCACGTCTCCCAGCTCTTCTTGGAGATGTTCGGAGGAACCTTCCTTGATAGCCTCAACGGCCTCGTAGGCCTCTTCGACCATGTTCTTGGTAATGGAATCATGCGTCTGCGCCTTGTCCCACGGACAACCGTCACTTTGACGA